>SPKZ01014248.1_pt1 | contig 15825 bp, 14 predicted proteins | sample 2456571 | NCBI WGS metagenome assembly SPKZ01 (sample SAMN11192286, study PRJNA482655) | marine metagenome | biome: ENVO:00000447; feature: ENVO:00000244|ENVO:00000211|ENVO:00000569|ENVO:00002023; material: ENVO:00002151; isolation source: ocean water from marine abyssalpelagic zone ...
CGGGGAGATCAGCTAAGGGACATCGGCTGGGGCCAGGACACGGGGAAACTCACGCCGAATCTCTGGGCTGCGGTCCTGCGCAACCGCGGCGTGTGGGATGGGTGGAAGTCGCTGGTGTCGGTGAGCGGCTACTTCGGGGCTGGACTCGTACCCCATGTGCAGCGAGCACTTTCGTTGCGGATCGGCATAGAACCACAGATCGAGGATCATCGAGAGGTTCCGTCGAAGTCAGGTACTCCAAGTGCAGACTTACCTTCTGTTTTCGACTTTCAGCTAGAGGCGGAGAATGCTTGGTTCGCGGCTGGGGGCCAGGGCGTGGTCAACCTGCCCCCTCGATCAGGCAAGACCAGAATCGCCATCCGCATCATTATGCGTCTGGGGCTCCCCGCGCTGGTTGTGGTGCCCACGGTCGGACTGGTCGCTCAGACGGTGGCGGCCTTCCGTCAGTTCATGCCCGATGATCAAGTCATCGGCGTCACGGGAGGCAGACCGAGCGCCCGAGCGCAGCGAGCGCTGAACTACGCCATGGTCTGGGTGGCAACCCCTCCCACAGCCGCTGGTCCTAAGCCGAAGAACAAGCGAACCAACAATGTCAGGCGCCCGGGGATCCAGGGCATCGCCTCTCGTAAGGTGCTGGTGATTGATGAATTCCACCATGCCGCCGCGGATACGTGGCAGGACATCTCGCACGCTGCGACTGAGGCATACTACCGCCTCGGCCTGACTGGGACTCATTACCGAGCGGACGGAAAGGATCTCGCGATGCATGCCGTGCTATCCAGATGCGTCTACCGCCGATCCGTCACCGAGATGGTCGATGTCGGCAGACTGGTGCCAGCGAGGGTGGCGATGGTGAGGGTGGACACCATGCCGCTGACTGTCGGAGGCCGGGAGGCGTATGGGGAGGGCGTGGTCAATTGCCATGCACGCAACAAGCTGATCATCGACGCCGCAAATGCGCTGAGCGTCAAGGGTCGGAGGGTGCTGGTCCTCACCAAGGAGGTCAGGCACGCCGAGGTGCTCGCGGAAGGGATCAATGGCGCGGTGCAGGTCGATGGCCGGGACAATTCGGTGGTTCAGGGCTGGCTGGCTCAGCTCCAGGCCGGGACCATCCGCTGCGTGGTCGGCACATCGGTCATCGGCGAGGGGGTCGATGTCCCCGCCGCTGATGCGCTCATCTACGCCGCTGGGGGCCGATCGCGGGTTAAAGTGGTGCAGGACTACTTCAGAGTGCTGACGGCATCGGCAGGCAAGACCCATGGCATCGTCATCGACTTCGGGGACGCCCATCACCCATCGCTGCTGGACGCCTCGGCTCAGCGGCTCGCCCTGTACCGCACCCAGGAAGCCTTCACATCCGAAGTGATCGACGCCACCGCCCTCGCTGCCTGGATCGACGCCTGAGCAGTGAGCGGTGGCGGGGTATAGACGGGGTGGACGGAACGACCCTTTACCTACACGGGTGAAAGGCCCATTCATTCTGGAGGCATCATGGGACCGGAAGCGTGGCAGCAGCTCATCGGGCAATCAGCCTGGGATCACATCATGGGGACCGTGGACTACCCCGATCACCTGAAGCCCAAGGCCGATGAGCTGGAAGAGAAGCGCGCCATTAGGCTTGCAGCTCAGCTCACCCGAGCGAATGAGGTGGGCTTCCAACTGCCTACAGTGCAGCCGATCGTGAGCCCTCACGGCACTAAGATTCTCTGGCCGAGCGGGGAGCGCACCGACATTCCGGTGCTGACCGCCGCTGGATTGCAGCGCCATTGGGATTCTCGTGGTCACGGCTTCCTCATCCTCCGCACAGCTCAGTTGCTGCGTGGCGTGGCAGGACCATTGCTCCCATGGCTCCAGGCCATCCTACGAAGCTACGAGGAGCGCTGCGAGAAGGATGTCATCGATCCGCTCCCGGTTAATTGGCGTGTCTTCGTCGGGGGCACCAAGGAGGGCACCACCGCCGTCGATTTGCTGACCATGTACGACCAGTCTCCCAAGCCCAATCCTGACGCCATTCAGCGCTGGTCATCCGAGACGAGTGGTCGCTAACGCCCAGGCACTGTTCACGCTGTACAACGATCTGATGATTGAGAATGGGCTTGACCCCATGCCTGATCGATGGTTCAGAAGTTCAGCGGAGAGTTTCCAGCGCCTCGGTGCCTACTGCGCTGATCGCGGATTTGATCCCGAGCGATGGATCCGCGCTAAGCACGCAGCCACCGGCTGGCGCTTCCGTATCGGCCCGAAGAAGCTAGCCCATGCAACTGCCGCCTTCATCGCGAAGTTCCGGGACTTCGGAAATCAAATTCAGGGAGAGGCTCAGCATCAAGCACAGATGGTGGGAGCCGCCGAGGCGGACACCCCATGGACTAGCGAGCTGATCGTGCTCGCTGAGGCCGCCAAGCGGACCTACTGGATGGACAAGGAAGCGTGCAGGACATTCGCGCCAACTTTCACGGGCGGGTATCATCCTGAGAGCAAATTCTGCAATGGTTGCCCCGAGGCTCAGGCCTGCTGGGATGCCCTGCCGGAAGTCGTGAGGAGAGCCCGTGCTAGGCGCTGATGAATTCGGGCCTGCGTTCCAGCGAGTGCTGGTGAAGGCCTGCATCGATGATCCAGGCCTCCGTGAGATCGTGCTGCGGTTCGCATCCACTGGCCAGCTAGGGTTCACCGACCCAGCATCGGCATGGGCGTGGCGCGTTGTCTCCTCAACCGCGAAACCATCGCCGCTCATGCTGGAAACCGAGGCACGGCGCATTCCAAACACAGATCCCGCCTATGCCGGTGTGCAGGCCATCCTCATTGCCGATGACGTGCGAGAGAGCCATTACGTCTGTGCTCAGGTGATTGAATGGGCGCGAAAGCAAGTATTCGCGGCAGGATTTGAGGAGGCTCGGGTTGCCTGGAATACAGGCGACTTCAACGCTGCCCAGTCGGCAATGATGGGCCGCATCGAAGAGATGGCCTCCATGCAGCTGACCACGGCGGACAGAGGCTGGTTCTTTGAGGACTTCGATCTGAGGCAGGAGCGCCGTGTGCCTGTGGCTGCGGGCGACAATGTGTTCCCGACCGGGATCGAGAAGCTGGACCGGGCCATGTACGGTGGATTGTCCATCGGTGAGCTAGGCATCGCCATTGCCTACTCCAAGATCGGCAAGAGCTTCTGGCTCAATCAGATGGGCTTCATCGGCGCGCGACTGCGGCGCAAGGTGCTCCACATCGTGTTGGAGGGCGGTCGCGCCAAGACTGAGGACCGCTACGAGTCCCGATTCGCGGACACTATGTATCGCGAGGTCCGACGCGGCGACATCACGATGGAGGCGCTGCGGATCACCCGCCGCGAGTACACCATCCTGCGCCGGAACCTGATCATCCGGGGATTCGCGGATCGAGACGCGTGGCGAGTCACGCCTGACGACATCCTGGCTGAATTGTCCTCGCTGAGGAAGGAGGAGGGCTGGGTGCCTGAGCTGGTCGTCATCGACTATGGCGACCTGCTCCATGCTCCCGGCGACAGCGAGCGCGAGGTTCAGAAGACAGCATTCCGAAGACTGAAAGCGCTCTCAGAGCGGCAGGAGTTTCGGGGCCATCGAGGGTACGCGGTCTGGACTGCCTCCCAGGCTGTGCGACCTAGCAAGGGTGCCGATACAACAGAGCATGTGCTCAAACCGCGCGACATCGCCGACTGCTACGAGAAGGTCCGCGTCGGAGACGCGCTCATCACACTGAACCGGACAATCCGGGAGAAGGAGGCACGGCAGGCCCGCGTGTCCCTCGGTGCCTACCGCGATGCTGAGGACGGGCTGCTCGTCAGGGTGAGCACTGATTACGACCACGGCGCATTCAGTCAGCTCGGCGTGGCTGAGCCCCCGCCATTGCCTCCCGAGGCCAAGAAGGGGAAGGGTGGCTCGTAAGGACCGCCCGTTCCCTCTGACGGCAGAGGAGACGCGGTTCAGGTTCGATCAGTGGGTGGAGCGCCATCTAGTCATCGAAGAGCAGCACGGGCCGGAATGGGTATGCGTCTGCCCGAAGTGCAATCGGCCCAAGCTGGCGGTCCATGTAGGCCGGAAGGCCTTTCAGTGTCTGGCGGCATCGTGTCGGTTCGCTTCGTGGAGTCCGACGCGGCTGGTAGCCGGTGCTCTGGACGTTCCCATCGAGCGAGCGCGGGAGATTGTCGCGGCAGCTGGACTGGGGATGGAGATCGGGCCGGTCCAGGCGCTGGCCCCATCCGAATCCCACCGGATAGGACCATTGCCCTTGGCATCGCTGCCATTGGTGGATTGGCAGCTGCGTCGAGACCAAGCTGAGTACATCACCTCGCGTGGAGTCCCATCATCTCATATTCCGGCATTTGGGCTGGGGACAGTCATGAGCAACGGGACCGGCTCCCGAGCGGACTATGCGCTGACCGGACGGGTCATCTTCCCGGCATGGGACGCCCAAGGCCGGATGGTGTTCTGGACCGCCCGCGCCATCGGACAATCCAAGGCGAAGACCATCAACATGCCGAGGCCCTGCCGCGAGGCGAACCATTCCGAATGGTGCGCCTGCTACCATTCGGAATGGGGCCTGCCTGAAGTGCCAATGGCGGCGACAGCCGATGAGGTGGTTCTCGGGCTCCATCAAGTCAGGCGCGGCGAACCGGTCATCGTTGTCGAGGGTCCGATCGATATGGCGGTCTGCGGCCCAGGCTTCGTCTCAGTAATGCGAGCGTGGATTTCACCCGCCCAGGCGGCGCTCATCGCCGGAACCGGAGCCAGTGAGGCAATCATCCTGTTTGACGGTGATGCCCCAGACCCTTACGGCAAGCGCGCTGGTGAGGAAGGGCTGAAGAAGTCCCTGCCGATACTCAGCGCGGCGATGACAACCAGGGGCCTGACGTGTCCTGAGGGGGAAGACCCCGGAAGCATGGGACGGCAGGAATCATTGAGGCTTGCGCTGACAGCCCCCGAAGCTGCTTCCATTCAGCAGTTGTCTTCGTCAGGGTACATACCCATTGCACGCACACGGAGCAGCCCACCATTCCAGGCGGGGCTGAGCGCGTCGGTAGACCGGGATAATGGCATCAAAAACTAAATGATCGCTACTCGAATGTCGTCTTCGTTTAGTTAATGAGAGGGGCGGGTAACCCTTCTCAGTTTCACACTCAATCATCCACGGAGGATATTACCCATGGCAACCGCAAAACTACTCGCACTCACCAGCTTCGCTGTCAACGAGTCAAACATCATCTTCACCATGAAGGGAACCGCCAAGGGCCTGCCTGAGTCGGTCGAATCCAAAGCTGGCGTGAAGGGACATCGTGTCGTCACGCTCGCCACTGACGCACACGGGCCGCTCTACGATCTGGGCAAGGCAATCAAGGTCAACGGCGTCACCGACGTTGCTGACGAGGACGCTGACTTCTTCGGGTGGTACACACTGAACTTCGTACCGAAGGACAATGGTGGCGGGCTCGTCCCCACCGCCGAGGGCGCTGAGGCCAAAGGCGAAGCTGGCGACAGCGATGCCGCAGCCGAGGAGCCCGCTGAGGTGCCGCGCGACGTCGAGCTGCTCGCACAGACTGCCGCGCAGGTCAAGGTGATCGCCAAGGAGCTGGGCATCAAGGCGACCGGCACCAAGAAGGTCATCGTTCAGCGCATCCTCGACCACGAAGCGCTCGCGGCACACGACGCCGAAGCCGCGGGCGAGCCTGAGGCGGAGGAGGCACCTCCCGCAGAGCTGACCCCGGCACAGAAGCTCATCGAGGGCAAGGTCGCCGAGGCCAAGGCGCGCATCGTGACGTGCGATGACGAGGCCCTGTTGAACGCCGCCAAGGCAGCAGCCAAGCGCAGCAGCGTGGTCAAGGCGATCGACAAGCGCATCGGGCAGCTGAACGCGCCGGTCAAAGAGGTCAAGCCGCCCAAGGTGGACCCCGAAGAGGAGAAGCGCCGTAACGAGGCGAGCGCCATCCTTCACGCCCTCGCACCTCAGATCGGCGAGCTGGTCGGACTCCTGAATGCCAAGCGTGCGAAGACCGCCCTCACCCGTCTGGTCGGACTCGTGCAGGCCGATGGCAGCATCGACGTTCCCGACGACATCCTGCGGGGTGGCAGCGAGGGCAAGGGCAAGATCCCGATGTTCTTCGTGGACGGCGCGATTCACACGGTCACGAAGACTCACCGCGACGAGCGCGGGCAGTGTACGTACAGTGTCAAGTGCCTTGAAGGAGGCGGCTACGAATTGGTCGCTGTCAAGGGTAAGCGAGACGATCTCAAGGTCGGTCAGCTCTTCAAGCATGGCTTGGAACTGGTCCAAGTCCTCACCGGCCGCGAACGCGGCATCCCGACTGTCTGGCGGTGGTTCAACCTCGCCTAGCATCGCCTGATGCACGATGAGCACGCGGCTCGCTGCCCTGAATGGGGTGGCGGGCTGCAGTTGTGAGGTGGACAGTTTCTGGTCCCTCCTCCCGTTAGACTCAGAGAGTGAGCCGCGACGGATGTACACCGATGAACGGTGTATATCCGCCGAGGCTTAGTTTCGGAATTCACCACTATCAGCACGGAGTAGCTGAATGTCAATCGTACCCCCGCCTCCCTCTAAGGGAGCCAAGTCGAGTCAGACTCGCACCACCACCTCGCAGCACGTCCGACGTGTGACGCTCAACCTCATTCGCCACGCAGGCTGCTGTCCGCCTGAGCTGACGCAGATCCTTGCCAAGCTGAGCAGCGACGAGATCGGCTGGGACATGCGCAAGCTGGACCGTGCCGAGAACGAGATGATCTACGCCATGGTCGATGAGGAATTGGGCAAGAAGGCGACCGCCGAATTTGAGGCGGACACCGACTCAATCATCGACCATCGGAAGTGTGACGCGTTCTGCAAGCTCTGCGGCCACCAGCACATCCGATTTGAGTTCACCCTCCGCAACAAGGCAGGCGGGCGAGACACCCAGACCGGAAGCACCTGCATCGAAGAGTACGGCATCAATGTCGATGGCGAAGCGACCGCCGAGGATGCGATCCGTGCCCTGCGCGGAGCCATTTCCAAGGCCAAGCGCAGAGCCGATGCTGACGACTGGAAGCTCGATCATCCCTCCCACGAAGCTGACTTCGCCACGCTGCGCGAGCACCGCGCGCTCCTCGCAATCAACCAGCATCCTGTGGGTCTCTGGTCGTACCTCAAGCCCCAATGGAAGCGGCGCGTCAAGAAGACGATCAGCGCGCTGAACCAAGCGATCAAGTACTATGACAAGAATGGGATGCTTACACCGAAGCGCACCCTCGATGTGTACCTGCCCGGTGGTCTTCTTGTTTGTTTCATGGTGGACGAGCTGAAAGCGGCTCAGGCCAAGAAGGGCGGAGCCAAGGGCTTCTGGGTGAAGTTCATCGCGGACAATCCAACGATGAACAGCTACCAACGGCGGAGCGTGGATTACCTCGCCGCGCGTGCCTACGAGCCCTCAGCCTTGTACCAGCGCAACAAGGATCTGCTCGCCGAGATCCGACGCCAGAACAATCCAACCTCAACCACAACCCCGACCACCGCTGACAACAGCGATCTCCCCTACTAAAACAGCATGGAGGCTGACATGACTAAGACCCCACCGCCGCCCCCCGCGGCTCCCAAGAAGAAGACCACCAAGGCCAAGGCCATCAAGCATGGCTGGGTGCGCCACGCAATCAAGGGCATCGACGTTCCGCTGATGAAGTTCAGCGGCCCCCGCCGACCCCTGGTTCCGGCTATCGATCCCCACTACGATTTCCGCGAGGAGATGGTGCGTGAGATGGCATGGTCGGTCTGGCCTCACGACACAGGCGATCCCGCCGTCCAGTTGTTTGTCGGACCCCCCGGCTGCGGCAAGACGAGCATGATCATGCAGGTCGCGGCACACTGCAATCAGCCTGTGTACCGCATCAATCTGAACGTCGGTACGTCCGTCCGTCACCTTAAAGGCCGCATTGGCGCGGAAGGAGGCAGTACGATCTTCGTGCCCGGTGTCTGTACCATGGCCATGGAGCAGGGCGCGTGGCTGATCCTCGATGAGGTCAGCGGTGCTACGCCCCCGGTCGCAATGTCGCTGTTCCCTGTGCTGGAGCCTCAGGGCGAGGTGTATCTGGAAGATGCACAGCCGCCTCGGTACGTCAAGCGACATCCCGATTTCCGGGTGTTCTGCACGGACAACACCATCGGAGCGGAACAGGAGGACAGCCGGTTCAACTTCGGAGGCACCAATCCCGACATGAACGCCGCGCTGCTCGATCGTATCGGCTCCACCATTCAGGTCGGCTACCTCGATATGGAGCGCGAATTCAACATGATCATGTCCCGTGTCCCAGCGATGGACGGCGACTGCCTGGAAGGCATGATCCGCACGGCATCGAACATCCGCGACTCCGACGAGATCGCGGCTGGATTCTCTACACGGATGCTCATGGAATGGTCGCGCCGTTTCTCCGCGGGAACGGTCAACGCGAAGGGCGAAGTGGCTCCCCACGAGATGGGCGATGTCCTCGCCATTGCCTACCCAGCCTTCCTCAACAAGATGCGCTCGCGGATCGAGCGGGATGCGATTGTGGAGGTGATCCGTCGCCTGTTCACAATCAAGACGTCTGACGGGAGCCGATGATGGGAATCACCCTTAGCTTCATCTCCGCGTGGCTGCGGAAGGAAGGAATCAAGAACGAGAATCAGGCTACGGCCATTGCCGGGTTCCGCACGGAGGCAGGCACTTACGAAGCCTGGGCGCTTCGCGGTGAGGACGTGATCAGTATGATCGGGGATGTCGCCGTCGCTGAGTCAAAGCTGATCGCTGAAACCATCGGAGCGGCCATCGGTCAGATGTCGATCGATGAGTTCCCTGGGGGGAGCGCGGGGCTCCCGTGGCAGAAGTTCCCCGACAGCTTCATCATCGAGCAGGGGCTCAAGAAGTTCGTGAAGCGCGAGGCGGTCGCGTACAAGGATGCTGATGGCTGGGATCAGCTCTACACCGGAATCTTCGACCCATACGGCGAGGGCTTCGTGTTCGTACCCAAGAAGGTCGAGTTGCCTCCCGAGGAGATTGAGCCCGTGCGCTCCCGGTTCGCTAAAGACGACGGCAGCTACGCTCAGCGCCTCCGCGACAAGCGCAACCGCGCAGAGCAGCAGGAGACAGCCGATGCGGTCGCTGAGACTCAGGCCCGCGTGCTCAATGACACCGCAGCGAGGGACCGCCTCCGCAAGGGGCGCGAGACACCGGAGGCTGGTGACGTGACTGGGACAATCCGACTGGAGGCCCCCGGCGCAGCTAATGGCACCAAGTTCTGGACGATCTGGGCGTTGAAGCTGACCAAGGTTGAGATCGAGATGCTCAACCGCGTCAAGGTGAGCAGGGGCAAGGCTGAGGACATGCGACCGTGGCAGGTGAACGTCCGCTTCGGGACGATTGGAGGCACGTCCGATCAGACCCGTGAGGTAGGCCGAGCGAGCACCCGCTCCGGGGCTACCCGAATCCGCAATGAGAAGGCAGACAAGAAGAACGGCAGCACACGCGATGGCGCAACGTACGGGAGGATCTACTAATGTCGAAAGCAGTACCAACCAACCGCCGAATGGCGGCTCTGGAGAATTCGGCGCAGAAGAGCACGCGTATGCTTCTCGCTCAGCACGTCCCCAATGTCAAGGTCTGCATCGGCCCTGCCCCAGCCTACGACGGCGCGAACAAGCGCCTGTATCTCCCCGCCTACTCCAAGGAGTCGAGCGACAGCCGACTGGAGATGGCGTGGCGCGGGTTGCAGGATCACGAGATCAGCCACGCGATCAACAGCGACTTCGATGTCCTGCGCGTTGCCAACGATCGCTGGAAGCGGGAACACGGACCCGAGGCCGCTCAGCGCCTGTTCCAGTTGCTCAATGTGTACGAGGATGTCTGGATCGAGCCCGCCATCGCCGAGATATACCCCGGTGCCAAAATGCACCTTCAGATGAAGAATGACTACCTCATCGAGAAGACTGGGGGAGCGGCTCCGACCGATCCCGAGTACCGTCCGACCGATCCGAAGACCGGGAGGCAGGGCGCTCCCATGGGTGTCTTCGGCGCGATGGGTCAGGCCATCCTCCGCTGTGGTCGCCGAGCCATCGATCTCGATGATGTCCACCCTGACATTCAGAAGTTGATGGTCGAGTGTGAAACCGAGATCACCGAAGGCTGGGCAGCGACGTCCACCATCGAAGCCATCGACGCCGCTGAGCGCACTTACGCGAAGCTGCAATCGATGGCGAATTCGGGAGGCGAGGAAGAGGATGACGACGATGATGACGGTGGCGCTCCGTCCCCAGGTGACGACGGCGACAGCGACGGAGGCGGAGGCGCGGCTGGTCCGCCAGGGGAAGGTGCCCCCGGTGACGAAGAAGGTAACTCCGGTGACGAGGGCAAATCCGAGGAAGGGGATCCCGACAACGATGATGGCTCAGGTGGCAAGCCTGAGGCCGGTGACGACGAGGGAGACGGCGCTGGATCGAGCGCCGGGGAAGGCGAGGGTGAGGGCGAGGAGGAAGGCTCACCTGGGGACAGCGAAGGAAAGGGGCCTGACTGCGACGGAGACGCGCAGGCGGGTTCCGAGCCGAATGGGGAGGGGGCTGGGGCGTGTGACCACGAGACGCGCGCCTTAGCCGCCGAAGCCGCGGGCGGTGACTACGGTGAGATGCCGTCCGATGCTGACGTCATCGCGTCGAGGTACATCCGCGAGATGCCTCCGCTGTACACCGTCTACCCCGAAAGCGCCGAGTGCGACGTGGTTGTGGAGTACGGGCCTGAGCTGAGGGCGGCTGGCCGAGACAAGCTGGAACAGTTGAAAGCCGCAGCCGGTCCCGCGATGAAGAAGCTCACCTCGATGATGCGCGGTGCCATTCAGGCTTCGCGGCAGTCGCTGGTGGTCGGCGGGATGGAGGAGGGAGACGGGCTCGACATGGACGCGCTCCCCGGCATCGCCATGGGCTTCAATGACCCGGCGATCTTCACCTCAACCATGCGGAAGATCGATGAGTCCACGTTCGTACAGATCGAGGTGGATTGTTCCGGTTCGATGGGATCGTCCAAGCCCGAGATGGTGAACGGTAAGCTCACCGCGACATCGAAGGCAGCCTACGCCGCCATTACCGCGATGGCCCTCCACCGTGCGCTCCAGGGATGCCGAGTGCCACATGCCGTCACGGGGTACAACACACACAGCGGATCCTACGCGCCGTCTGGAACCAGGGATGACGGGTACCAGCTCTGGAGCCGGTCGCACCGGGCAATGCGCAACCACATCTTCGTACCGGCACCGGGCCTTCACGACGATGGGGCAGCGCTCCCGTACATCACAGGAGGCGGTTGCAACCTCGACGGAGAGTCGATCGAGTGGGCAGCGAAGTATGCAGCGCAGCACGGTGGCAACTATGACCGTGTGATTCTGCTGGTGATCGCAGACGGTCTGCCCGCAGGGGCCGATGACGGGCGGATCGAGGGACCGTACCTCAAGCAGCAGGTCGAGGCTATCGCCCAGGCCCAGATCGAGGTGTACGGCATCGGTGTCGGTATCCGTGACTGGAGCGTGTTCTCAAGCTATTACCCCGACAACAAGGGCGGCAACGGGCGATCTCCTACCGGCGCTGTCCAGATCAAATCGGGCGAGGGACTCACGGATGGTGTGCTGCGACAGCTCACTGCGCTGCTCACCAGGGGCTACGGTATGACGCGGAAGGGCAGATGACCGTTCCTGGCGAAGAAAGGATGCTGGCGGAATGGGACCGCCGCATCCAAGGCTACAGCCGCCGCGTTGTCGGCAGAGGCAGGCTCGGTATGGACCTTGATGACGTGGCGCAGGATTTACGCTGGACGTTCATCGAGTCCATTCGGAGGTACGGGAAGAAGCACGACGGCAGGCTTCCCGAGCCTCAGTTGATGACGGTCGTACTCCAGCGGAGGGTCGGACGGCTGAACCGAGGCAGCAGGGTCTGGTTCCGGTTGCAGGACGAGGCCATCCGAAGGTCGATCAGTGACGAGGATCACGACTTCGACACCATGGCTGACGATAGCATCGTGCAGGTCGATGTGGACATGATCCGAGCTGAGACCGAGGCTGCACTCGCGGGCGTGATCTACGCACTGCGAGCGAACGTCACTCCGATGACGTTCTCGATTCTCCACCTGCGGCTGATCGAGGAGCTGACCCCCACGGAAATCGCGGAGATAGTCGATGTTGACTCCAGCCTCGCTCTCAGCAAGCGGATCGGGTACGCGAAGCGCATAGCATCGGACTTTCTGACGTCGCACGGTATACACACACTGGGAGATATAGAATGAGCCGCGTCCCCCTATCATCGATGAATCACATTCCGATGACAGCCGACACCCGCGCCAAGTTGGAGCATCTTGGTGTCAGCGCCTCGATGCTCGATAGATTGTCTGAGATGGGAGCGCAGTCGCTCCTCGTCGTCAAGGGCTACGTCGAGGATGGCGTGGCCTCAGCCCCGGATTGCCACCAGAGGCAGTACACCCCAGACACGCCGCTGTGCGACGGTTGCATCTTTTCGCCTAGCTGCTGGCGCAACGATCTCCGCTACCTGCGGAAGCTGAACGATGGCGATGCCGATCTGCCCTGCGGTGTACCGGCTGAGACGGTCAACGAGCGCCTGCGTGAGGTGGCCGCGATGCCTGTGCCCTCCGCGCCACCGCCACCGAAGCCTCCCAAGCGGAAGGCACCACCACCGCCCCCGAGGAAGAAATGAGTCTGGTCAAATGCACTGAAGCATCCTGTCCATTGTGTCAGGTCGTCAAGCAGCCCCGCCTCAATCGCGCTCAGCGCCGAGCGAGGAAGCAGTGAAGATACCACCTCCGCCACCGCCCGCAGCGAAGCCTTCAGCGCCGAAAATACCGCCCCCGCCTCCATCCATGTCAGCCTCCATTGACACCCTGGAGTCGGGGGCCTCGGTGCTTCGCAAGAAGACGTCCACCACCAAGGGCACGATTGGCGAGCGCTGGACCCAGGCTGAGGTGGAGTACGAGGGGAAATGGTACGGGCATCTGATGGTAGTCAAGGGCTACCGCGAATGGCACGGGGGCTACGTCGATCCCGAATCGATCGAGTCGCCGCGCGTGATCACGGTTGAGCGGATCGAGGAGCTGCGCGAGCAGTACGGCGATGGCTTTGTGTCGGAGATGCAGGTTGGCCCGCATTTCAGCGTCTACCTCTACTCACCCCCGCTGATCGGACGCTTCATGCTTCTCCACGGTCGGCACATCAAGGTCAGAGGGCAGCCGCTGGCTGTGCCGTCCGAGTACCGGTACACCGTTCCGACGCCTCCGCCTGCACCGCCCCCGCGGCCCAAGAGCCGGATGGCCCCGCCGCCGCCACCCCCGAAGAAAGCAGGCCCGCCACCACCGCCTCGCACGAAGGCGCAGATGGCCACCGAGGCGGTAAGCGGGAAGTACAATCTGCTGGCCCCCGAGGCTGAGATCATTGAGGGGCTGGCCAAGAAGCTGCGACCGCCCCCGCCACCCCCGAAGCGATGATCGATCTCGATTCTGGGGATCTACCCCGTGGGACAATTCTCCGCCGCGCCTACAATGGCGAGGTCCATGTGGTTCAGATCCTCAGCGTCAGCCCACCTAAGCGCAGGGGAGCTAGGCGCCGGGATTGGGAGGTGGCTCGGCGAAGGCGCTGGTGGCGGTATATGTACAGGGGAGAGCGGTTTAAGACCCTCTCGGCCATCGCCTTCATCGTGACGGGCGATCGGTGGATGAGCGGCAACCGATTCTTCGGGCTGCGAGGGAGAAAGCGCGGATGTTGAAGGATTACGGGGGAACGGACGTCCCCCTGGATGCGATTGATATCAGCGACATTGCGGCATTGTCCGTTGACTGCCGCCTTGCCACTGGAGCCCCGCTCGGCACACCTGATCAGACTCAGGTGATGCCGGTCGGGGCTTTCTCGCTGTCGGTCTGCGGGAAATTGGCCGATGATGTTCCGCTGGGCGAGGTCCGCATCTGGCTCGACGGGCGCGAAGTCTCCATCGTCGGAAAGCTGACAGGCAGGCAGGGCGTGACCGAGATCACACCCGCTCACCTCCTGGCCTGCGCCGATGACGAGGCCTACCGCAAACAGATCATGAGCTGGCTGACCGGATGATCATCTTCGGTGGCCAGCCGCTATCCCCAGACCATCACATCGTCCGTGAGCCTCACGAGCTGCAAGCGATGGTCACTGAGATGCAGTCCGCTCGGACCCGAGGCCTCGACTTTGAGACGGATGGACTTCGCTACGCGAATGGACAAAAACCGATCGGAGCATGTGTCGGATACATGAAGGGGAGGCGGGCTCGGTGCTGGTATGTGCCCGTTGCTCACCAGACAGCAGAGGTCATGGCTGACCCCCATCACGCTCGTCAGGCAGTCAAGGATGCCCTGGCGGGCGCTGAATCGCTTGTGGGACACCACCTCAAGTTCGATCTCAACATGGCCCGCGGCGATGGGTGGGAGATCGACCCCGATGTTCAGCTGCACGACACCTACATCCAGGCCCCGCTGATCTACGAGCGCCGCGGGCTCAATCTGGAGGCTGTCGCCGCCGAGATCGCCCATCGGACACCATGGGGCGATTCGTTCGCGTCAGCCAATGCCGTGAAGGATTATCTGAGGCAGCGGGCGAAGGACCGCCGAATGACCTTCTCCAAATCGAACAAGGAGAAGGGCATCAAATGCTATATGGACACCTACGGGCATGCCGAGGTGCCTGTCGTGATGGAGGGCGAGTACTCCTGTCGCGATGTCGCTCACGCGCTGCACCTCGATGAATTCCAGCGTGACCGGGCGATGGGGATCGGCACGCACTACGAGGCTCAGCGCCGCTACCTCTATCACAACGAGATGCTTCTGGTCCGAGCCCTCGCCGATATGGAATGGCAGGGGCAGTGTGTTGACGCCACCTACCTGAGACAGCAGGCCATCGAGATGGACCGGCAGATCTGGGAGATCGGGCAGCAGTTGGCTAAGGGCTTCGGGGCCACCGTCGATTGGGGCAATGACAACGCGGTGCGGCATTTCCTGTACGAGCACCTCAAGCTGCCTGTCGTCAAGCGGACCAAGAAGGACAAGCTGCCCGCGGTGGACCGATCAGCCCTGCTCCAGCTAAGAGCTTACCACCCATCGATCGAGCTGCTGGCGGAGTACAACGCCTGGGCGAAGGCCCGCGGTACCTATACCAACAGCCTCGCTTGGTGGGTATGCAGAGATGGGAGGGTCCATCCTTCGTTCATCCAAGGTGGCGCGAAATCAGGCCGCATGTCTGGGCGGGATCCCAACTTCCAGAACATCCCCACGAGGCACAAGGCCACCGCCGAGCGGATCCGCCGCGCCTTCATCATTGAAGAGGGGATGGCGCGGATCTACTGCGACTACTCTCAGATTGAGCTGCGAATGTTGGCCTGGATCTCAGGCTGCGTGAACCTGCACATGGCCTACCTCTCACCGGCCTACGATGAGCTGACGGCGGGCAGGCTGAGTTACGACGAATACCGGATTGCGCGACAATCCGAGCCCTCAGTCGATGTCCACGGCGCTCAGGCGATTGCTACCTTCGGCGCGAATCCCGATGGGCCTGACTGGAAGAATAAGCGTCGAGCAGCCAAGGTCATCAACTTCGGAGTCCCGTACGGAATGGGACCGCCAGGGCTGACCAGCAACCCCGACTTGATGCTGTCTAAGGCTGAGGCCGAAAACTACTTCAGCATGTATCACAGCGCGAACCCGGAAATCGCGGTGTGCAAGAACACCCTCTTCACCAAGATGCTGAATGAGCGCAAGCCTCACTTCGTCAATTGGGCCGGGAG
>SPKZ01018007.1_pt1 | contig 15817 bp, 11 predicted proteins | sample 2456571 | NCBI WGS metagenome assembly SPKZ01 (sample SAMN11192286, study PRJNA482655) | marine metagenome | biome: ENVO:00000447; feature: ENVO:00000244|ENVO:00000211|ENVO:00000569|ENVO:00002023; material: ENVO:00002151; isolation source: ocean water from marine abyssalpelagic zone ...
AAGGTGATGGCCACTGGCGATACGCGAGAAGAGGCTCGCGCAAGACTCATCTGTGCACTCCGAGATTTTGAATTGGTCATCGAAGGCGGCGCCACCAACAAGGGCTACCTCTTGGAGCTGCTCACGGCAGAAGACTATTGCCGTGGAGGCGTCGACACCCGCTGGCTCGACCGCTGGAATGAAACACGCAAAGCCAAGAGAGACTACGCCGCAGAGGCATTTGTTCTCGCGTCGATCCTCTCGTATCAAAGCGACCGCGCGGCTCAACGGGTCAACTTCTACGCTGATCCGGGGAACATCACCCAGGACAAGATCCCGGCATCCGTGGGACAGGAGTTAGATCTCAACTACGGCGGAACCCAGTACCGAGCGCATGTCTACGCCTCCGGTGCCAATCGATACCGAATCCATATGGACGGACGCGTCGTCAGCGCACGCCTGAGCACCGTGGTACCCCACGCAGCCCGACTCCACATCGGCGGCGAAGAACTACGCGTCCTGTACGATAGCAGCGAGACCACCATCCGTATCGAAGTGGAAGGTCGAGTCCACAGCTTCGGCCGTCAAACCGCGGGCCAGGTACGCGCTGGCGCACCGTCATTAGTCGTATCCGTTGGGGTGAAAGAAGGCGACACCATCGAGGCTGGACAGCCCCTCGGCTTGTTGGAGGCCATGAAGATGGAGATCGCCTTCGACGCCCCAGTCGGCGGCACCGTCACAGAAATACGCATCCGTCGCGGTCAACAAGTCGCAGCGGGCGACGTCATGATCGTAATTGAACCCGCCACTGACAGTGCCGACGGCAAAGATGCCGCCGAGAAGTTGGAGTTGCCGCCTCAGGTTGACGCCCTGGCCGCGCTATTCGCCACTAGCGAAACGCGCAACTTCGGCCACCCCGATCTGGGCGCCGCAGCCAAGTCTTCCCCCGAAGTTCGCCAAGCCGCACTCGATGCCGCGAAAGGCGAGATCCAACGAATTGTATTGGGCTTCGACGCGAACGATCAGCGCGTAGCGGATCTCATCAACTTTCTCGACGCACCTCTCCCCTCGGACCTACCCGAAGATTTTCTCGAAGGCCTCGGGTCCATCGCCGCCCAGGTGGCGATCTTTGCGGATCTCCAAGAACTCTTCGATCGCTCACAGCTCGCCCTGCAGACCGGCGAACTCGCTCCGTCAAACAACACCTACCTGAGGTTGTTTGTTCGGCGTATGCACGCCGAAGGCGCCGGCATCCCCGACGAGTTCCTGGACCGCCTAAAAAACACCATGGCTCACTATGGCTACGTCTCCGGCGACCTCGAATATACCGAGCGCCTCAGTCGTGTGGTGTTCCGACTCTTCGCTTCCCAACTAGAGCCACAACTCCGCTTCAATCTCATGCTCGCCGTTCTGCGCCGCATTCGCGCACTGATCGAAGCCGGCGTAGATTTTAGCGGCGACGACACCCTTCGGGATGCCCTCGCTCGGCTCGCCCGCCTGCGCGGCCAGGTCCCGGACTCCATCGCGGACTATGCGCTCGAGGCGACCTACGGCATCTTCGAACGTCCGGCTTTGGAAGAATACGCGGAAGAGACGACCGCCGCTGTTGAGGCCTTTTTGTTGGATGGCAGCAATAGTTCGTCCGCGCCGATTGAGAGCCTGCTGGACGAACTTGCGTTGGCGCCAAAAGGCTGGTTTTCACGAGTTCAGGGACTGTTTCACCAGGGTGACGAGCGCCAGAAGGACGTCGCACGGGCCGCCTATCTGCGTCGGCTCTACGCACCTCGCAATATCACGCACTCCACGACCTCAGTGCACGGCGCTCTCACCGTCGAAGAGCTCGCGTTCGACAATGGCGACTATGTTCTAGGCTGCCTCTTCACTCCCGACACTCTCCAGGCATCCTTAGATTCCGTAATCGGGGCGACGAACGGCTCGACCACTTACGTGGAGTTGCTGATCGCCATGGATCGCGACTCCGACGCCACGGCGCTTTTGAGCGCCATACGGGAACAGCTGGGGACACGTCTTCCGAACACGCGACTGAGTATCTCGTTTCTCCGGGAAGGAGACCGGACACTCCACGAAACGCTGTCTGCAGAGAGTGGCGAGCTTCAACTACTCCCCTTGCACGGACTCCACCCAGAAGCGGCAACCCGCGTCGATTTCAGCCGCTATGCAAGCTTCGAGCTGGAATGCCTCCACAACGACGCGGGCATTTACGTGTTCGCCGGAAAAAGCCGCGATGTACCGGAGGATGAACGCATCTTCGTGCTCGCCGACGTGCGGGGCAAACCGCGAGAAGAGGGCTGCCAGGCGGCGCTCTATGTGCCGATGTTCGAGCGCACATTTTCGGAGGCTTGCCGCGTGCTGCGCGCAACCATTGCGAAGCGCGATCCGCGCCGCCGCCTTCAGTGGAACCGAGTCAGCTTGTTCCTCGCCCACGAAATTGTACTCGATGGCAAGACAGCTGACATGTTGTCTCGCCGCCTGCACCCGACCACTCGCTATCTAGGTCTAGAACAAGTGTCGGTGCGCTTGCGCGTGCTCAGCCCCGACCTTCGCAATGCGCCCGCCAGAGAAGTGGAAGTTGTGATCAGCAACCTCACGGGCAATCGCATGAGCATCATGTGGCGCGACCCACATAAAGATTCCCTGGTCCCAGTCTCCGCCTACGAACGCGCGGTCGTCGCCGCCAAACGTCGTGGCCTGCTCTACCCTTACGAGCTAATTCGCGTCATCGCTCGAGAGAGCGGATCCCCCGACGGCATGGGAGCCGCCGAGACGGCCGAAGAACGAGCCAGAGTTCCTCGCGGTACCTTCGTTGAATACGACCTGGATCCCAAAGCGGACAAGCCGATCGCTATCAGTGTGGAAGGTCGCGCTCCCGGCGGCAACAAGGCTTCCGTCGTATTCGGAACTATCTCGACGCCAACCCCGAAGATCCCAGAGGGAATGACACGGGTCCTGCTGCTCAGCGATCCGACTCGCGGTATGGGTGCGCTGACCGGCGCTGAATGTGACCGCGTGGTAGCGGCCCTCGATCTCGCCGAATCCTTGAATGTGCCAATGGAGTGGTTCCCCGTTTCCAGTGGAGCCAAGATCTCTATGGATAGCGGGACCGAAAATCTCGACGCGACCGCTCGCGTGGTGAGGCGTATCGTTAACTTCACCCAAGACGGCGGCGCAATCCACATCATCGTCACTGGCGTGAACGTCGGTGCACAAAGCTACTGGGACGCTCTTTCCACGATGCTCATGCACACCCGCGGCATTCTCATCATGACCCCGGAAGCCTCCATGGTGCTCACCGGCCGCGCCGCCCTCGCAGCCTCAGGCTCCGTATCCGCCGAAGACGAAGTCGCCATCGGCGGATACGAACGCGTCATGGGCCCCAACGGACAGGCTCAATATTACGCGGAAGACTTCCGGGACGCCTATGGAGTCCTCTTACAGCACTATTCCTTCACCTACGTGGTGCCGGGGGAAAAGCAGCCCCGCAAGTTGGAGTCCACCGATCCTCGGGATCGTCGGGTCATCACCAGTAACTACAACGCCGAAGGATTCAACACGGTAGGCGAAATATTCGATCCGAAGACCAACCCGGGGCGAAAGAAACCCTTCGCCATGCGCTCCATCATGTCAGCTGTGATCGATCAAGACGGCGGTCAATTGGAACGCTGGCAAAGCCAAGTCGCCGGAGAAACAGCGATTGTCTGGGACGCCCACCTGGGTGGACACCCGGTCTGTATGATAGGTATCGAGGGACAAAATGTCCCGCGCTGGGGATACCGCCCCCTCGACGGCCCCGCTGAGTGGAACGGCGGTACGTTATTCCCTCAGTCCTCGAAGAAGGTCGCCCGCGCGCTCAATAGCGCTAGCGGCAACCGCCCGGTGGTGATCCTAGCGAACCTATCGGGCTTCGACGGCTCGCCGGAGTCGATGAGGAAACTTCAGCTCGAGCACGGAGCAGAAATTGCGCGAGCCGTCGTCAACTTCGACGGCCCCATCGTCTTCTTGGTGGTGTCTCGCTATCACGGTGGCGCCTATGTCGTGTTCTCAAGCGAGCTCAACGGACGTATCCACGCTCTAGCCGTCGAGGGGTCCTACGCTTCGGTCATCGGCGGCGGTCCCGCGGCAGCCGTCGTGTTTCCCCGGGAGGTCCGAGCCCGGGTCGCCCAAGACGATCGAGTGCGCGCTCAACAGAAACGCCTCAGCGTTCCGCCAACATCCACCGAACGCGAAACTCTCGACAAACTCAAGCAGGACGTACTGCTCGAAAAACAGGCCGAAGTCGCCGCCGAATTCGATGCGATTCATACCGTTGAGCGCGCCCAAGAGGTCGGTTCGCTCCACGGCATTATCCTGGCCGAGGACATTCGTGAAAAGCTCATCGCTGGCATCGAAAAGGCGTAACCCACAAGCCCTACACCGACGGCCCTACACCGGCCTAGAATTGACCCGCTGCTCTCAAGTTAACAACGCAACAGAGCCTCAATTGTGAGTCTGTCTGAAGAACAAGGGGGGCGACTGTGACTGGAGCCATCGCCTGCTGAGACAGAACGCTCTGACCCGCAATTTTCGGACGAGGCGGCGACGAGCCCGTCCGAACTCGGTTTTCGCGTCAACACAAGCCTGGCGTTTCGTTACGACAGAGAGAACGAAACAGTCGATACCGGACTCCTGGATCTTTCGCTCTTCTTCAAACAGTCCTTCACCAAAGAAGTCATGGGACTGGCAGAATTGATGACTAGCCTTCGTGCAGGGGCGGTCATGATTCACCCCGCACGGATGTTTGTGGAGTACTCGCCTTACACCGCTTTTTCGATTCGAGGTCGACGTTTCCATCTGCCCCTCGGTTCGTATTCCACATCCTACCCCCACGCGGGATTTCTCTATCAACTCGGCATTTCGCGACCTCGACTGGTCAGTATGAGCATGGGCGAAGGCATCATGCCGACCCATATGCACGGACTGAAATTGGCTGGCACGGCATGGCTAAACGACGGCTTCTACAGCGCACAGCCGCCTCGGCTGTGAATTGGGCCGTATTTCGGCTCCTCGACGGCTTCTTTCTTTTCTTCTTGGGCTTTGTCAATTTTGGACTCCACGCGGGAGAGTAATCCCCTCCCAGGGTGTCCGCTATGACGAGACCACTTCACCCGCCTTCGGCATCAACGAAACGATTCTCTACGACCCTGACTGACAGGACTGCACGTCAAAGCCTTCCTCCCGGGCGAGGCCCTTCAGGTCGTGAACGCTCTCCCTAGCCTTCACTCGCTGTGCGCACTAAGCGTAAGAACGCCTCGGAGGCGGGGCTGGCGCGTTTGCCCTTGAGTTGCAGTAGGTGCAGAGCCCGGCGCAGCCGGAAGTCTTTGATCGATACCTCTTGGAGTCGGCCATGTTCCAGATCCAGCTCAACAGTGAGCCGCGATACGATGGCGATACCCAGACCCGCCACTACAGCGTTCTTCAACGCTTCCGAGCTGCCCAGCTCCATGGCCACCTCGACGTGGATATCCTTTCGCCGTAATTCTGCCTCGATCACATCCCGAGTGCCCGAGCCCCGCTCCCGCATCAAAATCGGATAATCCTGCAGATTGCTGGCCCGGAGCTTCTTTCGCCGCAGCACAGAGTGACTGGGGGCTGCGATCACAGCCATTTCGTCGTGGCCGACCACCTCGACGTCCAGGGCGTCCGAGCGGCTCAGCCCCTCGGTCAGCCCGAAGTCCAGCCGACCGTCGATCACCGCCTGCTGAATCATCGCCGTGTTTTCGATCAACAATTCCAGGCGCACTCCTGGGTACTCGCCGTGAAACCGGCCGAACCACTGCGGCATGAGGTAATTGCCGATGGTAGTCGACGCTCCCACGCAGAGCTGGCCACCTTCGACGCCAACCAACTGGGCCAGCTCTCCCTCCGCCGCCTGCTCTTCAGCGAAGATCTTCCGTGCCCTGCGCACCAGCAACGATCCTGCTGCGGTGAGACGAACCCCTCGCGGCAGTCGGTCGAATAGGTTCATGCCTACGCTTTCCTCTAGTTCAGCGAGCTGTTTTGACACAGCAGGCTGGCTCACACCCAGCTCGTGAGCCGCCGCCGTCAGGCTGCCGGCATCGGCGACGCGGGCAAAAACCCTGAGTTGGTTGAGGTTCACACCCTAAGTATAATCTATGTTTATGTCATGCATAACATTCATTAGCATTGAGTTATGTATCGTTTCGCCCTAGAAACCCGGCATGGCACACCCCAAAGGGACACATCTCGTGATTTCCGCCAGTCTCACCACAACGGGAGCTCCGGCTTACGCGTTGAAGAACGGGACCTGGACGGACTCATTAAACAAGGCATTCACCTTCGACGCCGGCGACGAAGGCACGCTGAAAAGCATGCTGACTCGGGCGAAGAACCAAGAAGCTGAGGTCTGCGATCCCTACGAGTTCGCAGTCAAACTCATCGACGGCGGACTCGATCCGCTGAGCGCTCGGGAGCAGATCCGAGCCACCGGCCCCACCACCCGCTTGCGTCGCCCGGACGCGACATAGGAATAGGCGATGTATCAGTACACCAGCACCGACAAGAAGATCGTCACCGAGCGTGCCGATCAGTTCCAAGGCCAGGTCACTCGCCGCGTATCCGGCAGCGTAAAAGAGCTCGAGTTCAAGCCCCTGCGTCTGCAGAACGGCCTGTACATGCAGCTGCACGCCTACATGTTGCGCGTCAACGTGCCCTACGGCTTGCTCAACTCCAAGCAGTTGCGAATGAATGCGCACATCGCGCGTACCTACGACAAGGGTTACGCACATTTTACGACGCGTCAGAACATCCAGTACAACTGGCCCGAACTCGATGATGTGCCGAAGATCCTAAAGGATCTAGCCAGCGTGGAGATGCACGCCATCCAATCGAGCGGCAACTGCATCCGAAACACTACGTCGGACCCCTTCGCAGGAGTCGCTCGGGACGAAATCGAAGACCCCCGCCCCTACGGCGAGCTGATTCGTCAGTGGTCGACCTTCCACCCGGAATTCGCTTACCTGCCCCGTAAGTTTAAAATTGCCGTCACCGGTACACCGGACTTTGACCGCGCGGCTGTGCGGGTCCACGACATCGGCGTTCGGCTCGTCAAGAACGACAAGGGCGAGCTGGGCTGCGAGATCATGGCCGGCGGCGGCCTCGGACGTACCCCCGTAGTGGGCAAGGTCCTTCGCGACTGGCTCCCCCGAGAGGACATGCTGACGTACCTGGACGCTATCCTGCGCGTCTACAACACCATCGGGCGTCGCGACAACAAGTACAAGGCACGGATCAAGATCACGATCAACGAGACCGGCGTAGACAAGTTCCGCGCCATGGTTGATGAAGAATTCGAGCTGATGCGCGACGAGGGCACCAAGCTGACCCAAGCCGAGCTCGACCGTGTGTCGAAGCAATTCGTCGCTCCCACCTACAAGAAGCTAGCGTCCTCGGATTCGGCCCTCACCAAGTTTAAACTCAGTAAAGAGCGTGACTTTGGGCATTGGGTCACGAACAACGTCATCGCCCACAAGGTCGACGGCTACAGCGCGGCGGTCATCTCTCTGAAGACCAAAGACACGCCCCCTGGCGACGTGAGCGACACCCAGCTCGACAAGATTGCGGACATTGCCGACAAGTACAGCTTCGGCGAAGCGGTCGTCACCCACGCTCAAAACCTAGTGCTACCCAATGTGGAGACGGAGCAGTTGCCCGCACTTTACGCTGAGCTCAAGGAGTGGGACCTCGCCGAAGGCAACTACAACCTGGTCACAGACACCATCTGCTGCCCTGGCCTCGACTTCTGCGCTCTCGCCAACGCCCGGAGCATTCCGGTCGCCCTCGAGATCAGCGAACGTTTTGCTGACTTGGATTACCAAGAGGACATCGGCGAGCTGAACCTGAAGATCTCCGGCTGCATCAACGCCTGTGGTCACCACCACGTCGGACACATCGGCATTCTCGGCATCGACCGTCGCGGCAAAGAGGCCTACCAGCTAATGCTCGGGGGCTCTCCCAGTGACGACGCTTCCCTCGCCCAAATCATCGGCCCCGCGCTCGCTCCCGACAAGATCGTGGACGCCCTTGAAACCGTACTGAAAACCTACCTAGGCCTGCGAACAGCCCCCGAGGAACGATTCCTCGACTGTTACCGGCGCGTCGGTGCCACCCCGTTTAAGGAGGCCGTTTATGCCGATAATTAAAGACCAGAAGCTCGTCGAGAACGAATACGTCGAAGTCGCCAGCGAGGGCACTGTGCCCGCCGCAGGATCGATCATCGTCGGTCTGCAGAACTTCATGAAGCACAAGGATTTATTCTTGAACCGCGAGGGAAACATCGGAGTTCGTCTCGACAGTTCCGATGACGTGAGTGAGCTCACATCCGACCTTGGCAAGCTCGCCCTAATCGTCCTGACCTTCCCCAAGTTCGCTGACGGTCGCGCCTACACCCAAGCCCGTAAACTCCGCCGAAGCGGTTTCAAAGGCGAACTACGGGCCACCGGCGAGGTGCTTCGCGACCAATTGTTCTACATGACTCGCGTCGGGTTCAACGCCTTCGAGCTACAAGAAGGGCGCGACCCGGAGAATGCCCTCGAGGCCTTCAAGGACTTCTCCGTCACCTACCAGTCGTCGGCTGACGACAACCGAGCGATCTACAACCGCTAGCCTCGTCCCTTAGATAAACGCCAGTCCACAAGACCGGCAAAAGGAGCCCGCCCTATCAGGTGGGCTCTTTGCTTTTGTACGTCATCAAAACGCTTACGCGCTTCGAGCTGTAGAGACACTCAAGGAGCGACTCACGGCAGCCCACAAGGTGTCGAGTTCCGACGCGCTCAACATCGCCGCGAGACCCTCGCTACTCGGCTCCCGTTCCTCCCCGACATAGGCGACGAATCCATAACGATAAGCCTCCTCCAGCATCAACATTCGGCGGGGCCCGCGCTTCTCCAGCGACTGTTCGATGGCGCGCAGCAGACTCTTCGCCGTGATGCCTCCCTTGCGAAGAAAGTCCCGCGCGCCGGCTTGCATAGCCAAATATGGAATTTCAGCGTCATCGCTCCCCGTCAGGATGATAACGGCGACCGGAGGAATCCCCATCGGCGTCTGGAGCGCCTCAAGAAACTGCACGCCGGTCATTTGTGGCAGGTGGTAGTCGACAATCGCGCAGTCAGGTGGCTCAACGCGGCATATCTCCAACGCCATCTCCGCGCTGTCAGCCTCGATTACCTCGGCTGGGTAGGCAGATCCGTCCAACATGCGACGATATAGGCCGCGCTCCACAGGACTGTCCTCAACCAAGAGGATCCGCGATGGGTACTCGAGGATGTTACGGGAGCGTTGGGAATAGGGGGTCATGGGTTCGAGAGCGGAGTTACTCACCACAAGAACGGCTCTTTCGCGCTGGGCTGAAGTGCCAATGCGGTAAGGGCGCTTGTCTCCACGTGCCCCGCGTCCGCGGGGCGTGCAGGTGGCGTCACTTTCAACCCAAATTGGAAAAGGAGCACCCAGAGGCGCTCCTTTTCTTGCGGACGGGCTACCGTCTCGCCACAAAAGAGAAAAGGAGCACCGTGAGGCGCTCCTTTTGCTCAGTTGGGATTCCGAATCAGGGGCCGGAATCGCCGGAATCGCCGGAATCGGCTCCGGAATCGCCGGAATCAACTCCGGTTTCGGGGGTACCGGTGTCGGTGCCGGAATCGACTCCGGTTTCGGGGGTACCGGTGTCGGTGCCGGTGTCGGCGGTACCGGTACCAGCCGTGCCGCCGGTGCTTGCCGTGCCGCCGGTGCTTGCCGTGCCGCCGGTGCTTGCCGTGCCGCCGGTGCTTGCCGTGCCGCCGGTGCTTGCCGTGCCGCCCGTGCCGCCGCCGGTTTCGGCTGCTGCATCGCTGCCGCCGCTCTTGGTGTCGTCTCCGTCACAGGCCAAGAAGGACAGGCTGGACAGGGCTACGATCGCGAAAGTGGTTTTGTAAGATAGCATTAGGTTCTCCTAAGTTATTTCCGCTGCGTCCCTATCCTCGGGGTTCTAATCCGGGGGGTTATCTAGAAACGTTAAGTAAGCGGATATTGTTAAGTTTTTGAATCTTGGCCGATGTTGGCGCCGGTCGCCAGCTTCAACAGCCCTTTTTGGAGCTTCTGAAGCCTTAGGCGAAATTCACCATGAATCATTCACTGGATTTCCGGCCAGGCCGAAAGCTGCTGGTTTATTAACGTAACCCATTGCCTGGTGCCAGTATTATCGACCAAAACCGAACATTATGACCAACATACGGGATCATTTTTCACCCGAACCTTTCGACCGGCCCGTGCTGTCCTGACCGCCTAGGGCGTAAATTTCGCGCGGTGCCCGTCACAAGCCTGCGCGTCCCTAGACGGAGCCAGCTGCGCGGCGTTGCTCGGAATCAGCCACTTCTAGTCTGAGCGACTTGGTTCGCTCCATATTCTGGCTGTTCTCTCCGCTTCCACCCAAGTCAAAATAGGCTCGTTCGCGCCGTTCCAGCAAGGCGCCGAGAGCCGCGGCGGAAATTTGAGGAAACACCTGGCGCAGGTGGGAGAGATGGGTCGTGGGATCTCGCAGGACCGCCGCCGCGTCATCCACTCGCGATTGGATGATTTCACAGGAATCAGGCGACGAGATGCGCCACGTGCCCCCTGCTTTGAGCCGCTGGTTCCAACTGCGGTGAGCCGCAAGAATATCTTCGGGCATGGCAGTGGAGTGAACGCCGAGCGCGTCAAAATGGTTGGGGCTCTCCATCGTGACCACAACCAGCGCGATCTTCTCCCGTAGCTCGACCGAAGCCAGTGTTTCCGGGGCGGCCCAATCCAGGTAGCCAAAGCCCTCGAGCATCGTCAACAAGATGAGAGAGGCGCGCCGACTGGGTCCGAGGGTCAGTTGCTCCACGGAGGAACTGCCATCAATGGCAAAGTCGACAATGCGGCGCTCGCCAGCATCCAAACCCAAACGTTTGAGTTGCGACAGCTTGTTCATGCCTATGGCCGGCGACTGTTTCCGTCGATCGCCCAACGCTGAGATCAGTTCCTCCGGTGCGAGCTGGTGACAAGCGACCCGAAAGGCGTCCGCCGCGAGCTGGTAGAAGCCAAAACTTCTACGGTCGGCGAGCGGCTCTTCGTCCGGCAATAGCTGATACGCATAGTCGCTCCAGCAGAAGGCCTCGCGGAGGGCGGCATACTCCTCGACGTTCAAGAACGCCTGCCCGTCGCGCACATGAATCACCACCTCGTCATCATCCCGCATCAACAGCAAGGTGCCGGCTACCCCACGCCGTGCCAGCACCCGTGTAAAAAGTACGAATACGTTCATCGGGCTGAGATCCGCGGGCACTAGGGCGCCGACAACCTGGGGGTTGAGGAGGGAGTCGGCTGTGACGGCAGCACGTACCCGACCTGACTCAAGCGCCTTGCCGAGGGCTGCCCCCATGGGGTCGTCCGGTAAGGCGCTCCTCAATTGAGGAAGGCTCAAACCCCGGAGGGACGACGGCGGTGCTTCGCTAGAGGCATCGCCGAGGTAGTTCGCGTCCCCCGCCATCGAGGGCGGGGGCATGCTGCTCCGTACCGTCGCCGCGGGTTCGGAGACGTCGACGGCGACCGGTCGCGCAGTGGGGCGTTTACTCGGGGGCACCGCGGATGCAGGAATGATTGACGGTTGCCCGACGGCCGGGGGCCGCGTCGAACGCGCGTTCCATCCACCCGGCAAACGAGGAGCCCGCAAGCCAGATATTCGTGGGGCCGGCATTGCCCTTAGCCCCGAACGCAGCTCGATGGGTTCAATCAACCCGGCGGTCGCAGCCGCCAGTGTCGCCGCTCCCATCGCCGGGAGAGCTCGACCGAGAGGTATCCCCAGCGGCGCATTGAACTGATCCGCAACCGTTGCCTGAACGAGCGGCTCGGCCGCCGCTCCGCCCACAAGCAGTACGGAATCCACTGCGATGCCACCACTCGCCTTCGCTATCCGGCGACAACAGGCGTTCAAGCGCTCTAACGGGTCCATCCAGAGGACATCCAGTTGTTCCCGAGCCACCCGCAGCCGAAGCGCCTCGTCGGTCCCCAGGAACGGCACCGCTCGACTCGCACAGGAACGAGTCGCGAGTTCACGCACCATGGATGCACAGAGCCGAGTCAACGACGCGAACGTGGAATCGTCCGCAGGCACCAGTCCCACTTGGTCGGCGAGTTGCTGCATGCTTTCGGCCACTAGCGCCGCGGTCACGCGGTCGGACCCCGCCTCAGTATCGCCGTCAACTGCGACACGGCGGATGCTGCGACCGTCGACCTCGACGATGGCCACGCTCACCCCACCGGCGCCATAATCTACCACCGCATGATAGCCGGCGATGGTGCCTGCATTGACCAAGGCGGCAACTATCGCGGTTGCCGGATCGACACATTGCCGAACGGGCAACACGGCCTCTACTCCTGCCTGTAAACGCTCCTGCCCCAGCCTTGTCAACCAGCTAGGCACGACCAGGCTGGCCGCCTCCGGGGCTTGCTCACAATGCTCGCCCACGCGGCCCACGAGCGCTTCGGCGAACGCGGTGACAACACTTTGGGGAGCCACGCGCTCGTCACCAAAAAAAGCGTCCGCGCCCAACTGCGAGATCGCCGACAGCACGACCTTCGGCGCACGGGGCTCGAAGGCTGCTTCGCCCACAACTCGAGGCCCGCTGCCGAGGCTCAATATCGCCGGCATGTCCACACGGCCCGATGCCTGCTCCAACGGGCAAACGCCGTCGGCATCGGCAATCGCCGCGCGTAAAAATGCCGTCCCGATATCTAGACCGACGAACAAGGGAGACAGAGTGCTGGCCATTGCTCAGGGGATCCGGCCCGCAGATGATGCGTTCGACCTGGACAATAAAGAATACAGACAGGATTCAGCCCGGGGCAACGTCTGCCTGGTCTACTTTTTTCGGCCGGATTCATTCTTGCAACACCTACATGCCCGTAGACGCCGGCAAGTACCGGAAATTTCATGACGGCGTCCAGTGCGGGACAAATGCCGAACTGCAGAATCCGTGGGAAACGGAGTCACCGGCTAGGCAGAGTTGACTAGCGACGAGGCGCGGGGTGGCCGGTGCCCGTCCCCGTCGCAAAGGCGCGAATCGCCACTTCGTCGTCGAAAGCGTACTCAAACCCCGTAGCTTCAACAAAGCGTTTGCCATCGATGATGACCGGATGCTGGAGATGCGCGATAGCCCCGCGAGCCAGACGCGGAAGGCCGAAGCGCCCTTGGACCCGGCGCAAAATCCCTGCCGGCAGGGCAACGACTTCACGGCCCGCCTCTTCGATCAACGCCGACAACGGAAGTGGCGGGGGGCCCGTGACGTTGAACACTCCACGGATTTGTTTCTCTAGGGCGAGACAGATCGCGGCAACAACATCGTCCTCGTGAATGATCTGAAACAGTGGGTCGAACCCCAATGCCATCGGGACCTTCGGACCCTTTAGGTAGTGAGCCAAGGTCCCATGCTTCATGGGACCCAGCGTGTAGCAAATCCGCAATACCGACGTGTGGATCTCCGGATAACGCCACAAAGCCGAACCGGCGTAGAGATCGGCCGCAACCAAGTCAGCCAACTCGGGGTACCGGTGAATCGCACGCGGCGGATCGTCCACCTTGCGGTACAGCGGGGCGTCGGCTGCGGCGCCGTAGAACGTATGGCGACCGATGAAGACCAAACTCTTCACGCCATAGTTGTGACAATGGTCAAATAACGCCCGCGTCCCCTGCAGGTTAATGCGCTCGCGTTCGTCCCGAGAAACGCGCCCCTCGGCCATGGTCGCCATATGGATAACCGCGTCTGGTTTGCGGGAGCGAAACACCTCTTCCGCTGTACGCTTGCGAATATCAGCGGCGATGATCTCCACGCCGGCAGGAACATTCACTCCGCGACGAGGATCCAAGCCGATCACCTCGTGACCGGCGTGCACCAGGTGGCGACAGACTAGGGATCCCAATTTGCCGGCAGCGCCGGTAACTACAACTTTCAGTCCCATCGAATTTCTTCCGGATGCAAATGACCTTCACGAACGGCGCGTCCCTGACGAAGGAGCCCGGCAATGCGTTCTTTCACTTGCTGGACCCAACCCTCGATCACCTCGTCCGGCTCGTTGCCGTTGCCGTCGAAGTACATGGGTTCGCTGAATATTAATTCCATTCGGACCGGCAGCGGCAACGCGACGATCCAAGGCGTGATGGGCACATAGGGAACGCCCATGGCCTTACCTAACTTGTACAGATTCATCACTGTCGGGACGGCTTCTCCGCCGCCAACAAATGTAAACGGTATGATCGGCGCTTTATGCTGCAGAGCGAGCCGAAGAAAACCGCTGCCAAAGTTTACTAAGGTGTCGCGTTCCTTGTAGAGCTTGGCAGTCCCCTTATGGCCTTCGGGGAAGACCATAAGCAAGCGGTCCTCCTCCAACAATCGTTCTGCGTGTTCGGGCAAGCCGGTGAACTGACCGAGGCCATTCGACAGCGCGGACATGAACGGCATATTGCCGATGAACTTATCTGCCATGCCCTGAGCGAGCCGCGGCGGATTGAGATCAAAAAACGCGCTGGCGATAACCATGCCGCCATCCAAACCGAAACCACCCGAGTGGTTGCCCACCAACATGCCCCGCCCCTTGGCCGGAATGTTGTGAGTGCCATGAGTGCGCAGCTTGAAATAGTTTTGCGTCATCCAATTGAGGCGCTTGAAGTTTTTCAACAGTTCGCGCCGATCGACGCCGTAGGGATCATAGCCGTGCCGCCCGAACGGAATACCGATGGCATCAATCCGCTCCAACAACTCGTCATCCGTGAGAATCTTATTTTCCATTGTCGCTCTACTCGCAACGCTACCTGCAGAGCGCGCCGGTGCATATACAATCCGCTCAGGGAAGCGCATTCGTTATGTTGCCAGCGGACGGTCCGGATGCGTGGCCCACAGCTTGAGTCCTCCGCTCAGTCGCAAAGCTCTGGACCAAATGGTGGTGCGGGCAGCCCTAGCTTGGTGCGTCACAAACACTGCGATGACGACCGCATCCCCTCAAGTCTCTGTATGTCTGGCCGCGGCGGGTGGCAGGGAATTTGTGGCCACTGGCCGGCGACCTAGCTCCGCGTGTCAACGACAAGACGGGGCTCCTGGCCACCCAAGCGTCATCGCCTTATATATGGCGACATGGTCATCATTTATGGATCGTCTGGAGCTCGTTCGGACCGCGTCGTATGGGCACTGGAAGAGGCGGAATGCGACTACGAGTTCCGCAAGCTGAATTTCCGCACGGGCGAACACCGCCAAGAGCCGTTCTTGAGCATCAACCCCGGAGGAAAAGTGCCGGCACTTCTCGACGGCGATCTCACGATTACAGAATCGACAGCGATTGTTTCATACGTCGGGCGAAAATATTCCAAGTTTCAGCTGGTTCCCGAGGGAGATCTCGCCAAGCAGGCGGCTTACGATCAATGGACCAGCTTTCTCATCACTGAGCTCGAACAGCCCCTGTGGAGTATTGGAAAACACAAGTTCGCGCTACCGGCAGAATGGCGCATCGCCGAGATGCTAAACACTGCCGCCAAAGAGTTCGCTGTGGCAGCGGCCTTACTCGCGGGACACTTGGACGGACGTGACTTCATGCTCGGTGACCAGTTTACGATGGTTGACGTGATCGCCGCTGACACCCTTCACTGGGCCCGACGCTTTGCGCAGCCCCTCAACTCCGACGTGCTGGAATCCTACGCGGATCGAATGTTTACTCGGCCCGCCCGCAAACGCGCTGCCGATAAAGGCACGGTCAGTACAAAAGGCTGAGGTGCAGGCCCCCCCCC
>SPKZ01004228.1_pt1 | contig 15815 bp, 15 predicted proteins | sample 2456571 | NCBI WGS metagenome assembly SPKZ01 (sample SAMN11192286, study PRJNA482655) | marine metagenome | biome: ENVO:00000447; feature: ENVO:00000244|ENVO:00000211|ENVO:00000569|ENVO:00002023; material: ENVO:00002151; isolation source: ocean water from marine abyssalpelagic zone ...
TACTTTCAGGTTGTTATTCATAATGTTTTTCCAGTTAGTATATTGTTACTAATAAGTGTGGTTGAGTTCACAATAACAATCTAGGATAAAATTGCAATGTTTTTTAACTGATTATGTATAAAATACTCTTCTTTATTACTATTTAATACCAAAACTACTTTTTAATCGCGCTATCTGAATAAACCATATGGGTATTTTTGTTTAATTCCAGTTTGACGTTTTCCAAGTTTCGGTTTGCTTTAATAAAGTAGGTTGGGGAAAGATCAATAGCATGTTGTAAGAAATATTCGGCTTCATTATAGCGACCTTCGATCATAAGAAAATAACCAATATCATTGTATGCATGCTCAAGTGGCATCACTTGTTTGAGCGTTTGTAAAGACTGGGTATACATGCCTTTACGTGTATACACTAAGCCAAGGTTTAACCAAGCACGATCGAATCTTGGATCAAGGTCGATGGCTTTTTTATAATTGAGCTCTGCTTCAATGAGGTTACCCGCCAGATAATGTGAATAACCTATGTTGGTATAAATAAGCGGGTCGTGATCTGACAACGGCAGTACTCGTTGTAATATTGCGATTGCTTGGTCGTGTTTACCATCCAGGTCTCGAATGACTGCAAGTGCGGTATATGCAAACAATGGCGACGAAGTATCTAAGGCTTTAAAATTATCATCCACATAATCTTTATTACCTAATCTTATTTGATCCGCAGTAATGGCTTTATCAAGTAATACTAAGGCTTGTTTTTTTCTTTTTTGTTTTAATAGCAGCTTTCCGAGTTGTGCTTGAGCCAAATGATGTTCAGGTTCTTTTCGTAACAGATGTTTAAATGCGGTCGCCGCTAATTCATTATGGCCTTGTTCTACTTCCAGTAAACCAATATTATAGAATATTTCTGTATTAGGTATTTTGTCTTCGTTTTTCACTTTGTCACTGTATTCAAGCGCTATTGACTTAACATAAAAAACAATCGCTTTATCAAATTCTTTATTACGCTGAGCCATTTGTGCTTTTTCTAAAACGGTCTCTCTAGGTTCTACAGGTATATCTGCTAATGTGGGTAGCCTTGGTCGTCCATCCGTTGTTGTAGTACAACCAGAAACCATGAGAATCACTAATAAATACCATTTAATCATGCACGTTACCTTATTCTTTTAATTCGATGATGTATAAATTATTAGAAGGCACTTCCCCAGACTTTCATTACGTTTAATATCGCAGGCCCAATGGCGACGATAAAAAAAGATGGCCAAATACAACACATCATGGGGAATATCATCTTCACTCCGATTTTAGCTGCTTGTTCTTCCGCTCTTTGTAATCGTTTTTCCCTATATTCGTCAGCATATAATCTGATCGTTGTAGCAACGCCTGTACCAAGTCTTAAACTTTGTACGATTACTGAGTTAAGTCCTCTTATGTCCTCAAGACCAGTACGTTGACTAAATTCTTTAAGTGCCTGTTGTAAGGTCAGGCCATACCTCACTTTGCTACAGACCAAACCAAGTTCATAAGCAAGGTAAGGGTGGGCAAGCCGTAGCTCTTTACTCACCCGTTGGAATGATTCTAATAGGCCTAATCCAGCTTCGCAGCACACAACTAATAAATCGAGTGCGTCAGGAAAATATTTACGAAGGTCATTCATTCTGTGGGTCGCAAGTCTAGATAGCACTATGCCTGGAAGAAGGTAAGCGATACCGACGGCAGTTATAATAATATATGCAGATATTGTGGTCGATAAATTAGGCATTTGCTTAACAATAATGGTGGTTACTATTGCGCTAATTAATAATGCTAATAATTTGATTGCATTATAGACTTTTAATGCATCTTGCGAGTGAAACCCTGCGTGGATAAGGAGTACTTTAGCAGATGAATCACCCCGATAGTGTTTGTTAATGAATGGAACTGTGTTTAATTTTTCAATAGTGTGCTCGAGTGATGTTTCGTACTCTTTTTTAAAATCACCTTCTTTTGATCTATTACTAGATAGCTTATTGATTTGTGTCCGAATTGGAGAGTATAAACCGGAAACTAAATACGAAATAGCGATAGCAAAAGTGATGCCTGTAAGACTTGCAATTAAATAAATTCCCCAAGTAACCATTTCGGGGTCTTGAGTGTAAGCTGTAAACATACTGATTATTCTGTCCATCATTTACACCTCAATTCTAATTAGTCTACTTATCCACCAAATACCTAAGGCCATACCTATTCCGCCCCATTTTAATAAGTTTAACCCTTCAGGGGTGTTAAGTAGCATTCCGGTATATCCGGGAGAGGTTATATATAGCACCGCAAATAAAACAAACGGGGTTAGTGTTAAAACCCACCCTGACAATCGACCTTCCGCTGACAAGGTTCTTACACGTCGTTGAAATGTAAATCGCTGACGAATAATTTTGGAGAGGTTATCAATGTTCTCGGCTAAGTTACCACCGGTTTCTTTTTGAATCGATACCGCACTACAAAAAGCCATTGCAGATGTCGTTGGCACCCGTTTAACGAATGACAGTAGTGCTGTATGCGTATCGTTACCAAAATTGATACGGTTAAACATCAATTTAAATTCGTCAGATAACTCACCCTCCATTTCTTCAACGATAAGCTTAATTGAATCACTAAAGGCATAACCTGCTTGTAGCCCCCGTTTCAATACATCCAGCGCTTCAGGAAATTGCCGCTCAATATTTTCCATTCGCTTATTAATATTCCGGTTCACGATAAGGTGGAATATAACTAACGTAGCCATGATACAAAACAGTGTGAGGATAATGTCTAAACTAATAAACCAAGAGATCAAACCAACTAACAACGAGGTGATGAAAGTCATCAATAAGTATTGGTGACCAAGTAAGTTAGAACCAGACAGCTCCATTTTATAGGTATAGTTATAAACCCAAGGTTGGGTTTCAAGCCATTTCCAAAATGGGTGCAGTGATTCGAGTTTTTTGTTGAGTAAAATATCACTCGCAATCTCATTATTATCATCAGCTAAAGATTCTAAATGCTTACGAATGTTTTTAGCACTTGCTCTTTGTGGATTATAAACTGATACAAAAAAACTTTGAAATAATAAAACTACAGCCCCAAATACTAGCATTAGAAATAATAGTTGATTACTCATGTTTATCTCGCTTAAAAACCGTTTGTTAACATATCCGTTATAAATATACTATGGGGGATATCGATACCTTTGTCTTTTAACTCTCGAATAAAGGTTGGCACCACGCCTGTTGCGACAAAGGAGCCTTTAATCATACCGTCTTCGGTTTTACCTGCTCGTTTAAAGGTGAATATTTCGGACATCGTGATCATATCCCCCTCCATCCCCGTCACTTCTTGAATACTTGTTACACGACGTTTACCATCTTCTTGACGTTGTAACTGGATGACTATATCAATAGCGGATGATATTTGGGTTCTGATGTTGTGTACAGGCATGTCAAAACCAGCCATACAAACCATATTTTCTAAACGCCCTAAGCCATCACGAGGACTATTTGCATGGAGTGTTGTCATTGAACCTTCGTGACCAGTGTTCATTGCTGACAGCATGTCAATAGCCTCTCCACCACGGACTTCACCGATAACGATTCGATCTGGTCGCATACGAAGACAGTTCTTAACCAAATCGCGTTGACTGATTTCGCCGACCCCTTCAATATTTGATGGTCTTGTTTCTAATCGTACTGTGTGTGGTTGTTGCAGCTGTAATTCTGCAGAATCTTCAATTGTAATGATGCGTTCATCACTCGGAATAAAACCAGATAAGACATTTAACAAGGTCGTTTTACCACTACCGGTACCGCCCGAAATTAATATGTTTAGTTTACCGATTACGATTGCTTTAATTAAATCGGCCATGGGCTGACTGATAGAATTGTATTCAATTAATTGTTCTACGTTAAGTTTATCGACTGTAAATCGACGAATCGAAAGAGCTGGGCCATCTAATGCTACCGGTGGAATAATTGCATTAATACGGCTGCCATCTTTTAGTCTCGCATCGACCATGGGTGACGATTCATCAATACGACGACCAACACCTGAGACAATTCGATCGATAATATTTAATAAGTGCTTGTCATCGTAGAATTGAACGGCAACTTGTTCTAATTTACCGTTACGTTCGACGAATATACGATCATGGCTGTTTACGAGTATATCTGCGATTGTAGGGTCTTCGAGTAGTGTTTCTAGGGGACCTAAACCTAGAATTTCATCCGTAATTAGCTTTATTAATATTTTTCTAATATTAAGGTTAATTGGTCGCGTTTGTTTATTTAACAGTTGGTAACATGATTCTGCTATTTTATCTTTTGCAACATCGGCAGGCAAAGTTTCTAACACTGACAAGTCGAGTTGGGTCAATAGTTGTCCAAAGATTTCTTGTTTGGTTTCCATGTCGATACTTGTAAGCATCGAAAATGGGTCATTGTGTTGATTGCTGACAAATTCCATTATTGTCTCCCAAATAATTTTGTAAATATTGATTTGTTCTCTTCTGGAATTTCGATAGGAAATAGCGATCTAATAATGTGGGATATTTCCGTTTGTATCGTTTTATGGTTTGCAACTTTTAAGATTGGAGAGCCTGAATTAATGCCTGCGTTAGCTAATTCATAATTATTGCTAACCACATGTACACTTTGGATATCAAGTACCTTCTTTATGTCTGCGATGGATATATTGTTTTCTTTTTGGGTATAACGGTTAACAATGATATGTAGTTTAGTGATTGATATGCCTAAATTAGTTGTTAATTGTTGGATTAATACTTTTGTTTCTCGTAAACTGAGAATGTTTTGTTGAACGACGATTAGAATTTTATCTGATATATTGAGCAAGGGGAGTGTGTCAGATTCTAGTCCTCTAGAGAGGTCGATAAGTACTAAATCATGGTTAAGCTTAATTTTCCACAATAACTCAGGAAGTTGACGGAGTATCTTATTATTCGTATTGAGTTGCGTGTAGGGTTTACATGCGAGTAAGTTAAGGTTACCACGCTTTAGCATCATCCCTTTTACAGCGGTACTATCTAATTGTTCTAATTCGTGTAAAGCATCGGTTATAAAGTAATTTGGTTCGAAATTAAACGTATCTGTGAGTGAACCATAATTTAAATCTGCATCAATAAGTGCGATCTCATCATCACTTAAATTCGCACTTATTTCGCCGAGACAAGCGGCAATGAAGCTTGCTCCCGATCCAGGTTTACCGTTAAGAATACTAAATACTGGCGCTATTTTACTTTTACTAATTAAGTCATCCGTTGACCCTAGAAATGAATTATACAATTCACTTTCTATATCGTTGATAGATATGATGTCTTTCACATTATGGTGTATTGCGATTCTGATTAACTCATTATTGATATTGTCACCGAGTAATATAAATTGAATATCATTGTCCGCGATCCTTTCTATCATCGGTTTAATTAAGGTTTCATTATTATCTAATGCTAATAACAGGAGATTATAATTATCTAGTCGGTCCGCTAAATCTTTTCTGAACTCAATTTTTATATTTGAAATAGTAGCGCAATAAGAGGTCAAACTTTGTTGTAAATCTGGATTGTTACAAACAATAAGGACGTGTAGCGGGTAGGGTAACGATCTATTGTATTCAGCTATGTTTTTATTGTCCGAGTCTAAGGCATTAAAACCAAGTATATTTGTTGAACTTGGATTATTCATGTTAGATTCCTTTTTATTGCATTCACCATAACAGTTGGTTAATTTATATCGTGCTGCATTGAGTATATTTTTACCGTGTCACACCGAGGCTTTCTCGTGGTAGTGTTGCTGAAAAACTAGGTGAGTTTAATGTTAAGGATAGTCCTGGAATTAATAATTGATGTTGATATTTAATAAAATGTGCTGTGACATAACGAATACGGTTAAATATTTTTTTTGGGGTATATACTGCCAACGATATACTGTTGAACAGTATCCCCCCCATTTCAGTTAAGACATTTATTAGTGTGATGGAAATACACATTTTAATTTGTCCTAATTCTTATTTTGAATGACTGTACGCGCTGATCTTGCATCGTAAGCACTCTGTTTATAGAGCCTAATGACTCTTTCACCATAACTGCCATTTAATTGTGTGGTAATACCGTCATTCGTTTCACTGGCGTTAAGGTCAAGTATTTGGATCTCTTTAATGTGTAATGTCGACGCTGAGAAGTTGTAATCTGGCGTTTGAGAGCAAGCAAAAAGCGTCGGTACTATAACAAGTATTATGCTGATATTTTTGATCATGATGTTCACCTTATTAATTTAGTTTATGACCGTACTTTTGCTCTGTGCCACCTGAACTTGGCGCAATGTTGTTTGACGATTCGGCAAGCTCATTTGGTGAACTATCATTTTCAGGATCTTCTTTCTGTGTCATTTTACCCAGTAAGTAAAATTCAAGATCTGAGACAGGTACAAAACCGTCGGTAGGTAAGGGGACTCCTTCTTTATTGAAGGGTCTGACAAGTCTCGGTGTTACCATAATGACTAATTCAGTCTGGCCACTGATGTATTCATGGCTGCGAAATAATTGACCTAATACCGGTATGTCACCTAGCCCTGGTACTTTTGATACGGTGTCCCTCAGATTATCGCTAAGCAGGCCGCCGATTGCTAATGTTTGACCGTCTGCAAGTTCGATGGTTGTTTCAGCTGAACGTTTAACTAAAGATGGGACAACAATTGATGATGATGCGCCGATCGGAGATACGCCAACACTGTTTACATTACTTATTTCACTCACAATGACTTTAAGACTTAAGTTTATTTTTCCTGAATCGAGTATTGTTGGTACAAAACTGACGCCAACACCAAAATCTTTATACTCAATCGTGGTGCCGTCGTCATCTGGTACAGGTACTGGGAATTCACCACCAGACAAAAACTCCGCTTTTTGTCCGCTTAATGCCGTGATATTAGGTTCTGCTAATATTTTTGCTAAACCATTGCTTTTGGCCACGTCTAAAGTGAAATTAAATAACATGTCACCACTCAAATAACTCGCAAAGAAACCAGAGTCAAGTGTTGGAAATATATTAGAGTTACCGACGATCAAACCACCATTACCACTACTGCCTGTAAATGCAAGTAACGTATTTGCATCTAAGTTTCTGGCTACTTCGGTGCTGACTTCGGCCACGGTTACTTCTAACATAACCTGTTGGCCACCACCGATCGAGACCATATTCACCACGTCACTTTTAGCTTTACCCTGAGAGGCCGCATCAGCATAACCTTGAGCAAGTTGAATCGCGGTATTCATTTTAACCAAAGATGATGATTGTCCACTGACAATTAATTGGCCTTGTGACGTTTGCACTCCGATGTCTTCATTCGGCAGGTACTGATGTAAACGTTTTCTTAAACTATTTAAATCATGGGTTACTTCTAAATTAACAACATCGATAAGGTTATCATTGTTATCCCACATCATCATATTTGTTGTGCCGAGCTTTTTACCAACAATATAAAGTTCACTGGTTTTGAGAATGAGGATATCTGCAATGTTAGGATTACCAACAGAGACTCGACTCACGGGTTTTTCTATACGTAAATTTCTTGATTTATAAATCGGGATTTTAATGCTGTCATCATCTAATGCCGTTGGCCCACCTGCAAAAGCATAATTTACTGTAAAGGTTATGCACAATAAAGTTGTAAGGCTAAGTAAACCTATACGTTTGCAGCATAAATTTAAATATTGGAAATATATCATCATATTTATTACCTACTTATGTATCTCGGTTAGTTTTTTAGCTGTACAGACTCTTGAACTGTGCCTCTGATTACTTCTACATTTCGATTTATATTTGCTTTGGTATTCGCTTTAGGTATTGCTTTTGGTACGTATACTTGCTGCTTAATTGGTACTGGCATTGATTGCTTTTTCGTTGTACGTCGATTTGTAATATTTTCATTATCTATTGGATTACGTAGTGCTAACTGTAAAGTACCTTTACTCCGCGCTGTTAATAATGCTTCTGCTTGGTCTAGATCGACTTCGACAGTCACTGCTCTGACTAATTGCGGTGTGTTTTCACTTTGTGCCGCGCGTTGGTCTATCGCCAGGATTTTGATGTTGTTTAAAATGACTTCGGTCGATACTTTACCGTTTTTCTGACTGGTACTTAAAATGTCAACTCTATTACCGGGTAGAAGAAAACCTGCAACACCGACCACATCGTTTACCCGTATGGTGATTGCTCGCATATTTTTAGAAATCAAGCTGGCGAGCGTACTACCTTCCCCTTTTATGTATAGACGTTCTTTCCTTATTATGTCGCCCGGATAAATGGTATCCTTCGCGATCATTTCATATATATCATCAGGTGTTTCTACAGTATCATCTGTTGCTAACGATCTTGGTATTGCTTTTAACACTATGTGCTTAGCTTGGATTTCTGTACCTACTGGAATTTTCATTGTTGCAACTGAAACATACAGCTCATTTTCAGCGGCTTTAGGTTTGTTTTCTTCTAGCCAGTTTTGTGCAATTAAGATTGCAGCGATACCAAAAATGATTGATAGCATGATCGAGAAGAGTGTTTTTTTGTTCATGTTATACCTACCTAATTGATAGATGATGGGGTTTAATTAACAAAGTAATGTTTCCAAGCGATATCAATAATTGAATTGTGAACTTTAGACTCTAGTTGGTGGAACTTGACATAATCACTGATGATACTTAATAGATCGCGAGGGAAGCAGGGTAGAAACGCTTTATCGGACTGTTTATGGCAAGCTGTGACTAAATAATTGAATACTTCTTCAGTGCAGCTCAAATTAAATTCATTACAAACAGTAAACCAAAGTTCGTGGTAGTGATTTAAGTCAAGTGGTTCAAATTCAATTTTGTAACCGAGACGACGTAAAAAGGCTTCATCCACTAAGCTTGCAGGATTGAGATTGGTTGAAAAAAGTAAAATGAGTTCAAACGGTATTTCAAAGTGAACACCATTAGGTAGGAATAAAAAATCATGTCGTTCTTCTAGTGGGATAATCCAACGATTAAATAATTGGACTGGACTTATTTTTTGTCGACCGAGATCATCGAGTAATAATATACCGTTATTGGCTTTTAGCTGTAAAGGTGCTTTGTAAGTATGGCTGTTGTCATCGTAATTAACTTCTAGCATAGACTCTGTTAATTCACCACCGGTGACGAGTAGTGGCCGTTTGCATAAATGCCAGCGCGGATCAAAGCCTTCATCTAAAGAGCATAGCAATTCAGTTTGGGACAGTTCCACTTTTGGATTGGCTAAAGTATGTACTTGTGGATCGTAAACTTGAATGATCTGGCCATTCACCTCTATCGCAGATGGAATTAATACATCGTCATTAAACAGTTTATTTAAATTACGGCACAAGTAGCTTTTACCTACGCCAGGAACCCCATAGATCAAAATAGGTTTAGTTGAATTTAAAGCAGGCCCAATCGAGGATATTAAATGTTCAGAAAACATCAATCCTTTAAATACGTCTTGCATCATGTCATGGGTGACTTGGATATTTCGGCTTGTTTGTAAGGTGACTATATTCGTGTATTGATTTAACGGAACAGGAGCGGGACCAATATAGCCACTGTGTAATAATGCCAAGTCAGATTCGACTATTCCTAAACTAGACAGGGCGTAACGCATCTGTCCATTATGGGCACTTTGGCGGTTTTCTATCCATGATGCGCTTTTTGCTTCAGAAATTAACTCCTGTATTATGCCCCCACTTAATGCCAGGCGTTCAGATAATTCTCTGATTGTCGCGATGTTTAACAATTGTAATTGTTTTAATAACAGTTGTATCAGTAATTGCAGTGGTAAACCCGTGTCTTTTATTACGGTTGGACGTTTGGCGATAGATTCTGGGCTAAGATCGGTTGCTGTATTTGTACTCGGAGTTTGCTGCAAAAAGGTTGTTGAATTTTCATTCTCGTTATCTGAGTGTATGGCGGTCATAATTATGCCTACATAGTTATCATTATTGTAATAATAGGAATAGATTTTGTATATCAGGATTAAGGTAGCAAGCGAGTATCCAGCCAAGTGTTAGAGCGGGGGCGTAAGGAACTTTCAGCGCGCCCATGTCACCGGATTCGGGCTTAAAATATGTGCGTAAATAAAAGCAATGGTAATAGCGCGTAATCGTTAATTTTATCCCTCGTAGACCAACAGACTTTAATGCGATTAATATGCTGGTGAAAGTTCCAAATATTATTGCGTATGCGATTGACCAAACAATGATTAATGGCCCGGAAATAGCACCAATTGCGACCATTATTTTTACATCTCCCGCCCCAAGAAGGCGGAAGAAGTAAGCTGGCAGCAATATGATTAAGGCCAGTCCGGCACCGGATAATGAATCACTTAATCCTAACCAAGAGTCAAAAATGGTATTGATAAGTATACCTGATATGAGTGCTACGAGGCATAGTCGGTTAGGTATGCGTTGATAACGCAGATCAAAGTATAGAGTAGCGCTGAGCATAACAAATGCTAATATAACTGTGACTAACAACGCATATTGATTCATGTTACAACCTTATTCTATGTGCCATCACAATCTGAGACTGTAGAACCTTCTATTGCGGTACATAATGTTTCTAGTCTTGTTGTTGCAGCTTCGCCAAGATCACCAAACGCAATGACCATTCCTGATACAACTAATCCACCAGCAATTGCATATTCCACTGCGGTTAAACCGCTTTCATCTTCGATAAAATCATTAATAAACGTTGATAATTTATTCATGTTAATTACTCCAAAATATTTATGTGAAAGGCGGCTTAACGATTAGGTTCAACGACCTTTATATACTTTGAATAGTGAGCTCCAACGCAAACTATTAATAAGCATACCAGTAAACTTAGATCAACTACACGTTATAGGCTAATTTTTATTGACCTTTATTCTTTGTTGTGAATGTATTATTTGTATCTTTTCCATATAAATCATCACGCCAATGCACAAGAGACTTTCTATCTACCCATGCGGTTTGATAAGTAATAAACACATCGGTACGTTGGTTAAGGTAAAGGTTATAGGTATCTTTGTTTATGCGTGGCTTTATCGCTTTTTTGTTAGTAACTAATTTATTTAAAAGCGCTTGTGGTTGCTGTAAACGGATACAGCCATGACTTAATGCTCTATAGCGTTTGTTAAATAGTTGCTTGGTAGGGGTATCGTGTAGGTAAATCGCTTGGTTGTTTCTTATGTTAAAACGAAAACTACCTAAAGCGTTATTACGGCCAGGTTGCTGTACTAGACGATATTCATTAAGCATAGGACTCAGGTCGTAAGGAATATCAATGTATGAGGTTTGTTTACCGTAACCCTTAGCAAGTTGGAAGTTTCTACTTTTTAAGGCATGCCTATTTTTGTTGTGTAGCGGTAGTAGCTCGTTATAAGTAATGTTTCTGGTCGGGGTCCAAGTAGGATTAATGGTGACGGAGCTTAGGCTCGTTAGCATGGTTGGCGTTTGGTTATCCTTTGTCCCGACAATCACTTTCATTTGTAAGCGTTGTAGACCGTGTTCAACTAACTTCAACTCATAGCTGGGGATATTCACAATAATGTACTTGGTGGGTTGATGCGTAGGGAGGGAGAGTAAACGCCATAAATTATCCTGTAGCGTTTTAACTTTTGATTTAAAACCTTTGTTTAAAGCGAGAAGGGTTTGATTATTGAGTTCTCCAGTCTGTTTGTGGCCGTGACGCTGTTGAAAACGTTTTAAGGCCGTGATTAAGTCTTTATCAAATATATGTTGCCTATGTTTAGACGTGTTGATCTTCGGCAAGTCCCCAAGCGTATAGAGCTTACGTCTAAGCACGATCACTTGTTGATGACCCTGACCCAATCGAGGAGTGAATTCAGGGCTTAGCGCAGGCCATGATATGGATTGCATCCGTTTATAGCGATTAATCGCCTGCCTGAGACGAATGACTGTATTGAATTGAGGTACTAGCGCATCGATGTACAGGTAGGCTGTATCGTAATGCAATTGAATATTGGTGCTGAAGTTAGACTTTGATGAAATAAACTGCATTGCTTGGAGCAAGTTCTCATCCGTCTGCGAAATATCATCAGTCTCGTTCTGCGTTAAGGAAGGAGAGTCCCTCATCCCCAGATCTGCTAGTAAGCTAATAAGCGTGATACCTGAGAGATTCAACCTATTATTGTTAAAGAATAACAGCGTTTGATTGGCGTGCTTATCGACCTGTTGATGGGTACCCTGATTAGCAATATTGGTATTAGCTGTTTTTGCGTAAAGGTTATCGTTAGCAAGGGTACTAAACATGGTCATAAAGATAACAATCAAAGCGCTTGTTATAAAACGCATACATAAATCCCCAGTTAACTTAATACTGTTGTCTTATATAATAGTTTAGGTAGTTATCTTACTAATTGCGGGCTTTATAAAAGCAGAGTCAGTGTAGATAGTGATGTGAGTGTCGATCATTGTATGCGTGTTTATCCCTATAGAGTGGATAAACACGTCATATAAAAGGTAGCGGTTATTAGCGCTCGAGTAAGGACAGTTTATTTTCTACACCATCCCAGTCGTCTGCATCTGCTGGTGGCTCGCATTTATCTGTAATAATAGGCCATAGTTCAGATAGCTCTTCATTTATTTCGATAAACACCTGTTGATCTTCTGGTACTTCATCTTCTTGGAAAATGGCATCGACAGGACATTCTGGCACGCAAAGTCCACAATCAATACAGGCTATCGGGTTGATGACAAGGAAGTTTGGTCCTTCATGAAAGGCATCGGCAGGGCATACAGGGACACAATCACCATGTTTACATTTAATACAGTTTTCGGTTACAACAAAAGCCATGATGCTTGTTCCTCAATTTTCAAAGTGCTGGCATTATACGTAAGCAGGCCCTAAAAGCAATTAACATCCGATTAAGACGGCAAAAGAGGCTTGAAAAACAAGCTAGTTTTAAATAATAAAATGCATATTTCGTCATAATAACGTAAAATGCCCGCCCTAAGATTCTAGTTTACAAGCTAGTGCTCTAACAGCGCTCAGCATTTTGATATTTGGATAATTTTCTATGTTACGTTTAACCGATGTAAAACTACCACTTGATCATGGTGATCAAGCAATTAATGAATATATTTTAGAGAGATTGTCACTTAAGCCTGAGCAACTAACTGAATATACTGTTTTTCGCCGTGGTTATGATGCACGTAAACGTGATGTAATTATCTTAATGTATACATTAGATGTTACGTTAGCTGATAGCGTAGATGAGCAAACGCTTCTGGCTAAGTTTGAAAAAGATCAGCATGTTCGTTTGACGCCTGATATGTCATATAAATTTGTTGCTGAAAAAACTGAAGAGCTAGAGCAGCGTCCTGTTGTGATTGGTTTTGGTCCATGCGGTTTATTTACGGCGCTCATTCTTGCGCAAATGGGATTAAAACCAATTGTACTTGAACGTGGTAAAGAAGTACGTGAAAGAACAAAGGATACTTTTGGCTTTTGGCGTAAACGTGTTTTAAATCCAGAATCAAATGTTCAGTTTGGTGAAGGTGGCGCGGGTACATTCTCTGACGGTAAATTGTATAGCCAAGTTAAAGATCCTAAGTTTCATGCACGTAAGATTTTAACTGAATTTGTTAAAGCTGGCGCACCTGAAGAGATAATGTACCTAAGTAAGCCACACATTGGCACATTTAAACTGGTTACTATGATTGAACGTATGCGAAAAGATATCATTGAGCTTGGCGGTGAAATTCGTTTTAGTGCTCGAGTGGATGATATTTTAATTGAAAATGATCAAGTTACCGGTGTAGAACTTGCTGGTGGCGAAATTATTGAAACAAACCATGTTTCTCTGGCTATTGGTCACAGTGCGCGTGATACATTCGAAATGCTACAAAGACGTGGTGTTTACCTCGAAGCGAAGCCTTTCTCAATTGGTTTCCGTATTGAACACAAACAGTCAGCCATTGATGATGCGCGTTTTGGTAAAAATGCGGGTAACCCATTACTAGGTTCGGCGGATTATAAACTTGTTCATCATTGTAAGAATGGCCGTTCAGTTTATAGCTTCTGTATGTGTCCTGGTGGAACTGTTGTTGCAGCCGCATCAGAGGAAGGTTGTCTTGTTACCAATGGCATGAGCCAATACTCGCGTAATGAAATGAATGCAAACAGCGCGATTGTTGTTGGCATTACACCTGAAGATTTCCCTGGTAATCCTTTAGCGGGTATTGATTTACAGCGTAAATTGGAAAGAAATGCTTTCGTTATTGGTGGTAGTAACTACGATGCACCGGGACAAACGGTAGGTGATTTCCTTACTGGCAGTGGTGAAGGTGAATTTGGTGATGTAGTTCCATCATACAAGCCAGGTCTTAAATTCACTGACTTAAGTAAAACGCTTCCTCCTTTTGCTATTGCGGCTATCCGTGAAGCGATACCGGCTTTTGAGAAGAAAATTAAAGGTTTCTCTGCGAAAGACGCAACATTAACGGGTGTTGAAACGCGTACATCATCGCCGGTAAGTATTAAACGTGGCCGTGATTTCCAAAGTATCAGTACTAAGGGTTTATTCCCTGCTGGTGAAGGTGCTGGTTATGCTGGTGGCATTTTATCTGCGGGTATTGATGGTATCAAAGTAGCTGAAGCAATGGCGCTTTCTATGCTTGTTAAAGAAGATTAATTACTTATTCAGTGAATATAAATAAGTTTTAGTAACAGGTATTAAAAAGGAGAGCTAATTAGCTCTCCTTTTTCGTTGCAACATTTATCTATATGCAATTTAATACATCGAGGTATTAATCGATAAGATTATAATCGTTACGTAATATCTCAATGATTTCAGCTTTCGGATTATCAGATAGAACAATCTTTTCGCCTGTGATCTTCTCTGCAATATTTAAGTAAGTTTCAGAAACAGACATTAATACAGATGTTGGTAATACATTATGTTCAGCAAGCGCTAAACGTTCATCCATTCTGTTTTTATTTAATAAAATATCTGGTTCAGGGAAGTAGTTAAGTAATAACTGACGGAAACCTTCTTTTGAGTTTTCAACAACATTACCTTCACGGAAAGCGGCTGCATCCCAAATACGTGATGAATCAGGTGTGCCCACTTCATCCATGTAGATAAGCTTGTCTTGACCTTTACTGTCTGTTACATAGCCAAATTCGAATTTAGTATCGACAAATACTTGTTCAACATCCGCTAATGCATCACTGATTACGTTAAAGCCTTCTTTTAGTAACTTTTCGTAGTAAGTAATGTCTTCAGGAGATTTGAAGTTAAATGCTTCGTAGTTATCTGAAATGTTTTTGCGAGATACGTTAACATCATCGACAGCTGGAACACCTGGAATGCCTTCTAATATACCTTTAGTCGACGGTGTAATGAGTAGCTCTGGTAATTTTTGGTCTTTAGTGAGGCCTTCTGGTAGTTCGATACCACAGAAATTACGCTCGCCTTTGCTATAAGCACGCCACATAGAACCCGTGATGTATTGGCGGCAAATCGCTTCAATCATGACAGGTCTTGCTTTTTGCACGATCCAAATGAATGGGTGAGGGATATCAAGAATATGGCTATCAGCTAAACCGTTTTCACGAAAAGACTTAAACCAGTGATTTGAAATTGCGTTTAACGCAGCACCTTTCCCAGGTACACCGCGCATGCCGCCTTCACCGTGCCAAATGCATTCAAACGCAGAAATACGGTCACTAATAACCATAATCGCAAGTGGTGCATCCGCCGCTACATCGTAACCTTTTTCTTCGATTAGGCGACGACTGTCA
>SPKZ01010548.1_pt1 | contig 15782 bp, 11 predicted proteins | sample 2456571 | NCBI WGS metagenome assembly SPKZ01 (sample SAMN11192286, study PRJNA482655) | marine metagenome | biome: ENVO:00000447; feature: ENVO:00000244|ENVO:00000211|ENVO:00000569|ENVO:00002023; material: ENVO:00002151; isolation source: ocean water from marine abyssalpelagic zone ...
CAAGACCTCCACGCCGGGCTCGGCGCGCGCCTCGATCGAGAGCCGGACCCGGTCCCCGATCACGGGCTGGGCGGGCGCGAGCCTCAGCGTCACCGACAGCGGGCCACTCTTCGAGCGAGACAGGATTTCCTCCTCTGCCACCGCTGCGGGCGCCAGGGTCAGCACGATCGCGGACAGCAGCCACTTCATCGCCGGCTCCTGCGATCGCGCATGCGGAAGAAACGGACCAGGGGATCCACCACCGAGGCACTCGCGTCCACGTACACGTAGTCGACACCCAACGCGCGCAGCCGGTGCTCGAGCGCGCGGCGCCGCTCGGCGTTCGCCTCTTCGACCCGCTTTCGAAAGGCCGACGAGGCCGTGTCCACCAACTGCTTGCGGCCCGTCTCGCCGTCTCGCAGCGAAACCAGCCCCAGAGAGGGCAGGCGGCTCTCACAGGGGTCTTCCACGTGGACGGCGATGACGTCGTGGCGCTGGTTGGCGGCAGCCAGCGCCGCCTCGAAATCCTCGTCCTGGAAATCGCTCACCACGAAACAGATGCTCCGGCGATGCGTGACGCCCAGCAGGAACTCCATGGCCCGGGCCACGTCCGTCCCCTCCCGCGGCGATCGCGCCCGGCGGAAACCGCCGCCCAGCCAGCCCGCGAGCGCCCCCCAGCCTCCGCCCGCGCGCGCCGGCGTCGCGGGGTCCTCTTCGCCGTGGGCCAGCACCTCGCGCACCACCCGCAGCGCGTGCTTCTGGCCCTTGCGGGGCGGGATGTACTGCTCGATGCCCGAGTGGAAGAGCAGCAAGCCCACCACGTCGTCGTTTCGGATGGCCGAGAAGGCGAGCAACGCGCAGAGCTCCGCCGCGGTCTCACGCTTCGAACGCTGCCCTGATCCGAAATCCTGGGAGGCCGAGACGTCGGCTACCAGCATCAAGGTGAGCTGGCGCTCCTCGACGTAGCGCTTGACGAAGGGCTCCCCGGTGCGCGCTGTGACGTTCCAGTCGATACTGCGCACGTCGTCGCCGGGGATGTAGGGGCGCACTTCGTCGAACTCGACGCCTCGCCCCTTGAAGACCGACACGTACTCTCCCGCCAACACGTCGGCGACCTGGCGCCCGGTACGCACCTGGATCTCGCGTACGCGCTGCAGGATCTCGCGTGCGATCATTGTCGAGACTCCGTGTCTCCCGGGCTACGGGACCAGCACACCCACCAGAATCCGCTCGATGACGTCGTCCGGCGTGCGTCCTTCCGCCTCCGCCTCGTAGCTGAGCGCCAGGCGGTGACGCAGCACGTCCGGCGCCACGTTCTTTACGTCGTGGGGGGTCGCGTAACTCCGACCCTGCAGAAAGGCGTGGGCCTTGGCGGCCAGGGTCAGGTAGATGGAGGCGCGCGGACTCGCCCCCAGCTCGATCATGCCTTCGAGATCGGCCACGCCCGCCCCCTCGGGATCGCGCGTGGCGTGCACGAGATCCACCACGTAGTGCTTGATCTTGTCGTCGATGAAGACGCGTTCCACCGCAGTCCGCAGCGTTCGGATCTCCGCCACACCGAGCACCGCGTGCATCTCGGGCTGGGCCTGCCCACCGGCCATGCGCTCCACGATGCGGCGCTCCTCCTCCTTGCTCGGGTAGCCGACGCGGACCTTCAACATGAAGCGGTCCAGCTGTGCCTCTGGGAGCGGGTAGGTGCCCTCCTGTTCGATGGGGTTCTGCGTTGCCAGTACCAGGAAGGGATCCTCGAGGGGATAGCTGGTGTCGCCGATCGAGACCTGTCGCTCCTGCATGGCCTCGAGGAGCGCCGCTTGCACCTTGGCGGGCGCGCGGTTGATCTCGTCCGCGAGCACGAGGTTCGAGAAGATCGGGCCCTTCTTCACGCTATAGGTGGCATCCCGCGGGTTGAAGACCTGCGTACCGATCACGTCGGCGGGGAGCATGTCGGGCGTGAACTGAATGCGCGAAAAGCCCGTATCCACCGCCTGGGCGAGCAGTCGCACGGTGAGCGTCTTGGCAAGTCCGGGGACCCCCTCGAGCAGGACGTGGCCACGACACAGCAGACCGATCAGCAGCCGGCTCACCATGGCCTCTTGACCCACCAACACCTTGGAGAGTTCAGCGACCAGCTCCGTGAGCCGCGACGCCTGGTTCTCGACGTCCTCGATCCCGGCTTCTTCCATGTGCTTTTCCTCGTTTCCGCCCGGTATCGACGCCCTGGAGAGCCCGTGATGGCTTCCTTGGGCTGGGGGCGCGCCGAGGATAAAAACACCTGCGCCCCGACGCAAAGACGATGCCCGCGCACTCGCGCGGATCGGGAGACGTCCGGGGAAGCCGTCTTGGGCTATTCGAAGGGAAGGCGGTTGCGCGTAGGGGCCGTGGATCCATAGGGTCTGGGCGAGGCCTGCGGCGGCGCGGCGCCGCTGCTTCGGAGGCCCGCGCATGGACACTGCAACCCAGGCTCTGCTCGGCGCCGTCGTCGGCCAGGCTGGCTTCTCCCACAAGCTCGGACGCCGGGCCCTGGTATGGGGCGCGATCGGGGGGCTGCTGCCGGATCTCGACGTCTTCGCGGGACTCGCCACCGAGCCCTTCGGCGAGTGGGTCCACCACCGCGGTACCACCCACGCCCTCTGGTTCGGACCCGTGCTGGGCCCCTTCCTGGGCTGGTTGATCTGGCGCCACTACGCGCGCAAGGACGGGCAGAGCACGAAGGGATCGCCCGGCGACCCCGCGCTGCGATCGGCCTGGATGGGGCTCATGACGCTCGCTCTCTTCACCCACCCCCTGATCGACGTCTTCACCACCTACGGCACGCAACTCTTCGCCCCCTTCTCGCGGCAGCGCTTCGCGCTCAACTCCGTGGGCATCATCGACCCCATCTACTCGGGGCTGCTCGTGGCCGGGCTGCTGGCCGGCTGGTGGCTGAGGCGCCGACCTGCTCGCACGCGCGCCGCAGCTTTTACCGTACTGGCGCTCTCCTGGGGCTACCTCTTCTACGGCTGGTGGCTCAACGAGAACGCCCGCGTCGACCTGCAGCGGCAGCTGGCATCCGCGGGACACGCGGACGCCCCGGTGAACGTCTACCCCACACTCCTGCAACCCTATCTGAGACGCAGCGTGGCGCGCGTGGGCGACGAGATCTGGGTCGGGCTCCACACTCCACTGGGTGGGGGCCACAGCGCCTGGGAGCGCTTCCGGCCCGCGCCCCCGGGCCCGCTGGTGCGGCAGGTGGAGGAGAGCGAGGGCGGCCGCATCTTCCAGTGGTTCGCCATGGGAGAGACCGTGGCCCGCGTACGGCACTTTCCCGGCGGCACATCGGTGGAGGTCGACGATCTCCGCTATGGCTTCCCGGGCAACCCGGAGCGCGGGCTCTTCGGCATTCGGGCGACCTTCGACACCGAGGGACGGCTGCAGGGAGAAGTGCAGCGCACCCGCTACCAGCCCAGCGCTCCCTCGCTGCGCGCGCTTTGGCGCGCGATCTTCGGCGACTTCTCCGCCCTCGGACTGCCACCACCCTCCTCCGGAGTCAACTGAGTCGCGAGATCAGCCCGGGTAACTCCGACAGGTCCGTCACCACGTGGTCGGGGTGGGCGCCCTTGTGCTTCTCGAGACTCCCCTCCGGGTCCTTCACGCGCCGCGTGATCCACACCGTGGAGATTCCACAAGCCTGCGCGCCCGCCACGTCGGCGCGCAGGCTGTCACCCACGTGGATCACCTCCCCGGAAGAAAGCTCCAGTCGACGCAGCGTCTCTTCGAAGATCTCCCGCCGGGGTTTACGGATGCCGATGGCATCGGAGATCACCACGGCATCCAGATGCTCCCGCAGACCACCCGCATCGAGCACCTCGAGGGCCGTTTCCGAGTGGCTGAAGTTGGAACAGAGTCCCACCTTCATCTCCGCGCGCAGCGAGGCCAGCACCTCTACGTGGTGGTCCAGCGTCCGAACCTGTCCGCGCAGCATGCCCATGTGAATCCGCGTCAGGCGCTCGGGGAGTTCGGGGGCATCCACCTCTAGCCGCCGCGCGAGATCCGTGAAGCGCTCGAGGGTGCTCACCTCCCGGTCGTGCGCGAAGTGACTCTGCGCGAAACTACGCGCCCCTTCTACGAGCGCCGAAGCGAACTCCTCGAAGCTGGCGTCGCTGAAGTCGACCACGGCGGCATGCATCTCTCGCGTCGAAGCGGGCAGTCTCCCGCGGGACGTCTCTTCGCTGGGCAGGTTCTCCCACCGCAGGTCCACCAGGGTGTCGAAGAGGTCGAAGACGACGCCGCGAATCGGCACCCTCAGGAACCCGACAGGCTCGCGTAGACGCTACGCAGGAAGTCCTTCGAACTCACCATGTTGCGCCCCCAGCGACCGTCCAGATCCTGTAACGCTTGGCTCGCGGACAACGCCGCGAGACTCGTGCCCTCGCGCAGCGCTGCGGTGACGCGTCCGCGCACCGTGACCAGCATGTCCCGATAGGCGCGCAACTCCGCGCGATTCGACAACGGCCCGTGCCCTGGTACGATGCGCGTCTTTTCATCGGAGAGTGCCAGGACGCGCTCCACGGCGATGATCATGCCCTCCACGGAGCCGCCGCTCGCGAGGTCGATGAACGGGTAGCTGCCGTTGAAGTAGATGTCGCCGGTCGCGATGGCGTTGGCGCGCCGGAAGTGGACGATGGCATCGCCGTCGGTGTGGGCCCGCGGCGCATGATGGACGTGGATCTCCTCGCCGTTCAAGTGGAAACTCATCGAATCGGAGAAGGTGACGACGGGAAGGGCGGCCTCGGGAGAGGCGGGGATCGTGCGCCCGAAGGCCCGCATCTCCTGATCTTGGCTCATGCGCTCGCGCACGGCATCCTGGGCAAAGAGCAGGGCGCCCGCGCGGGCGAAATTCTCGTTCCCACCCGTGTGATCACCGTGCCAGTGCGTGTTCAGCACGAAGCGAACGGGGCCCTCCTGGATTTCCGCGATGGCGGCGCGGATCTTCGAGGTGAGGGGCGCGAACTGGTCGTCCACCAGCAGGATGCCGTCCTCTCCCGACAAAACGCTGAGGTTGCCGCCGCGGCCCACCAGCATGTCGAGGCCCTCCACGACCTCGAAGCGGGTGATGCGCACCTCCGTGTCGGGCTGCGCGAAACAGGGAACCCCCCACGGCAGCAGTCCAACAGCCAGCAGAGCGAGGGAAGCCGGGCGGGCCCGCCCACGACGGGAGCGCGGTCGCTCGAAGCAGCGGGGCCAGCCGCCGAGGCCGCGCGTCATGTTTCGCTCGCCATGACACTCATTGTATCGCCCTCGCAGCACGTCGCCCCGGAAGCAGTAGGGCGATAGGCTTGGACCCATGCGGTACTCGCGTGGAGCTCACGGGCGAGGTCTCGCCGGAATGCTGCTCGTCCTCGGCATCGGCAGCGGCTGCGCGAGGGCCAGCCAGGCCGAGGAGCCGGTCTTCCGCATCAGCGAGATCCCCGTGTCGCACCGGGTCGTGCAGGCCGATCTCGTCGACCTCGACGGGGACGGCCGCGGCGACCTGCTATGGACAGCGGTCCAAGGGCTCCCGCCGCTCGAGCGTCGCGAGTTACGCGCCCACTTCCAGCGCGAGGATGGCAGTCTTCCAGAGCACCCGGACTGGCAACATCCCATGCCGGACGGGGCCGCGGCCTACGACCTGGGAGACGTGGATTCGAACCCGGGCCAGGAACTCCTGTTGCTACGCCGCGACGACTTGATGCTGCTGTCGCTGGCGGGACGAGAGGCGAGCTTCCGCAGCCTCCCCCTACCGGCTTCACCGACCCTCGCGGTCAGCGTGGACGAGCGCGGCATCGACCGCCTCCGCTTGATCCACCGGGATCGCGACGGCGAAGCCCTACTGCTGGTGCCGGGCTTTGGGGAAAGCATGCTGCTCGGCGTGGACGGAGCACTTCGGGGCAGGCCCCGGGTGGGAGCACGGGCGAATTTCTTCATCCCCGAGCGCCCCGGACCGGTGGTCTCCGAGAGCGAGATGGAAATCTACTACGACCACCCACGCGTGACCGTGGGCGACGTGGACGGCGATGGACGTGTGGACCTGCTCGCCAGCAGCCGCCACGAGCTCCGGGTCTTCCTGCAGGGAGAGGACGGCCGCTTCCCCGTCGACGCCGACCAGACGCTGGCGCTGGGTCGTCTCAGCGCCAAGGACCACATCCGCAACGTGGGATCGGTGCGCATCGAGCCCGGCCATATCGACGGAGACGCGCGCGTCGACCTGCTGATCCTGAACTCCAGCGGGAGCTTCTTCGACTCCGAATCCGACCTCGATATCTACCTCAACCAGGGCGGCGGCTGGAACCTCGAGGAGCCCGATCAACGCATCGACCTGGGCGAGGGCTTCAGCATGGTGACGCTTCGCGATCTCGACGGGGACGGCGAGCTGGAACTGATCACTGCCGAGGTCCCCGGCGGACTGCTCGAGCTCGTGGAGCTTCTGGTCACCGCCAACATCGACGTCAGCCTCTCGATCCGGCGGCGGGGAGAGAACATGCCCTTCGAGCCCTCCCCGTGGCAGACGCGGGAGATCGACATCGGCTTCAGTTTCGAGACCTTCCGAACCACGGGCTTCGTTCCGCAAATCGCCGCCGACCTGAACGGCGACCGGCAACTCGACTTCATCAACTCCGGCGACGGAGATGAGATCGAAATCCATCTCGGCAGTCGCGAGCGCGGCTTCGAACAGCGCCATGCCGCGCAATCCCTGGATACCCTGGGGCGCATCCGCTTCGGCGAGCTGCAGGGGGACGGCCTGGCGGACTTCGTGATCTACGACCCCCGGCGCCCCCGCACCCCCATCCGCATCGGCTGGAACCTCGGGACACTCGTGCCCTCGACCGGGGACAAGGCGGACCGCGGCATATCCCGACAACTCGGGCCACGCTCGCGTTTGCAGCGCGGGGAGCGCTGAGGCCGAATATAGGCGCGGCTTCGATCTCCCACAGCCACGGAAGCGCTCAGGCCGAGACAGCCCGCTCGTGCACCAGCACCTTCTCGCTCTCGTCGAAGCGGACGCGAATCTTTCCATCGCCCGCAAGCCCCTGCACGACGCCTTCGCCCAGTATCGGGTGGCTGATGCGATCGCCCGCCAGGTACTGGTCGCTGAACGCGTAGACACGGGCCGGACGGGAGAGATCCGCCTCGACGATCTCCTCGACGGGTGACACGGCTCTGGCGCGCTGCCGGGGCTTGGGCTTGACGCGATCGGCCCCCGGCTCCCAGGCATCCGCGATGAGGGGCATCCCCTCGAGTAGCGGCCCCTGCTCGTCGTACAGCCAGCCCGGATCTCCTTGCAAACGCAACGCAAGGTAGTGGACGGGAACCTGCGTCTCGGCCTCGACCTCCCTGGCAAGCCGAGTCAACTCCTTGATCCACGCCGCCCCCTTCTGCGCGGAACGCTTGCGGCAGAGTTCCCAGTAACGCGGGCTCGCCAGAAAGATCAGGACGGGCGGCTCGGGGGATACCTCTCGCCCGAAGCGCTCCGCGACCTCCCGGGCGATGTCTTCCCGGCACGCGGATGCGATGGCGGTGTGAGCGAGGCCATCGAGAAGCACGTGCAGGGGAGTGTCCCCGACCCCGCAGCGCCTGGCCCCAGGCTCCACGAAGCGCATCCGAACCACCGCGAGACGCTGACCATCGATGAGCCCCAACAAATCGATACGGCCGATCCCCCGCGTCGCCGGATCGTCTGCCCGGACCGCCTTGACGCGAACCTGGTAGTCGAGTAGCTCCAAGGTCCCGCTCTCTTCGGGAAGCGCCAGGCCTTCGCCCTTCTCCCGGCAATAACGAAGCAGCGCAGAACCCAGGTGCTCGAGGTCCCGCGTCTTGCGGCGCTCGCTCGCGGGCTTGCCCGAGCGCTTGACGAGGTATATGCGACCTGCGTCGGCGAGCCGGGGGGCGTGCTGACGCTCGATCTCGAAATCCTCCCGGAGGGACTCGCCGGTCATCGCGGCCGCGGCATCCCGAAAGGCGGCCGCCTGGCGCACCTCCCGGGCAGCGGCCCTGGCGATCAACGGATGGCTCACGTCACCCCCTCGGACGCTCTAACGGGGCTGACCTCCGCGGAGAACCCCATGCGTCTCGCTCCAGCACGGTAACACAACCCTGCCCGGGAGGTGCGGTGCCGGGGCAGCCTTCTCACGGCGCGAACGCAGCGGCGAACCGTCTGCACGCCACCGGCGCGTATCACCAGAACACCAGGCGTGCGGGCGCGGACAGCGCGCGAAGATCAGACCGGCCTACCGGGCCCGGGCTACGCCCTCAGTCGGCGCTGAGTTCGCTCGGCAGCTCGAGGCTGGCGCGCAGACTGCGTAACTCGGGCTCTCGTCGCAGGCGCTTCAGCGCAGCTGCCTCGATCTGCCGGACCCGTTCGCGCGAGATGCCGAGGCGGCTTCCGATCTCACCCAGGGTGAGGGGGTCCCCATCCTCCCCCAGTCCGTAGCGCCAGCTCAAGATCCTGCGTTCACGCGGCGTGAGATCCTCCATCACGGAACCGAGCACTGATCGGACCCCATCCCGATCGAGCTGCTCGAGCGGGCTGGGTGTAGAATCGTCCGCCAGCGTCTCCTCGAGCAGCAGTGCATCCCCGTTGGCCACGGGGGTGTGGATCGAACGCACCGGGATCAGGCTGGTTTCGACGATCTCAACCTGACCCTTGGAGACCCCCAGGGCCTGAGCCATCTCCCGAGCCTCGGGCGCGCGCCCCAGCGCGCGGAAGAGATCTTCTTCCAGGTGCCGATAGCGGACCTGCAGCTCGCAGATATGACTGGGCACGCGCACCGTCCTGCGCTGGTTCTGGATGGCGCGAATCAGAGACTGCTGGATCCACCAGACTCCGTAGGTGGAGAACATGAAGCCGCGTTCCCCATCGAATTTCTCGATGGCCCGGATCAGCCCGAGGTGGCCCTCCTGAATGAGATCCGCGAGCGGGACCCCCATGTTCTCGAAGCGCCGCGCGCACTTCATGACGAGGCGTATGTTGTGGTAGGCGATGGTCCGGACCAGGTCTCGGTAAGCGGCGTAGGCACGGGCCGCGCGCGCCATCGCGCGCTTCGCGTCTTCCCGGTGCAACCCCAGGCGCTCACGTTCCTCCGTATCTGCAGGGCGGCGTCCCACCCTCATGCGAGCGACCAACAGCCCATGAAATTCGCGCAGCAGTTCCAGGGACAGCTCAGCTTCCACCAGGCGCTCTACGATCTTCTCCCTCGGCACGTCCGGGCGCTCCAGGAGTCGTGCAACCGCGCCGAGTCGCCGATCAATCTGTTGGTTCCAGTCCGTATCGCTGCCGTCCCGGTAGTGGCGCGATAGAGCGCCCGTCACCAGGCTCGCGGATTGCCGTCGTTTCCAGGTTTCGACCACCAGCAGGGCGAGTCCAGGGACCTCGAAGAGCGCGCGCTCGAAGCGCAGCTGCTGACTCGCCATCTTTCTGGAGAGATCGTTGAGCTCCTCGCGACTGAGTAGCCGGATATTCTGAACGTTCGTCATCGGAATTTTCAAACTCCCCCGGGCCCTGCTCCATCCCGCTTTCCGCACCGAAAACATGCCGGCTCTGCTGCTGTCAAAAGGCGGCCTCGCACCCCCCTCTTCCAACCGCCGCCCTGTGTGCATGAGTGCCCCAGAGGACCGGGTACGTGACTCTCTTTTTCACGAGCGCTCTGCAGCCGCGTGCAGCACCCAGGCAGAGCGGGTGCAAGGCGGCGGGGAAGTCAGGAAGCGCGCAGCAGAATCAGCGGGCGCTCGCGCAGGACCTTTCGGGTCGCGCCGCGTGCGGTGAGGACACAGACCATGGGAACGAACAGGATGGCTCCCAGTACCGGCCACCAGGAGACCAAGAAGGTGATCTCGAAGACGCCATGGCTGAGCGCTGCCGCCCCCAGTACGGAGCCCACGGAACCCGCAGTCACCGCGCAGCCGGCCAGCAACCCCGCCTCGAGGTCCATCACGCGGCGGATCCGAGAGAAGTCGGCACCGAGCACCTTGAGGAGATTCGTCTCCCAGCGGCGTTCCCGCGCTCGCGCGCTGGCGATGGTGTAGACGAGCAGCAGGCCCACCAGCAACGAGAGGCCCGCGGTGGAAGCGATCGCGAAGTGGAGCTGCTCGGCCAGGCCCAGGATACGGCGCACGGCCCGGCTGACGTCCACGACGCTGACGTTGGGGAAGTCGCGAACCAGGGACTCCCGAAGCGCGTCCCGCTCCTCCGTCGACACCTGGGGGAGCGAAGCCAGGAAGACCGCCGGAGCCGCTTCGAGCACGCCGGGCTGGAAGATCACGAAGAAGTTGGGCTGGAAGCTGTTCCACTGCACGTCGCGCAGGTTCACCACTTTGCCGAGCACGGGGACGCCCTGGACGTCGAAGCGCAGGGTGTCGCCGATTCCGAGCCCCAGCGAATCCGCGAAGTCCGCCTCGAGCGACATCTCGGCCGGCTCGCCGCGCTCGGGCCGGTAGCTTCCATCGAAATCCCGCCCCTCGAGCAGGTGCTCGCCGGGGCCTAGAGAGGAGCGATAGCTCAGGTTGTACCGGCGCACGCGGAGGCGCCGCAGCTCTTCCGAGTCGTCACCTGCGAAGGCGGAGGGCTGCCCGCCGCCCGACTCCGTTTGCAGGGCTTCGCCCTTCACCGCCACGAGCCGGGCACGAACCATCGGAGATACCCGCTCGAGGGGCATACCACCGCGCGCCACCTGGGCGGAGAGCGAATCGACCTGATCGGGCTGGATGTCGAAGAGGAAGAGGCTTGGCAACTTGGACCGCTCGGGCATTTCCAGCTGTCTCTCGAGTACGCCCTGGAGCTGGGCGGGGATGCCCACGAGGAAAGTGCAAAGAGCGATGGCGACGAAAATGGACACGCTGCCCGCACGCGCGCGCACCAGTTCGCGCAGGGCGATCCGGGCCGACAGCGAAGCCCGCAGGGATCTCAGGTCGAAGACTCGGAGCATCAGCAATGCGAGAGCTACCCACAGCACCCCCGCGGCCACGAAGAGCGCCGTGAAGAGGCCCCCGATCCAAAGACTTTCCGCCCGCCAGACCGCCAGGGAGAGCACGAAGCCCAACGCGGGCAGAGCGGTCAACGCCTCGGCGCGGCCGCGTTCCAGGCCCGGGCTCGCGTGCTCGACGAAGAGTTCCGCCGGACGCAGTCCGCGCAGGCGCACGAGGAGCGGGAGGCAGGCGGAGACGCTGCCCAGGCTCGCGATCAGAGCCGTCAACGCCAGTGTTTCCAACCCGATCTCCGGCCGGAAATCCGCGGGAGCGAGGTCGCCCGCCCAGTCCGCGAGCAACGGGAGCAGCAGTCGGCCCAGGCCGCACGCGAAGAGTGCGGCCAGACTGGATAGCAGTACGAGTTGCAGCAGGAAGGCCAGCTGAGCGTGGCTGCGGCTGGCCCCCAGGCTCAGCAAGATCGCCACCTCTCGGAGACGGCGCACCAGAAAGGCTCTGAACAGGTGAGCGGACCCCAGGCAGGCCAGGAAGATCGCCACCAATGAAACCAGTCCCAGGTAGCGACCCACGGCTCCGAAGGTCCGAATCAGATCCTGCGTGGCCTCCTCGTGGGAACGCACCTGCAACTGGAGGTCGCGTCGCTCGCGTCTCATCTCGTCTGCCAGCTGTGCGACGGGGGGACCGGCATCGCTTGCATAGAGGCGTCGGTGTCGAACCCGGCTTCCCAGCGCGATCAGGCCGGTCTCCTCCAGGCGTTCCCAGGCCACGTAGGCGCGCGGCGCCATCGAGAAGCCGCTACTCACGCGCCCACCATCCTGGGCGACCACGCCCTGAACAACGAATTCCGAGCCACCCAGTCGAACGCGCGCTCCCACCTCCAAGCCGAGCTGGGAACGCAGCGCTGGATCGATCCAGATTCCGGACTGCTCGCGCAGCGTCGCCCGGTCCCGCGGGCCCACGGGGCCCTTGCCCGCTAACGCGATGGCGCCTCGCAGTGGAAAATCTCCATCGATGGCGTGCAACTCGACGAGGCGACTTCGGGTTCCCACCGCCAGCATGGAAAAGAGCTCCGCGACGCGTGCCACGCGTGCGCCAGGCGGGGCCAGCGCATCGAAGCGCTCGATCTCCTCGGCGCGCAGGGGGCGACTCGAAGTGACCGCGAGATCCGCTCCCAGGAAGGCCCGGGAACGCTCTGCGAGCTCGCCGGATACCGAGCGCTGGAAGGCGTCCAGGGCCACGAAGCCCGAGAAGCCCACTGCGAGGTTCAGGGCGAAGAAGAGCGAGAAGGAGGCGTGGTTGCGGATCTCCCGCCACGCAATCCCCAGGCTCGTCCACATGATGGCGACTAGCGGGCGTGTAGACGCCCGTCCTCGAGATGAAGGCGGCGGTCACAGGCTTCCGCCAGGGCTTGGCTGTGCGTGACCAGCACCAGCGTCGTGCCTCGCCGCGCCACGAGATCGAAGAGCAGGGCGTTCACCGCATCGCCGGTTCTCCGGTCGAGACTGCCGCTGGGCTCATCGGCAAGCAGCAGTGCGGGCTCCACCACGATCGCGCGGGCGATCGCCACGCGCTGGCACTCGCCCCCGGAGAGCCGGGCCGGCAAGTGATCGCCTCGCGGTGACAGGCCCACCTGGTCCAAGGCGTCGCGCGCGCGCGTGAGCGCATCCGCCGTGCCCTGCAACTCCAAGGGAAGCGCGACGTTCTCGAGCGCACTGAGGCCCCCCATCAGGTGGAACTGCTGAAAGACGATCCCCAGTTCGCGGCCACGGAACGCAGCGAGTTCCCCTTCGCTCATGGCGCCCAGGCTGCGCCCGTCGATCTCCACGTCGCCGCGCGTGGGCGCATCCAGGCCGGCCAGCAGCGAGAGCAGGGTGGACTTGCCGCTTCCGGATTCCCCGAGGACCGCGAGCGTCTCGCCCGCCGCCACCTCGAGGTCCAGGCCGCGCAGGATCTCGATGCGGCCTGCCGCCGTCTCGAAATACTTGTGGAGATCCACGGCGCGCAGGCTCACGAACCCTCCTGCTCGAGGAGCGGCTGCAGCACCGGCAGGATGTTGTCCACCACGAGCAGGTAGCCCCGCGCGTTGGGGTGGATACCATCGGCGAGGTTCAGTTCGGGTCGGGCGGCCACCCCCTCGAGCAGGAAGGGGATCAGCGGCACCGCGTACTCCTCGGCCAGGGAAGGGTAGAGGGCCTCGAAGGCCTTCACATGTGCGGGCCCGTAGTTGGGTGGCAGCCGCATGCCCGCCAGCACCACCGGAATCTCCTCCTCGCGCGCCAGTTCGAGAACCTGGGCGAGATTGCGCCGGGTGGAGGCGGGGTCGACCCCACGGAGCCCGTCATTGGCGCCGAGAGCGACCAGCAACACGTCCGGAGCGGCGCGAAGCTGCCAACGCAGACGCGAGAGCCCGCTCGCGGAGGTCGCGCCGCTGATCCCCGCATTCACCACCCGCACCTCGAAGCCCGCCTCCCGGAGGCGGCGCTGCAGGACGCTGGGATACGCGGCCTCCGGCGCCACCCCGTAACCCTCGGTGAGCGAGTCCCCCAGGCAGACCACGCTGAGTTCGCCGCCCTGGGCCGGAGTTGCGAGCAAGACCACGCAGCCCAGGAAGATCCAGGTTCGAAGCGCTCGGTGCATGGCGAAGCAGGCGGTCAACGGGTATCCCTTGGCGGGTTGCCCCGGCATTCCGCAAAGACTCCGTCCGGTCGCGTCTTCAGCAGCGTCGGTGCGGGGCGCAAGGATCCGACGGGGAAGCGCACTCCACCCTAACCCACGGTCGCTCCGATGGAAAACCCGGTCCCCCTGCGACCCGCTCCGCTGCTGGCAGCGTCCGACCGCTTTCCCGAGCGCCACATCGGGCCGCGACAGGAGGACGTGGCGATCATGCTCGCCCAGTTGGATCTGCCCTCGCTGGAGGCGCTGGTCGATGCGGTGGTCCCCGACGCGATCCGAAGGAAGGAAGCCCTGCAGTTGCGCGGCCTGCCGCCTGAAGCCCTTGGCGAACGGGAAGCGACCACTCGACTCCGCGAACTGGCCAGCCGAAATCGCGTGCTGCGCTCGTGTATCGGCATGGGCTATTCGGACTGCATCGTGCCGCCGGTGATCCAGCGAAACGTGCTGGAGAACCCCGGCTGGTACACCGCCTACACCCCCTACCAGGCGGAGATCTCCCAGGGCCGCCTGGAGGCACTCCTCAACTTCCAGACACTGGTCGCAGATCTCACAGCGCTGCCGCTCGCCAATGCCTCCCTGCTCGACGAGGCCACCTCGGCGGCCGAGGGCATGGCGATGTGCCACGCCATAGCGCGCGGACGGCAACCCAGCTTCCTCGTCGCCGACGACTGCCACCCACAGACCATCGGAGTCGTGGGCACGCGAGCGCGCTCCATGGGGATCCGAATGCGGGTGGCGGCTCCGGAGAGTTTCGACTTCGAGGCCGAGCAGGCCTGCGGCCTGCTCCTCCAGTACCCCGCGACGGATGGGCGGCTGGTGGATCCGCGCGAGATCATCGAGCGGGCGCATCGGGCCGGAACCCGCGTGGTGATGGCCACCGACCTGCTCGCGCTGACGCTCGTCACGCCCCCCGGAGAGTTGGGCGCCGACATCGCAGTGGGCTCTTCACAGCGCTTCGGCGTCCCGCTGGGCTTCGGCGGGCCCCACGCGGGTTTCCTCTCTACCCGCGAAGAACACGCCCGCAAGCTGCCCGGGCGCCTGGTCGGTGTGTCCGTGGACGCCCACGGCGCTCCAGCGCTGCGCCTCGCCATCCAGACTCGCGAGCAACACATCCGTCGCGACCGGGCCACCAGCAACATCTGCACAGCCCAGGTGCTGCTGGCCATCATGGCCAGCATGTACGCCGTCTACCACGGCCCCGAAGGCTTGAAGCGAATCGCGGGCCGCGTACGGGGTTGGACGGCCTGCATCGCCCGAGGCCTCCGCGCCATGGGCCACAAGCTGCCAGAGGCGCCTTTCTTCGACACGCTGCGCATCATACCCAATGGCCTCGACTCGAAGCGGGTCATCGCGGAGGCGCAGCAGCGTGGCATCAACCTGCGTGACTACGGGGACGGCAGCGTCGGGGTGGCGCTGGACGAGACGACCAACCAGCAGGACGCCGAGAACCTGCTGGCCTGCTTCAACCCACAGGGCGAGGCGCCCTGCATCGAGGACTTGCGTGAAGCCGCGGAGCTTCCCCTGCACCCGTCACTCGCGCGCACTTCCAGCTTCCTCACGCACCCGGTCTTCCGTCGACACCACTCGGAGCACGAGATGCTCCGCTACCTGCACCGCCTCGAAGCCCGGGACCTGTCGCTCACCACCTCCATGATCCCGCTGGGCTCCTGCACGATGAAACTCAACGCCAGCCACGAGATGGTGCCCGTGAGCTGGCCCGAGTTCGCCAACCTGCACCCCTACGCGCCGGAGGATCAGACACGGGGATACGCGGAACTCTTCGATCAACTGAAGGAGTGGATCGCCGCCGTCACAGAGCTCCAGGCCGTCTCCCTCCAGCCCAACGCCGGCTCCCAGGGTGAGTACGCGGGCCTGTTGGCAATCCGCCGGCACCACGAGGCGCGCGGGGAGCCCACACGCGACGTCTGCCTGATCCCCGTCTCCGCCCACGGCACCAACGCAGCCAGCGCTGTCATCGCCGGCATGCGGGTAGTCGCGGTGGCCTGCGACGAAGGCGGCAACGTAGATCTCCAGGACCTCGAAACCCGCTGCCGGGAGCATCGTGAATCCCTGGGCGCCATGATGATCACCTATCCCTCGACCCACGGAGTCTTCGAGGCAGGCGTACTGCAGGCCTGCGAACTCGTGCACGCGTCTGGCGGGCAGGTCTACATGGATGGCGCCAACCTGAACGC
>SPKZ01001797.1_pt1 | contig 15767 bp, 15 predicted proteins | sample 2456571 | NCBI WGS metagenome assembly SPKZ01 (sample SAMN11192286, study PRJNA482655) | marine metagenome | biome: ENVO:00000447; feature: ENVO:00000244|ENVO:00000211|ENVO:00000569|ENVO:00002023; material: ENVO:00002151; isolation source: ocean water from marine abyssalpelagic zone ...
TCCACTGCTATTTGGGTTTCCAAGTTCACCACCGCAAAGTCTGCCAATGACATATAAGGCTTAACATGTTTGACAATTTTCTTAGTATCAGCTGCCTCTTGCCCTTTGGTGATCAAAGGTTGATTATTGAAATAAGGGGAACTGTAACGCCGCCCCATCATTACATCGCCACCAAAGGCTAACAAGGTTCGGCCTTTAATCTTTTTGACTAACTCGATATCACCGATCACTAGCTGACTGGTATCAAGGCGAGCTAATTCAAAATGGCTAAAAGTCTGCAGCGCTTGGTAATAATCGACTGATTCAAAACTAACTTGGTAAGTATCGGCAACCTTTACAGTGATTGAATAGTAGCCATTATTATCGGTAGTAGTCGCTGCACCTTGCACCGATACAGCAACACCCAACAAAGGCTGACGTACTTCATCAAGAATAACACCTACGACAGAAACGCTTGAATCGGCTCGAGTCCCTAAGCTAATAATAAGACATAAAGTTAAAATTAATAATTGTTTCATAATGACCAAAAACAGAGGAAATTAGATCTTAAATTAGCACGACAACTTCTGCAAACACAATACCCGTTTTTCGATAGAACATAGCCCTAGTCTATAAGCTGTGAGCTGAATTAATCTGCCATTATTTAAACTTGAAACTAATAATAGAGCCTCTATATGTGTTTGCTGTAAGTAATTTTTAACAGCTACCATGACAGATGAAGTAAACAGAATGATTAATTGTTGTACAATTTGACCAGCTGACGCAGCCAAAGAAGTTAGTTATGCCTATTGACGGCCTTAGGGCTCATATGTGTTAAGTGATATTAGAGCCAACCTACGACCTTTTTATAGTAATCAGCCTGCTCTTTAGGCATGTTTTTTATTAATACCTTCAGAGTAAATGCCCCTTGTTTAATACCTTTATGATCATATGACCAATCGGTAACAATATCTGAATCAAAAGTAACCTTCTGGCCATTTGTAACTGCTTTGACCGTTCTTGGCTCGTTGCTGATATATCCTTGATACTCATTTTTTGTAATTGTTATATCAGTTACCCAAAAATGTTCAACTCCATACTCATCTAAAACCATCACTTTAAGAGCGAAATTTGAATCACCTTCCTGAGGTTTTTTAAATCTGTCGATAAACGTAGGCAAGCTATTATTTGCAGTAAGCATTGCATTGTTCATTTCATTATCAGTTTCATGAACATTCATTATTTCATTTTCATCACATGCACTCACACTAGTTGATATAAAGCTCAATATCAGCAAGGTAATTATAAATCCGAATTTCATACGATCTCCTTAAATCACTTAAGGCTGTAGAATTAACCGCTATCAGCCTAAAATTTTAGCATATGAAGACAATAGTTGAGATTGTTCATATTTTCAATCATTAACAATAGATCGGTGACAGGGATGTTTGTGGTGAGTTAGTACGTGCAGAACACTAAATTGATGGTTTTAGGTCCGTTTTGTGGTCTTTAATTCTCAATGAAGGCTATTTCGATTCGACCTTTTTCTATATTATGGACAAGATAATACATCTGCCAGCTTGTCCAATACCCGAATAAGGTGTCAGCTGCGTGACACCGATTCTTATTTGTTATATTTATACGTAATTTGGCAATACTTGGTTGATTATTACAAAGCCCAATCCGCAAAAAATGGCTTGGTAAAAACATGCCTTAGAGTATCTCGGAGACCTTTTTTTAGCGATAAATCCTTGTACAATACCAATTATCGGCATGCTTGAAACTAGAATGCCTAGCAGCTTGAAAACACGTATATATATTTTATCTCCTGTTGTCAGGAGAACAGTAAGTGCAATAGCCAAAACTGGAATTGCGTAAATAAACAGTTCATTAATTATTTGCATAATATATTCTTTGTAGGTGGAAAATATACGTAAACCTAAGCCGCAGATAATGCTGGCGCAGGTTTTTTGTTGTTTGCGAAAAAACGACTGTGTTAGCTGTCTGACTTTAGGTTCTTGTATATTTACATTTACACGGCCCTATTTTTTAACCGTAAATGAGACAACAATAGTGGCAGTAAATTATTAATTAATTGAGAATTTCTTTCGCTAGTTTTATTTAATGAGACCCAGCCATCAGTCCCCATAACTTCGATTGATTTAATGTTAATACTCTCAACTTCAGGTTGATTAAACCACCAATCACCGGATACACGAAAGATACCAAAATCTGTCTTTATGCGACTAACGTTGAAAATCTGCATCAAACCTCGGTCAAACTATAAGGCTGTAGAATTAACTATTCTCAGCCTGAATTTTTAACATATGAAGACCATAGTTGAAATTATTCATCTTTTCAATCATTAATTGAACAATCGGTAACAGGGATGTTTGTGGTGAGTTAGTATATGTTGAATTGATGGTTTAAGGTCGGGTTTATGGTCTTTTACCCTTCAATGAAGGCTATTTCTTAGTTTTCTATATTGTGGACAAGGCAATACATCTTCCACTTTGCCTTTTCCACTTCTTTCTTCATGTAAAAAATGAGAAGATATTTAATGAAAACAAGTTTTTAAAGGGTTAGTCACGTAATGAGGTAAGCTGGACGTCTAACGGGACTCTACGGTTGAGGTTCTTATAATTAGTGTTGTTTACACATGTTGATCTATCAGGATTGAATTTCCATCAGGGGCTGTAATAGAAAAACTCGATGGACCAGTTTCACCAGTAATAGATTTTTTTATAATATTGACACCTTGAGCCTCAAACTCTTTTAAGAGCTCTCTAACGTCAGTAAATGACTCTAGTGTTTTACAATCTTTATCCCAACCAGGATTAAAAGTCATTATATTACCCTCAAACATTCCATGAAATAAACCTATAGTATGCTCAGCATTTTTTAGTATTAACCAATTTTTAGATTGATCGCCACCAACTACCTCGAAGCCCAATTTTTGATAAAACACCTTTGAATCTTCGATGTTACTAACCGATAAACTGACTGAAAATGCACCTAATTTCATTTTACACTCCATCGTTTGATTACAACACTAATTAGTATAATATCCGGATTGCGTGATAATCCCGCAACGTAGATATTTCATTTAACATGATTCTAGTTCAATAAGACCATAATTTCCAATAGCTACAACATTAGCACTTATTAATTCAAAAAAATCTTCTGTAGAGAAATTATTTTTTGTCTTTATTAGTAATTAGCGTCGAGATAAGAACCGCGGCTAGAAAGTTCATCCGTTCTTATCACGACTTTTTGGGCAATCTCTCACCGTGAAATGTGCGTTTTTTGATGAAACTCATTACACCTGTATAAATGCACTGTATGTAACCAGTTTTTTTAAGTAAAAAAAAACGGTTTCGACATTACTGTCAAAACCGTTGAATATAGTGGCAGGGGTGGAGAGACTCGAACTCCCAACCATCGGATTTGGAATCCGCTGCTCTACCAATTGGAGCCACACCCCTGCAAACGCTGTGAATTATACCTAAGCGCGATTAAAGGTAAAGTGCTTTTAACTCAACTCTCGTTTGACTGTTTACATTTGCAACAGTTAGCTGCTTTTTACACCGATGCGGTCTCTTTTTTACTAACACATGATATCTTTTAACGAAAAAAGCCAATACACTAGCCGCCCTATTTTAGTGAAGACCACATCATCTCATGTCACATCAAACAAGCAATTCACAGCCAACCAATACCACAACACTTATTGCCTTAATGGTATTACTGGTTATTTTTAGTCCTTTGGCTATCGATATTTATTTACCAGCCTTACCTATTATTGGTAATGATTTTGGCGTTTCAGTTGGCTTAGTTCAAAATACCGTGAGTTGGTTTATTTTTAGTTTAGGGTTAGGCCAGTTAATTGCAGGGCCTTTAGCTGATCGCTATGGTCGGCGACCTATTGCGCTAGCGGGTATCATTATTTATGGCTTAAGTGCCTTATTGGCTTGGTCAGCACAACAAATAGAAATGTTATTGGCGGCACGTTTGTTACAAGGTTTAGGTGCCTGTGCTACCTCGGTGGCTGCATTTGCATCGGTCCGTGATAGCTTTGGTGCTAAGCGTAGCGGCCATATGATTAGTTACCTCAATGGTGCTATTTGTTTTATTCCAGCGCTGGCCCCAATTTTAGGCAGTTGGCTAACGCATCAATTTGGTTGGCGTTCCAATTTCAGTTTTATGGTTGGTTTTGCGATAGTCGGTTTGGTCATTGTTTGGTTGAAATTTAAAGAAACCAAACCTTCAAACACCGATACCAGCGGTAAGCTTATTAATTTCGCGCGTTACTACAGTGTGTTAAAAGAGCCTACTTTTGTATTTCATGCCACTCTTTGTATGCTCGCAATGACTGTCATTATCGCTTATGTCATTTCAGCACCGCAGCTATTAATGACCACTTACGGCCTGTCGATGGCGCAGTTTACGATATGGTTTGGGGTTAATGCGGTATTTAATATCATCGCTTGCTTGGTTGCGCCTAAATATATGACAAAGTTTGGTTCACGCAAGGCATTAACACTAGGGCTTAGCGCCTTGGTTGTCGCTGGATTATTAATGGTTGGGTTAAGTGAAATTAAACAACCATGGGCCTTTATGCTACCGATTATATTTTCATCCATTGGTTTCGCTTGGACTTTGGGTTCTGCCGCAGGGCAAGCATTGGCACCGTTTGGTGATCGCGCAGGAACAGCCGCAGCGCTACTTGGACTGTTTCAAATGAGTGGATCAGGGTTAATCATCGCGCTATTACAGCCCTTTACTTTACCCCCAGTGACTTTGCTTTCTCTTTTAATGCTGAGTTTATTACCGGGTTTAATTTTGTTATTCACACCAGCGGGTCGCCGCTGGCATGTTTGCCACACTGATTAATTAAACTTGTGCTAGCGCTTGCTCAACATCGTTAATAATATCTGCGATATTTTCAATCCCAACCGAGATCCTAATTAAATCTCGGCTCACGCCTGCCGCAGCCAGTTCTTGATCGTTTAACTGGCGGTGGGTCGTGGATGCAGGGTGACACGCTAAAGATTTAGCATCACCAATGTTAACTAAACGTAAAATCATCTTAAGACCATCAATAAATTGACCACCCGCCTCAATCCCACCTTTAATACCAAAACTTAAAATACCAGACGCTCGACCACCGGTGATTTTTTGGCATAAGTCAGAATATGGACTGTCTTCTAGTGCAGCATAATTTACCCAAGCAATTTTATCATGGTTATTTAAGTAATTAGCTAACGCCAATGAGTTTTCGCAATGGCGATCCATTCTTAGACCAAGCGTTTCAAGACCTTGCAGAATTAAAAATGAATTAAATGGCGAAATAGCTGCGCCAGTATTACGTAATGGTACGACGCGACAGCGACCAATATAAGCTGCTTCACCTAAGGCTTCGGTATAAACGACGCCATGATAAGATGGATCAGGTTCATTCATCATCGCAAATCGTTGCTTGTTCGCCACCCAATCAAACTTACCGGAATCAACAATCGCGCCGCCAACAGATGTACCATGACCACCGATATATTTAGTCAATGAATGCACTATAATGTCGGCACCTAACTCAAATGGTCGACATAAATAAGGGGTGGCGACGGTATTATCGACAATCAATGGCACGCCATGACGATGGGCGATTTGAGCTAAGCGTTCAATATCAACAATATTACCTGCCGGGTTACCGATAGATTCACAAAAAACAGCTCGAGTATTTTGGTCAATAGCTTGCTCAAAACCCTCATAATCATCAAACGACACCATTCGCACATCGATGCCTTGCTTAGGAAGAGTATGGGCGAATAGATTATAAGTGCCACCATAAAGCTGACTCGTACTAACAATGTTAGTGCCGACTTCACAAATACATTGAATCGCATAGGTAATGGCCGCCATGCCAGAGGCAACCGCTAACGCACCAATACCGCCTTCCATCACCGCAATACGTTGCTCCAAGACACTGCTGGTCGGATTCATGATCCGGGTATATATATTACCAGCGACCTTTAAATCAAATAGATCAGCCCCGTGTTGAGTATCATCGAAGGTGTAAGAGGTGGTTTGATAAATTGGTACTGCGGCCGCTTTGGTCGTGGCTTCAGATTCATAACCATGATGTAGTGCTAGTGACTCTAGTTTCATTAAAATTACTCTATCTTTAGTGAATATTTAATCGATTTTAGCGCTGCATTCATCGATTAAATATTAGACTAAAGCCGTAAAGAACAGCCCTAATTTATTGAGATAATTTACTTTCTACCCAGCTTTTAACCTCGGAAAACGGATATTGTTCTAGTCGAGCAAAGCCGTGCAAACTTCGTACTCTTAGCCGGGTAAATAATGGCGTAGTTAAGCCGCATAAAAAGCGACTGACTAACACCACGCTGCAATTCTCTGCGAGCTTGGCACGAATAGCACTGGTGAGTTGTTCAAAATCAACACTATCAAGAGGTGTAGTAGGTGCAGCCACAGGTAATTGAGCAACCAAGCCAGCACACACAGAGCAATGACCGCACGGCTGAGTGAGCGAATTATCGGAAAAATACTGTGACAACTGTTGCGATAAACATTGATCGCTGGCAAAAAAATCGATCAAGTGGTGGATCCGCTTAATTTCACTTTGCTCTTTTCCCGCAAAGCGATTAAACAACTTTTCACTGAGTTTATCGAGATTAAAATCGGCTACCAACACTTGATACACTTGCGTCATCTGCTTAGTTTGTAGTTCGATCATCCCTTGCTGATCTAAATAATCTAGCGCGGTGACTACCCGACTGCGATCGCTGGTGTATTGATTGTTAAGGCTGTCAAAGTCGACCGTTGCCCATAATTTTGCTTTGCTTGATGAATCAAAAATAGCCCGGACAAAGTCTTGGCGTTCACTCTTAAAGTGGCCAAGCACCTGAGGTTCATTAACAAGCATCTTGTATTTGTATTCAGCGAAATAACTAAATAATGGTTTAATCACTCCCAAAATTTCCAGATACACCAGTAATGTTTTAAGACTTAACAATCGGATATTGGATTGGCTCGATAAACTATTTTGAACAATTTCCCATTGCCCTTGGCAAGCCACTATTTGAGTTAGCACCACTTTTATCGCGCTAAGCTCTGGCGTGTCACCGTAAACAAAGTTTTCTAACACATTTAAGTTGTCACGATTAGCTAACACTAAACAATCTGAATTAGTACCATCACGCCCTGCTCGACCAATTTCTTGAGCATAATTCTCAATTGATTTGGGCAAATCGTAATGAACGACAAAGCGAATGTCGCTTTTATCGATGCCCATACCAAAGGCGATAGTCGCAACAATGACATTGACACTACCTTGCATGAATTGCTGTTGAATTTGACTACGAACGTCACTATTCATCCCGGCATGATAAGCCTTAGCATTAATGCCCGCTTGGGCTAATTGCTGGGCAACCTGCTCAGCGGTTTGTTGCAAGGTCACATAGACAATTCCAGACTGCTGCACTCGCGGCGTTAACCATTGACACAAGTAAGCAATTTTATCGCCACTGGCAATCCCCTGCACCGCCAAATTAAGATTACTGCGATAAAAACCAGTAAGGGTAATGTGCTCGGTGGCAATATCAAATTTACGCCCCATGTCGGCCACCACTTTTTCAGTGGCGGTCGCGGTGAGCAAAAGCGCTTGTGGGATATTAAATTGACGGCGATATTGCGGTAATTTTAAATAATCGGGCCGAAAGTTATGACCCCATTCTGAAATACAATGAGCTTCATCAACCACCAGCAACGATACAGGTACTTGCGACAAGAATTGGCGAAAGCGTTCGTTATTAAGTCGTTCAACTGAAATCATTAAAATTTTAATCTGGCCGCTGCGCACGCCTTGCATGATTTCATTAGCTTGCTCACGTGTTTGGGTCGAATCAATGCTCGCAGCTTGAATTCCTTTGCTTTTGATAAAAGCCAATTGATCTTGCATTAACGCTAATAACGGTGAAACCACTAACGTCAGATGAGGTAATTGAGTCGCTGGCAATTGATAACATAATGATTTGCCAGCACCGGTTGGGAAAATAGCGGCAGCGCTATAACCGTTAAGCACCGCATCGATTACTTGTGCCTGACCACCCCGAAAGGTATCAAAGCCAAAATATTGTTGCAACAGCTGTACTGAATTCTTAGCCATGATTAACTCCTAATTACCAAAACCAACCAGAGCTTAAGGTATCTTTACACTTTCGGTATTGATTGGCATAACGCTTGGCACGGCTATTGACTTTTTTAGCCACTTTTTTCAACCAAGGTTTTTTATTATATGATTTGCGTTTGTAGCCACCCCAACCTTCATGATAGTTGAGGTATTGCGCGTAGGCATTCCATTTCGAGATACCATTAATTTTATGGGTTTGATAAATAAACCACCCCATAAAATCCATCGCGTCATCAAAATCATCACGGTCACTCCAATTATTGCCAGTCGCTTTGACATAATCAGCCCAAGTCATGGTTTTAGCCTGCGAGTAACCATAGGCTGTACTGGCGCGCCCGTAAGGAATAAAGCCGAAAAAATAGCGCATCGGCGGCTGAGCATCGGCTTTAAATGAACTTTCTTGATACATCATGGCAAAAGGAATATGGACCGGCACCCCCCATTTCTCTTTGGTGTTAATCGCGGCTTCATACCAATCTGGCTTTTCTTTAAAAATAGCGCATAGATTTTCTGGATTTTTTGGCGGGGATGTTGAACACCCGGCGAGCAACAACATAGCACTCACTAACAACAGCGAAAAAAATTGACGCGATATCCCTATCATGCGATTCCTTATTTTGAAAAATAATCAGCTAAAAATTGGTCGATAGTCAAGGTATCTTGTTGCTCAAGTTGCTGCTGTTTGATTAGCGAGTCCTGCGCTTGTTTTTCAAGCGCTTGATAACTAATCGTCTCGAAATTCTCGCTCAGTAACTGGGCTTTAAATTTTTCAGCTTGTTCAATACCAAATGGCGTATTATCAACGTTTCTATCGGTTAACAAAGCCATTAACTGCCCTGAAAAAGTAGCATCTGGCGAAGTAATCATTGGAGAAAGTTCAGCCAAACAGTCTTGGTATTTCTGACCACCTAAATGGTGATCGAAGAGCTGAGCAATCGTCCCTAATGCATCAAACAATCTGGCCATCCATGCAGTTAAGGTAATTTCTCCTTGATCTTCCATGAGAGACAAATCAGGGCGACGACCTTCTAATATCACTTTATTAAGATTATCAACCTTTTGCTGACGCTGCCCTTGATTCATTGGTGTGTCTTGCCATAGCAAACAGTGCACTAAAAACAAATCGAGAAAACGTACTTGAGTTTTGGTGATCCCAACCGCTGAAAAAGGGTTAACATCAAGCGAACGCACTTCAATATATTCGACACCAGCTTCAGCTAAAGCTTCTGAGGGTTTTTGGCCAGATTTTGCCACTCTTTTAGGGCGAATTGGCGCATATAGTTCATTTTCAATTTGTAACACATTGCAGTTAAGCTGACTGTATTCGCCATCTTGTTTAATCCCAATTTTGGCAAATTTTGGTGATGGCGTTGCGATGGCACTTTTGACTGAATCAATATAATTTTCAATATTGTTATAGCAAATCGACAAACTGTCTTGTTCGCTGTTGGTATAGCCAAGATCACTTAATCTCAGACTCGTTCCATAGGGCAAATAATAGGTACCTTGACCTAATTTTTCGAACTCAAACTGGGTGTTGTCTTGTAAAAAAGAACCACAAACTGCTGGCGATGCCCCAAACATGTAAGGAATAACCCAACCGAGGCGATGGAAATTTCTGATCAATGAAAAATAGCGACTCGAACGAAACTCTTTTGGATCGCTATCGTCATTAAAAAATTGTTGCAGCAATGGCCAAGCATCATCTGACAAAGAAAAATTAAAATGCAGTCCAGAGATAATCTGCATCATGCTGCCATATCTATTACGCAGCCCTTGACGATAGATGGTCTTCATTTGGCCAACATTCGAGCTGCCATATTGCGCAAGCGGAATATCGGCTTCGCTCGTCACAACACAAGGCATGCTCAAGGGCCATAACAGCTCATTATCGATATTTTTTAAAGTATAGCGATGGACATCGCTTAAATACCCGATCAATTGATCTATATCTTGAGATACAGGAGTTATAAACTCCAACAGCGACTCTGAATAATCCGTCGTAATCGACTCGTGCATCAAGGCACTGCCCAATGCTGAGCTATGCGGTGCTAATGATAATTGACCATCGGTTTCGATGCGTAATGCTTCACGTTCGATACCCCGTTGGATATGCGTAAAAATGGCTGAAAACTTAGCATCTTTAAGGACTGAAATTTTATCTTTGTAATTATTTATCAAAATGACTTCTCTAATTGCTAATATCGAGCAAGAAAGTGACTGTATCATTAGCCTATTGGCTCAACAAGTCAAAATGTTACTTACTCATATAAAATAAGTAACTATACAAACTAAGTAAACATATAAACTAAAAGCGCATAACGCAACGTTTTACCAACCGTGATTAAAATAACGCAGGGCAGTAATGGTAATTTAAAATATCCAGCAACCACACACAACACATCGCCCACCAAAGGCAACCAGCTAAACAACAAACTCCAATAACCATACCGCGTGATAAACTGCGCAGAACGAGAGCTTAATTGTTGCTTATTTAAGCTCAGCCGCCCGACATAACCTAGACCATAACTGCTGATCGAGCCCAAGCTATTTCCGGCAGACGCAACAATCAATAAAGTTATCGCTTGTGTGGGCGTGTCATTAATCATTAATAATAACAAGGCTTCAGAGCCACCTGGTAACAAAGTGGCGGCTAAAAAGCTAGCAATAAATAGACTAACAGCACTCATGATTAATTCATTATAAGGACTATTTTCCCACTAAGCTTGCCCAGTTCAACTAATCGATGTGCCTCCGCTGCTTGTGGTAACGGTACTTGTTTAACAACATTGAGGCGCAGTTGGTTATTTTCAAGTAATTGGACCAATTTTATTAGCTGTTGCTGATTAGGTTTCACTAACATGCCACTAGCCTGTGCGCCTTTTTTTACTGCTTGCTGACAAATTTGTGGGGCTGTTATAGTCGGGACAGTAACGACTCGTTGGATACTACCAACCTTGATCAATTGTGCAATCGCCTGTTCACCGCCAATGAGATCAAACCACAAATCAATATCGCTTAAGGGCTCAAAGTCAGCTAAACAACAATAATCAATCACTTCACTGGCTCCCAATGCTAACAGCATGGCGTGATTTTTCTCACTAGCAATAGCAATCACTTTAGCGCCATGGAAAACAGCAAGTTGCACCGCAATATGACCGACACCGCCAGCAGCCGCACTGATCACAACCGTTTCATCCGCTTGTAGCTGACCAAATTCAAAGAGTCCTTGATAAGCCGTTAATCCAGCCAAGGGTAAGGCAGCGATTTCACTCGTTGCATTGTCGGCCACTTTAACCAGATCAGCTTGTTCGGCCATTACATACTCAGCGTAAGCGCCTGCCGCGAGCGGAAAGCCAATCATCCCAACGACATAATCACCGCATTTTAATGGTGATACGTCATCACCAATGGCGACCACTTGACCATAGCTATCATAACCAGCAACCATCGGTAGTTTGTCTGCATTTTTTTGAGCGACCAAGCCAAGCCCAGCACGGGTTTTAACATCAATTGGGTTTACCGATGCACTAATCGCCTTGATTAGCACTTGATTAGACATCGGTGCAGCTAGTGATTTTTTTACCCTTTTTAAGGTATCTGCTGGACCAAATTCGGTAATCGCCATTGCAGAATAAGAATCAGGTAATTGAATAGTCGACATTAGTTGTGCCCATAAGCCATTTATTTGTTAAAGTGATTGTATCACTGACTTAATAAAATGACTTATTAATGATTACACGTATTTTCATATTACCCATTATTTTATGCCTAATTTGGGCACTTTATTTAAAACAGAACGATTGGACCTTAGCACAGGGCAAGAAAGGGTTTATTTATATCTTAGCCTTAAGCGCCATCATCGGCGGTTATTTAAGCTTAATGCTCTGGTTAACCTAAATTCAGATAAAAAAATAGCTCCCGAAGGAGCTATTGGTATCATCATATTTTAAAAAGAGCTAGCCGCCAACAATCGCCAGTAATATCCCGGCGGCGACTGCCGAACCTAGCACTCCAGCCACGTTCGGCCCCATTGCATGCATAAGCAAAAAATTGTGCGGGTTAGCTTCTAAGCCCACTTTATTTGCAACACGTGCCGCCATCGGTACTGCAGAAACCCCTGCCGCACCTAATAATGGATTAATCGGGGTGCTAGAAAAGCGCCCCATTAATTTAGCCATCATCACACCAGACGCCGTACCAATACTAAAGGCAATCGCCCCAAGTGCTAAAATACCTAAGGTTTCTACCGTCAGGAACTTATCCGCTGACAATTTAGACCCCACCGCTAGACCGAGGAAAATAGTGGTAATGTTAATTAGCTCATTCTGCGCGGTGTTACTTAAACGATCAACCACACCGGATTCACGCATTAAGTTACCTAAACAAAACATGCCAACTAGCGGTGTTGCAGCAGGTAAAAACAATACTGTTAGACCCAAGACCATTAGTGGGAAAATGATTTTCTCTTTTTTCGAAACATGACGCATTTGAGCCATTACGATTGAGCGCTCTTCATGAGTCGTTAACGCTTTCATGATGGGTGGCTGAATCAGTGGCACTAATGCCATATACGAATAAGCAGCAACGGCAATCGCGCCAAGTAAGTCAGGCGCTAGCCGCGAAGCTAAAAATATCGCGGTGGGTCCATCGGCTCCACCAATAATCGCAATAGCCGCGGCATCGGTCATGCTAAATTCAAAACCAGGAATTAAATTTAACAAGATAGCCCCGATTAAGGTCGCAAAAATTCCAAATTGAGCTGCTGCCCCTAAAAATAACATTTTTGGATTAGCAATTAAGGCCCCAAAATCGGTCATCGCACCAACGCCCATGAAAATGATCAATGGGAACACGCCCGTTTCAATCCCAACATGGTAAATATACCAAAGGATCCCGCCTTCGTCGGTAAACCCAGCCATAGGAATGTTCGCAAGTATTGCGCCAAAACCAATCGGTAATAGCAGCAATGGTTCATAGCCTTTATTGATGGCAAGAAACAGCAATAAGCCGCCAACAGCCATCATGAAAATTTGACCAATTTCGAAATTTGCAATTCCGGTATCGTGCCAAAGCTTGATTAATCCATCCATTACAACCTCTAACCTATTGTCATCAACGTTTCACCAACAGAGACGCTATCGCCCTCTTTGATGTTAACTAAGCCAACTACACCGCCATTAACTGTGCGGATCTCTGTTTCCATCTTCATCGCTTCAAGAATAATCACCACTTCACCAGCTTCAATGTGTTGGCCAGGGGTTACTAACACTTTAAATATATTGCCCGATAAAGGTGCCGCTAATGGTTCACCACCGCTAACAGCAGGCGCTGGAGCGACAGTTGAAGACGTTGGCATAATACCGCTAATTTCACCGCCAGCAGCCACTTCCACTTGATATACCTGCCCATTAACCCGAACGCTGTAGCTTTCTGCAGTACCGGTCGTTACAGTGGTCGCAGCAGGTGCGCTAACAACTGGCTCTGGTGCGTTACCTGGATGTGGTTCAAAAGCATCAGGATTGTCACGATTTTCTAAAAATTTCAAACCAATTTGAGGGAACAACGCATAAATTAAAACATCGTCGTCTATTTCATCAGCCAAGGTAATGTTTTTCTCTTGCGCGATTTTAATGAGTTCAGTCTTGAGCGTTTCAAATTCATCATCAATTAAATCAGCAGGTCGACAGGTAATTTCTTCAGCACCATCAAGCACTCGTGCTTGTAGTTCAGCATTTTTTGGTGCAGCAGTCGCACCATACTCACCTTTAAGCACACCAGCGGTTTCTTTAGTGATAGTTTTATATCGCTCGCCAGTCAGCACATTTAATACTGCTTGAGTACCAACAATTTGTGAGGTAGGTGTTACTAGTGGCAAAAAGCCTAAATCTTCACGAACTTTTGGTATTTCTAGCAATACCTCATCCATGCGATCACCAGCACCTTGCTCTTTTAATTGAATTTCCATGTTAGTTAGCATGCCGCCGGGTACTTGCGCCAATAAAATTCGAGCATCAACACCCCGGAGGCTGCCTTCAAATTTTGCATATTTTTTACGAACATCACGGAAATAAGCGGCTACTTCTTCCAGCAACACTAAATCAAGTCCGGTGTCATAAGGAGTATCTTGTGTCATCGCAACAACGGTCTCTGTCGCTGTGTGACCATAGGTCGAACTCATTGATGAACACGCGGTATCTAACACATCAATGCCGGCTTCAATCGCCTTTTGATAGGTTGCTGTCGACAAGCCAGTCGTTGCATGACAATGCATTGAGATAGGTAAATCGACAGTTTTCTTAAGACTTGTTACTAATTCGTAAGCTTCAAATGGTTTAAGTAAACCCGCCATATCTTTAATTGCAATAGAGTGACAGCCCATATCTTCAAGGCGTTTGGCCATGTCTAGCCACATTTGCAAATTATGAACAGGGCTTGTGGTGTAAGAAATAGTACCTTGAGCGTGACCGCCAACATTTAGTACCGATTTAACCGCTGTCTCTAAGTTACGAACATCATTCATCGCATCAAAAATTCGGAATACATCAACACCACTGGTATGGGCACGTTCAACAAATTTACACACCACGTCATCGGCATAATGACGGTAGCCTAATAAATTTTGACCTCGCAGCAACATTTGTTGACGGGTGTTTGGCATAGCTTTCTTTAACTCACGGATCCGATGCCATGGATCTTCACCTAAATATCGAATACATGAATCGAACGTCGCACCGCCCCATGTTTCTAATGACCAAAAGCCAATTTTATCTAGTTTATCAGCGATAGGAAGCATATCCTCCAAACGAAAACGAGTCGCTAATAGTGATTGATGGGCATCTCTTAATACCACATCGGTAAGGGCTAGGCGTTTAGACATAAAAATTCCTTAGTACTATTTATCTTGTGGCTTACCACGAGAACTTCGATATTGATGAACGGCTGCAGAAATTGCAGCGACAACACTCTCACTAACTTGGTTATTGGTGTTAGTTCCAGGCTTAACGGTTGCAATAGCAGCTTCTTCTGGACAAAATTTTGCCACTAAATTAACTGCAATAACGAGCATGCCTAAAAAAGAAAACACACAAACCATTCCTAACAGCATAATATTTGCTGCCATAGCTAACGCTTGCGATATATCCATAATAAAAACCTTGAAAAAAAACAACAAAACGAAAACACATTCAAACAAACAATTGAATAATGATTCACTTTAAGTCACTACCACTCAGAATCAACGATTATATATTCAAACTTATGAATATATAAGTAAAATTTAACACTTAGGTAACGATACTCACACTTAAGGTACACATTTATACCTGTAGAATCACTTTTGATCAAGAAAAATTGGTCAGACAACTTAACCAATTTATTATAATCTATAGTCAAAAATATCAAAACCAACAAAAACAATAAGATAGAAAAACAAAACTAAGGTAGTATTAAAAAAGTGGTAAACAAAATGAAGACGAATGCTTGATTAAGCAATTTCTGACTTTTGAGATATTAAAGCAACAAAGATAAACAGTAATTAAACAGATTAATAGATGAGTATTAAAAACAGAAAAAA
>SPKZ01008717.1_pt1 | contig 15766 bp, 11 predicted proteins | sample 2456571 | NCBI WGS metagenome assembly SPKZ01 (sample SAMN11192286, study PRJNA482655) | marine metagenome | biome: ENVO:00000447; feature: ENVO:00000244|ENVO:00000211|ENVO:00000569|ENVO:00002023; material: ENVO:00002151; isolation source: ocean water from marine abyssalpelagic zone ...
GGATCGTTCCACGCCCGGATCTCGTCGTCAGGCCGGAAAGGCCCGGTGCCTGTGGGTACTACAAACAGGGGTACTTCAAGCAGGCGAAGCCGCACGACCAGGCCTTTCGCTTCAGGTGGAGGATTTTCGATAATCCCGTCTCTCCGTCGGAGTGCAAGATTGCATTTGATGTGGTCGATTCCTCGGGCGCCGTGATCGGAGAGGAACGCCTTCCGTTCGAACTCAAAACGAACGGCGTCTTCTGGGAATTCGACTCGTTGTAGGTGCACCGAATACCAGGGATACGCTGATCCAATCCCCAACCTGTTCTGCAACCGGGTCCCGGACGGCTTCGGACACCCACGGCCACCACGGGACGGCGTTCGGGATTGTCGGGGACGGCGGGAACGGGCGAGACCCTCGCAGGACCGCGGACGCCGGACGCGCCCGTCGGATAGAAGTTGGAGGGCAGAACCAAGGAATATGCTCCATCAAACGACCGCGATGGAGACACGAGCAAGACCCTGGATGCATCGAGTCCGACGGAGTTTACGTCGTCCCTGGAGGAAGCAATCACGGCGGCGCTGGCCGCCCGCTTTTCAGCCAAGTCCATCGATGTGGAGCGAGGGGCGGTCGGGCCGGAGCTAGGGCCCTAGCTCCGACCGCGGGCCCGGATCAGGCCGGATCCGGCAGCGTCGGGATCCGGAGGGTGGCGCGGGTGCCACGCTCGGGGGCGGGGTCGAGGTCGAGGGTTCCGCCGAGGGTACTCGCGATCTCGCGCGCCACCGTGAGTCCGACGCCCGAGCCGCCCTGGTCGCGGCGCGTAGTGTAGCCGGCCTCGAACACGTGCTCACGCTCTTCGGGCGGGATTCCGGGGCCGCGGTCCTCGATCGCGACCTGGAGACAGTCGTCTTCGACGGTCGCGTAGAGCCGCACTAACTCTTCACAGGGACTCGCGTGGAGCGCGTTGTCGAGCAGGTTGATCAACACCCGGCCCAGGTTCTCGTGGCAGCGCGCGTTCCGCACGGCGGGGTCGAGGGTCACGAGTATGCGGTCCTTGCCGTGCAGGCGTTCCACGCGCCGGACCGCACGCTCGGCCACGATCGCGAAGCCCTGAATCTCGATCGGCTCGTCTCGCTGCTCGGTCGCGTCGTGTACGAAGCGCCGCACGGACTGCTCGAGCGACTCGCTCAGGTCCCGCAGCATGGACGCGTCGCGCGCCAGGCGTTCGCGGTCGTCGAAGCGTTCCGGGAGTCGAGTCGCCAGGCGCCGCACCCAGCTGAGTTCCTTGCCGACCTCGTGGGCCAATCCGAGTGCGAGACGACCCGCCGAGGCCTGTCGTTCGGCGGCCAGGAGTTCGCCCGTGAGACGCGCCTGGTTGAGCGCCATCCCTGCGCGTGCGGCCACCGCCGACGCAAACAGCAATTCGCTCCCGGCGTAGCTACGCCTTTGGGGCGGGTGGCCGAGCAGCACCAGCCCGAAGCGCTGGCCGCCCGCCTCGATCGAGAGAATGACCTCGACACCGGCGGCTTCGAGTTTGGGTGCGCTGTGCTCGGGCTCGGCGGCCATGTACACGCGGCGGCGGCCGCCGATCAGGCGCCGCGCTTCGGAAGCGAGCGCGGCGCGCGCGGGCGGGTTGAAACCGAATGGGGCAGCGGGACGCCAGAGATCTTCGCTGCCGAGCCAGACACAGCCCGCTTGCGGCGCAATCCCAGTTCGCAGCGCCTGGACCAGGGATTGGGCCACCGCATCTTCATCCTCCGGAATCGACAGCGCGCGTTCCATGTCTCGAGTTGCGTACCGGAGCTGCTGCATTCGCGGCGAGACCAGCGACTCGACGAGCGCGGGCAAGCGGCCACGCACGAGTTCGATACTGGCCGTCCCGATCAGACTCACCAGAAACAGAGGCGTAAGTTCACGCAGTTCTGCGGGCGCATCGGCGATTGCGAGCGCGGCCGCGAGAATCAGCGCGACCACGACCGCCGAGGTCCCGATGAAGAGCAGGCGCGCGATCCAGTAGCGTACGTCCCAGCCGAGTTCGAACAGGTTGTAACGGCTGATCGCGAGCGCGATCGGGAGCGGCATCGCGACTGGAACACTCCAGAGGTAAACCGAGAGAAGTTCTCCGCGCGTCTCGACGGCCGGCGTCAACAGCAGGGTGACCAGCACCGGAATCCCAAGCGCACCATAGAAGACCAGGCGAGCCTGCGCGCGTTCGAGCACCGAGTCCGTCTCGCGCAGTGCGTACGCGCACGAAAGCAGAAGCACAGACCACGCCCCGGCGGTGAGACCGCCCAGCAAGTAGGTGAAGATGGGCCAGAGCAGGGGCGCACGTTCGAGCGAGAACCAGCCGATCGGGAGCAGCAGCAGGCTCACGACATACGGAACCGCAGCGATGCGCGGGTCGTGCAGCATGACCGGACGTAGCCGCGGGAAAGTCAAGCTCAGGTGCCCGAAGGCCGCAGGCGAAAACACGACCAGCGCGAGGGCGAAGTGCGACATCCCGGCCGAGTCTCTGCCCGTCAGGGCCGTGACGAGCAGCGAAGAAACGATCGCGTAGAACACGGCGAGCGGAAGCGCCGCCGCGGCCTGCGTGCTCCAGAGCAGGTAGATCGGAAGGCCGAGCAAAAATCCCGCGGCCAGCAGCGCCACGGCCAGACGCATGAGCCTCGTCGACTGCGGGACCGCGGACACCGGGACTTCGACCCAGCGTTCGGCGTTCCCTCGCTCGACCTCCACCCGGATCGGTCCGCGCGCGCGCGCGAGCAACGCCTCGAGCGTCGCAAAATCGCTTATGCGGATCGTCTCGCCCCCGATCTGGACCCGCCGCACGATATCTTCGACCTGGAGCGGGCAGTCGAGAGCGGTCGGATTCCACATGACGACGCCGTTCGGCAGGATCCAACACGGCGTCTCAGTCCCGATGCGGGTCTCGAGCGTTTGGAAGATCCCGGCCGCCAGCACCCCCAACACCGGCGCGAGCACGATCAGCGCGAGTAGCCGGCGCCGCCGCTGCTGGGAAGGTACGCTGCGGTCTTCCCGGTTCGGGGCCGCTACCATCACCTCTCCCTCGGCGCAGACACGAAGATCAGGGCCGGCAGTACGAACAGGCTTGCGACCAACGCGCCCAGGATCGAGAGCGCCACGAAGAACCCAAAGGTCGCCACCGTCTGCCACGCCGACATCATCAGCGTCAGGAATCCCAGTGCGAGCGCGACCGAGGTCGTGACCACCGCGCGGCCCGTGTGCTGCAGCGCGCCCCGCATCGCGTCGTGGGTATTCTCGCCGGCGCCGCGTCGCACCTGGTACTGGCGCAGCACGTGAATCGAGTCGTCCACGCCAATGCCAATCACGATCGCCGCCAGCATTGCGCGCGCCACATCGAGGCTCATACCGAGCCAGCCCATCGCACCCAGCACCACCACGACCGGAAGCAGCGTCGGCACCATCGCCGCGAGCCCATACCGCCAGGAGCGAAGGAACCCTGCGACGAGCACAAACACGATTGCGAACGCGATCGGGAAACTCCGAAGCTGGGTCGTCTGAACGTCGAGGATCCAGTCATGCTGGACCGCGACCGCGCCCGTCAGCTGGATCTCCCAGCCTTCGGGAAGCTCCTCCCGGCTCCAGTGGCGTACTTCCGCGTGCGCGGCTTGTCGCTCGTACTGCGACGTCTCGAGCGCAGCAAGCGATACGCGCAGCCGGGAGCGATCCAGACTGAGCCAGCGATCCAGCGTGTCGGGGTCGTCGAATGTAAGCAGTTCGAGAATTTCTGCGTTCGCAGCGGGGGAATCGCCCGGACGCTCGAACTCGAGCGCATCCTGGTGGAGGAGACGATTCAGTCGTCGGATCAGATCCAGAACGCTCTCGGCATCGCCCAGGCCATCGATGCCAGAAAGGCGTTTGGAGAACCGGGCAATCGCCGCGAGCGTGGCCGGATCTTCGACCGCGGTCCCGGGTGGCAAGCGGATGTCTACCTCGAGCGACTGCGACCTTCCCAGCGCTTCCTCAATAAACTCGATCGACTGCACGATCTCGCTCGACTCTCCCAGCGATTCGGTCCAGGACATGTCGGCACGCAGATGTAGGGCCCACCCAGCTCCGAACACGGCCAACAGCAGGGCAGTCACTAGCAGCAGCGGAACCGCGCGCTTGGAACTCGTCGCCACAACGGCATCGATTACGGGGACCCATGCTGCGCTTGTACGCTCGGGGCCTCGGGCATCGGCGGGCAGCAACTGGATCAGCACTGGGAGCAGTGAGAAGCTGAGGATCAGGCAGGCGAGGATCCCGATCGGGAGGATTACGCCGAAGCGCACGAACGTGTCGAGGTTGCTGGCCGTAAAGGACGCAAAGGCCCCGGCACTCGTAAGCGTCGTAATCGTGCACGCTGGACCCGCATCACGGGCAGCGGCAAGTAGTGCAACCCGAGCCGGAGCCGAGTGATCGGCCCGGCGCTCTGCCGCGTAGCGGCTCAGTAGGTGTACGGCATCGCACACACCCACGATGACGATCAGCGGCGCTAGGACCTGAAGCATTCCGTCCTGGGGCCAGTCGATCCAGCCCAGCACTCCGAGCGTCCAGAGCAACGAGGTGCCCATCGTCACCAGCGTGACCAAAGTCTGCTGCCACGACCGGGTGAGCACGTAGAGTACCGCCGCAATCACGAGCACCAGTACCGGAATCAGCGTCCCCGTACTCTCGGCGAGCGCCCGGCCCCCGGAAACGTTACGGGTTGCTTCGCCCAACACGTGGTAAGAGAAGCCTCGGTCGCGGAAGGGCTTGAGGGCGCCATCGATCATGTCGGTCAGCAGGAGGTCGGTCTCGGGTTCGTTGTCGGAGGGCTGCAGGACGATCACGCCTACCCGCCCATCCTCGGAGACAAGGTCCCCGACCCAGAGCGGATCGTCGAGCGCGCGCTCGGCGAGTTCGCGGGCATCGCTCGCAGGTTCTCCCCGCTCCACCAAGCGCCGTACTTCGAAGCCACCTTCGCCCGGGACGAGTAACGGGGCGTTCGAAGGGCCGAGTACGGCGGTTACGTTCGGGGCGGCCGCAAGTTCGCGAGTTAGGGCATCGGCCATCCGCAGCGAGACCTCGTCCAATGCGCGCTCGCAGGGGTGTCCGGCACCGCATTCCCACGCGATTTGGACCGGGTAACCGCCCGAAAACTCCTCCACCAGCGAGTCGAGCGCCTTCATTGCGGGGTGGTCACTTCCGACGAGCACCCGGAATCCGTACGCGGGCTTAACCCGGGGTACCCCAGCGCAGAGCACGCCCGTAATCACGAGCAGCAGTGCTCCCGTGAGCCAGGGACGGCGAAGAGAGACTTCGGTCAGCCGGTACATGGCGCATCAATTGTACTGCGGCTGCATGCGGAGGGCGCAACCCAATTCGGCAGAAACCTCAACATGACTCCTTCGGCACCACCTAATCGACGGTGGAGCCTTTCAGCGACTCTGCGCTGCAGCTGAGAGTACGGGAGGGGTTCCCTCCGCATGCGGGGCCCGCTTGGCGGAGTCGAGCTCTCCCTCGGAGTCGGGAGCAAACGCAAACACCAGTTCGGGCAGTACGAAGAGCGTCGACACCATCGCCCCCATGATCGAGAGCGCCAAGAAGAACCCGAAGGTCGCCAGCGTCTGCCACGCCGACGTCATCAGCGCGAGAAATCCCAGCGCGAGCGTGACCGAGGTCGTGACCACCGCGAGTTCCCGGGTCAGCGCGTCCGCCATCCCGAGCGAAGCCACGTCGAAGACCGTCTCGCAGGGCTGTCCGGCCCCGCACTCCCACGCGATGCGCACCGGGTCGCTACCCGAAAACTGCTCGACCAGCGAGCTGAGCGCCTGGATTGCGGGCTGATCGCTGCCTACGAGCACCCGGAACCCGTACGCGGGCTTTACCTTCGGCAGCCCGGCCCCGAGCACACCCGTGATCACGAGCAGTACCGCCAGCGTGAGCCACGGGCGGCGGAGCGAGAATTCCGTCAGCCGGTACATCCCTCTACTCCCCTCGACGGGGACCGGATGAAGCGAGGGCCCCGGGGCCGGGCCGGAGGGTGGCCCGCGCCCCGGGGCCGGGGTACGCCGAGCGTCGTCACCCCCGAATGAATACTCCCCGGCCGCGGGTCCTTACAATGGCCCAGAGTGGCCGATTGTGTCCGAAGCTGTCCGAAATCGTCCGGGCTGATCGGCTAGCGGTGGGAAACGAAGCCGAAGGAAGCCACCAGCACAAGCGCGGCCAGGTACACGGGTGCGTAGCCGAGGCGTTCGAACGGGGTCACACGCGTCGAGAGCGGAAGTGTCTCCACGAGCACGCCGGCTTCGCCGACCGCGAGCGTCCGCACCAGCCGGCCCCGCAGGTCGACCCGGGCCGTGATCCCGGTCGAGGCCACGCGCAGGAGCGGCGCACCGGCCTCGATCGCGCGCCAGCGCGCGAGCAGCAGGTGGGTCCGGGCCGCGGGCGTGCGGTCGTACCAGCCATCGTTCACCAGGTTGAGCAGGAAGCCCGCCTCGGGATCTCGCGCAAAGTCGCTCAGGATCGCCTCGTAACAGATTGAAAGCTCGGGCGCCCCGAACTGTTTCAGCTCGGCGTCGTGCTCGCGGCCCGGGAGCAGACGGAGCGGCGGGACCAGGCGGCCGAGCGCGCGCCGCATCCAGGCCGGGAGCCAGCCGGGAACCGCCTCGGCCAGGATCAGCGGCCGGCGCTTTTCGTACACCACGCGCGGAGCCACCCCGGGCGCGACGAACACGGCCTGGTTCCGGCGCCGCCCATCGGCGATCTCGAAGCCGCCGAACAGGAGCGGCACGCCGAGCTCGTCGACCCGGGCCTGGATCCTGCGCGAAAGGTCGGGCCGGCCCGAGAGGCTCGCATCGATCGAACTCTCGGGCCAGACCACCAGATCGGCCCCCGCGGCACGCCGGGTCTGATCGAGCAGCACGGCGAGGCGCCCGCCTGCGTCCGGGGTTCCGCGCGCGGTCTGCATGGGGACGGCGGGCTGGACGGCCACGACTCGCAGGCTCCGCTCGGGCGCTTCGCGCGGGCGCGCTTCGACGAAGAGCACCAGGCCCACGCCTGCGAGACCCGCGGCCGCGGTGAGCCCGAGCCTCCGCATGCGGGCGCGCGCGATCGTCTGCGCGACGAGCGCGTTCGCGAACGCGATCAAACCACTCACGCCGTGTACGCCGATCCAGGCGCCGACGGGCGCAACCGGGGTGTCGATCTGGGTCGCGCCGAGGGCACCCCACGGAATCCGCGGGAAGAGTTCCAGATGCGAGAGTTCGACAAGCCCCCAGGCGAGCGCAACCACGAACGGGAAGCGCGCGCTCCGGAGGCGCTGGGTCCCGATCACACCGCCCAGCACCACGAACGCCGGCACGAACGCGAGCGATGCCGCGAGCCAGAGGCCGATCCCGCCGAGCCCCGTGGCCCCGAACGCCTCGCGCGCGACTCCGGGCAGCCACGCGCCCTGCGGGAGCGCCGCGAACACACCGAACGTTCCGCCGAGCCACAGCCCGCGCACGCCACCCGCACCCGCCGTTACGAGCAGGAACGGCACCAGCGCGATCCAGGCCAGCGGGGCCAGCCCAAGCGGCGGGAAACTCGCCGAGAACCAGAGCCCGCTCGCGAGGCAGCCGCTGAGCCCAAGCGCCAGGGTCAACCGCGCGCTCCGCCGGGGCCCTGCCTCAGGCGGCGAGTTCGCGGATCGCCTCGTGAATCGACTCGAACAGGGGCTCGATCTCGGGCTCTTCCACGCACGAGAACGCGACCCGGATGTCGCTTGTGCCCAGCGCGATCACGCCCACCCCGTACTTCTCGAGCAGGTGCACCCGGAGCACCTCGGCCTCGACCCCCTTCACACGGATGCACATGAAGTAACCCGCGTTGAACGGGTACACGTCCCAGGACACACGGTAGCGGTCGCTCCGAACGACCTCATCGACCCGGCGCGCGCGCGCACGCAGCGCCTCGAACTTCTCGCGACGGTCCGCCTCGAAGCGAGGCGACTCGAGCGCCGCGAGCACGATCTGCTGCGAGATCGCGGGACTCGAGGAGATGCCGCCGCGGATCGCGCCCATCACCTTGCGCTCGAACGCCGCAAGCAGCGGCTCGGCGTCGTCCACCGGCGGAGGCCCGAACGTGAGGAACCCGCAGCGGAGCCCCCAGACGAACACCTCCTTGGTCGCGGCGTCGAGCTTGAGGGTGAGCACCCTCGGGTGGAGGTTCGAGAGCAGGCCGAACGGGGACTCCTGCAGCGCCTCGTCTGAATACACGAGCCCGAAGTAGGCATCGTCGACGATCACGAGAATCCGCTGGCCGCGCTCGGCCGCACGCACGATCGCATCGCGAAGTTCTGCGACCTCGGAAGGAGACGGCATGTAGCCGGTGGGGTTGTTCGGAAAGTTGAGCAGCGTGATCACCTTTTCGGGCCCCGCGAGCAGCGCCTCGGCGAACGCGCCAGTATTGAGCCGCGCACCCTCGCCGTCGTAGGTCGGAAAGGTCTCGATTCGGGCCCCGAGCCGGACCCCGTAGGTGAGCCGGTAGTTTCCCCAGAGCTTGTCGGGCAGCACGATCAGGTCTCCGGGATCCACGAACAGGTCGCCCGCGAGCGCGAGCCCGTGGGTGATCGCCGAGGTCACGATCGGGAGCCCGAACACGGAGCCGCGCATCGCCGGGTTCTCTTTGAGCAGCTTTCGCCGCCACGCTTCGCGGAGCGCGGGCTTTCCGGCCGTGGGCGCATAGTTCAGCGCATCGGCGGGCGAGACGCTCCCGAGTTGCTCGGTGATCGAGGCGAGCGACATGGGCCCATCGCCCTCGGTTGCCACACCGATCGTGGCGTTGATCCGGTGCGCCTTCTCGCGGGCCTCGGTCGACTGCGAGATGATGCCCTTCGGCATGTAGAGCGCGCGCCCGCGCTCCGAGAGCAACTCGAAGGCGTCGGGGCTCTGCGCGCGGATCGCTTCGTTGAGTTCCCGAGCGAGGGGGTGCAGTGCCATCACCCGTCGAGAATAGCAAAGCAGACCGGGCGGATCTCTAGCAAATTCGCTCGAGCACCCGGGCGCGCTCCTCAAAGTCGTACGCGTCCCAGAAGGCGAGCCCATCCCGGTTGGCGGACTCGACGCGCACGTAGACGCGCTCAGATTGCTCGGACCCGAACCAGTCGAGCACCTCCTCGACCAGGCGCCCTGCGACGCCCCGCCGGCGCTCCGCGGACTCGACGTAGAGTTCGTGGATCCAGGCGGGCCGCGGCCGCTCGCGCTGGATCTCGGCCAGCGCGAAGCCCACGATGCGTCCGGCGCGCTCGGCGACCAGCAGGCGGAACCGAAACGAGCCCGTAGCCTCGTCGATCTTGCTCATCACGACCTCGCGCAGATGCAATACGGTCGGATAGCGCGGATCGAGCGCGCGGTGATAGTCGATCAACTCGAGCCAGAGTTCCTGCAGCCGAATCCGGTCGGACGGGAGCGCAGCGCGGACGGAGGACACCTCCGCCACGGACTACTTGACGACGCGGCGCTCGGAGGAGCGGAGCATGCGGAAGGTCCCGCGGCGCGAGTCCGCGGCATAGCGGCCACGGTACTCGTTCTCGCCGACCTTCTCGGTGATCTCGAAGACCGTCGCACCCTCGATCTCTCCGATCGCTTCGGAGCCCGACGCGAGCGAGTCGATCACCTGGACCCGGACCTTCTCGGGCTCGAAGACCACGGTCCAGGTACGCGTAAAGGTCAAAATGTTGAGCCCGCCCGACATGAGCGGCGGCAGCGAACGAAAGCCCTTCTCGAAATTCCCCTTCATGCGCTTTCGTTTCATGGCGCGCGAACTCACGTCGACGTGAGACCGGAGTTTCGAAAGAACCGAATCCTCGGGCTCCCAGGGCAGGTGTTTGACCATCGCGTGGCGCCGGACGAGTTCCGTATTCTCGTCGAACATCACGTAGGGATACTCCTCCCAGGTGAGCGTGTTGGGGGACTGCTCGATCGTCCAGGCCAGGTCCTTGAACTTGGTAATCGAGCGATCCTCGGACCGGTCGCTCTTGTAGTGGATCAACACGTACCAGTCACCGCCGAGATCGAGCTTGGAGAGGTCGGTCTGGCCGCCCGCCGCGTGTGCGAACACGGGCACAACAAGCATCGCCGCGGCCAGGGCCACCAGACGGATGCGCGGACGCGTAGAGCAGAAAAAAGCCATGCCGGATTATATCGCGCGCTCGACTGCTGGAAAGCTTTTCCAGACGGGCACGCCACAGAAGTGACTGCCCTCGGTACAACGCGGGCTTACGATCCCGTTGCGCACTACGCAGGGGGGCCCGATCCAGCGCACGAGTTCGGGATGGAACTCCCGGACCGCCTCGACCTCGTCGAGCGAAGCCTCGTATATTTCGCGCTGCGCGTTCAGGCAGGTGCGCTGCGTCCACTTGTGGACCAGGTGAAGCAGCGAACCGGACTCGGTAAAGCGCACCGAACGCGCGTTCGGAAGCAGGTACTGGGCGAGTCGCAGGTCGACGCCGCGGCGCACCAGTTCGTTCTTGGCGTCCCAGAGCGCGGCGACGGCCTCGTCGAAGCGCGCCCGCGTCTGAGGATCGGCATCGATCAGGGCCGGGACCTCGACATCGGGCTCGGGGGCATCGTGATGCGAAAGCAGCGGACGCGACCCGGGGACCATGCGGTGGCGCTGATCCTGGGAGTCCGCGGTGTGCGAGAGCCGCTTCTCGAAGCTGTAATGCGCGTGGTCGAGGGCCTGCATCAGCGGCGAGTGCGTCGATACGTTGAGCGCGTCGTGGCGGTAGGGATTGCGCGCGGGGTCGAGGACCGCCTCGATCGCGGCCGCGTCCGAGACCTCCCCCACGCCTCGGCCGAGCACGGTGCGGACAGCATCGGCGACCCGCGCGGGGGCGTCCGGGGTCGCTGACACGAGCCGCGCTCGCCGCTTGCCGAGCCTGCGGTCGAAGTCCGCGCGCCATTGCTCCGAGACCGGCACGGCCTGGTGCACGCGCGCTTCGAGCAGATCCTCTTCGGCGAGCGGTTCGCGCCCGACATAGCGGAAGAAATCCGGATCGAGTTCCTCCACGAGCGCGACCATGCGTGCGACCAGGGCCGACGCTTCCTCGGGTACGTCTCCGGAACGCGACATGCGTCGAAGCCGGTGCAGGACAAGGCCCGAGATCGTGTGCACCATCGCCGTGTGGCACGCGACCGGGATCACGTAGCGCGCGGTCTCGATCGAGCGCTTCTCGACATCGCGCTCGATCGAACGCCGGAAAGTGCGCGACTTGCGCCGCCCCAGATTCCAGAGTTTTGCAAGCCGCTCGCGCACCAGCGGGCGGAGCAAACGGTCCAGATCCGCGTACGCGGCCCACGCGCCGAGAACGGCCGACTCGTAGAGTTCGCGATCCCGGCCCCCGAGGCTCGGCGGCACGTGTGCGCGCGCTTCGGAGAGCAGGACGTAGCGCTGGCTTTGCTGCTCGGAGTTGTAGAAGGGATGGCGGTGCAGAAAGGACCAGACCAGCTGCCGAGAGACCCCTTCGAGCGAGAACTCGAAGGTGTTGTGCTGGTAGACGGTGTGGTGTCCGCCTTCGAAGGTCAGCGGACCGATCCGGCGCCGCTGGCCCTCGGTGACCTCCTCCGGGCGGATCACGCGATCCGAGTAGCAGGTACGCGCGGCCGCGATCGCGTCGGCGTAGGGATCCGCAAAGCAGCGGCGGAGTTCGATCCGGGGCCCGCCGTCCGTCAACTGTTCGGGTCGATCCTTCACCGGAACTGCGCCTCCCCCGGCAGAATTCTACTAGAGACCCGGTCCCGCGCCGAGGATCCGCGCCACCTCGTCGCGCGAAAAGACCGCCAGCGGCTCGCCCGCGCGCGTGCACACGCCGGCCCCGGGCTCGGCCACCGCGATCCGGCGGGCCTCGAAGCCCGCGGCCGCGAGTTCCCGTTCGGCGGGCTCCAGTCGCTCCGGCGCAAATCCCGCGAGCAGGCAGCCGGACGCGAGCACCCCCCAGGGATCGGCCCCGAGTACGCGGCAGATCTCAGACGCGGGCCCGAACCAGTGCACGCGCGCCGGATCAACCCGGAGCGCAAGGCCCGATGCGTCGGCGAGTTCGGCCAGTCCGGTCGCAAGTCCGCCCTCTGTCGGGTCGTGAAGCGCCCGCGCCCCGAGCTCTGCCGCGAGCAGAGCCGGCTCGACGATCGAGATCCCGGGATGCTCGAGCCCCGCGCGGGCCTCCCGCAGCAGCGCGGGGGAGAGTCCAGCGTCCTCCAGCGGCGCCTCTGCCGCGAGCACCGAGGCCCCCTCGAGCGCGGCCGGCCCAACCTGGAGCACGCCATCGCCCGGACGCAGGCCCCCGGTCGGCACAAAGCGACCGTCTTCCCGGATCCCGAGCATCTGCCCCACCACCACGGTCTGGGTGACCGCCGCCGTCACCTCGGTGTGCCCGCCGACCAGACTCGCTCCCACGCGTGCGAGCGCAGCGCGCGTCTCCGCGAACACGGCCCGGACGTCGACCTCGCGCGTCCCGGGCGGCAGCAGCAGCACGGCCAGGAACCAGCGCGGGCGCACGCCCATCACGGCCACGTCGTTGGCGTTGATCCAGACCGCGTGCGCGCCGACCCCGGCCCCCGTGAGCGTGATCGGGTCCGTGGCCGCCACCAGTACGCCGGCTGGAACCTGGATCGCGCAGGCATCCTCGCCGACCCTGGGCCCGAGCCGCACCTCGTCGGGGAGCGGCGCGCCCTCGCCCAGCAACGCCCCGAGCAGGGGCGCCGGCAACTTTCCCTGGGGCAGAACGCGGGCCGCCATCGCCGCTAGCCTAGCGCGCCGCAGCCGCCCCCGGGCCGATTCCCGCCCCGGAGCGATCAAGCCACGCCCGATCGCGGCGGTTCGCTGCCCATTTCAGCGTCGGGCGCGGTAGCATGGTGGGTGCGATTCCCGTCTATCCACGGGATCCGGGAGCCCACAGCATGCCCTCCATCTGGATCGTCGGCCGAGACACGCTCGGATTGCGGACCTTGACTCCGCAACTTGCAGCGCTGGGCGTCGTCTCGAGCGGGCCCCCGGAACTCGCGCAGTTCCGGGAAGCCCCGGTGGCGGACCTGATCGTGGTCCCGGCACCCGGGAACGGCGCGGCCGGGTTCGAGGAACTGCTCGGGTTTCTGGCTGGCGCGGTCGGCCCCCGCCGGGAACCCGCGCCTGTGCTCTGGATCGATCCCCCGGAAGGGGGACCTGGGCTGCGCTGGCTGGAGAGCCGCATCGACGACCGGCCGCTGGAGCGGATCGCGTGGACGCTCGGCGGACCGGAATTGCAGACCGCGACGCGCGAACTGCTGGCCCGGACGGCGCCCGCGCCGAGTCTGCGGGACCGTGCACGCCGCAACTGGGTGGCGGACGAGCTGGATCGCAAGTACGGGGAACTCGACCTGTCGAGCCTGCGCAGTGCAATCGATCCGCGCCGGGCCGACCGGCCCGTCCTGCTGATCGGTGAGAGCGGTACCGCACGCGGACTCGTCGCGCGCGCGATTCACGATCTCTCCGAGCCACCGCGCAGCCTGCTTCTGCTGCTCCCGGCCGCACTGCTCGAGCCCGGCCGCGTCGAGGAAACGCTGCTCGCACGCACCGCCGGACGCCGCGCCACCCTCTACCTTAGAGACCTCGAGCGCGCGAGCGCGGCGGTGCAGGAGGAACTCGCACACCTGCTCGGCGAGGCCGGTCTGCGCGGCGTCGAGTCGCTGCGCTTCGTGGCCTCGGCCTCCAGGCCCGAGCGTCTCGCGGCGTCGATGGCGCAACTCCCCTGGTTGCGCGTGGATCTACCTCCACTCCGGGAGCGGAGCGATCTGCGCGGACTCGCAGATGCGCTGGCCCGGGCCTGGGCGGAGCGCACGGGGCGAAGCGGCATCCAGATCTCCGAAGAAGCCCACGCCTCCCTCGCGGCCTACGGCTGGCCCGGCAATCTCGGCGAACTCGAGGCCGTGCTCGAAGTGGGCCTGGCGGGTTGCGCGAGCGGGACCCTCAAGCCCGAGGACCTGCGGGTCGGGCCCGCGCCGCTCGAGCCGGAAGTGGCGGCCCGCTCGCAGCCGGAGCCCCAGAACGCGGACGCGCTGGGGCTGGAACTCGACCCGCTCGAGGCGGCCGTCGAGCAGACCCTGGAACAGATCCAGAGCGAACCCGAGGCCGGAACCCCGGGGGCCGGCGACGCACCGGGCGCCCGGGAGGCCGTACCCTCGGCGGACCACACAGCGGTGCTCGACAGCGGCCTAGCCCTCTCGCTCGCAGCCGAAATCCGGCCGACGCTGCGCAAGCTGCGCACGCAGGGGTCGCTGTTATCGCAGCAGCCCGAGGATCCGAAGACCCGGGCCCTGCTCGGAACAATTCTGGAGGAGGATCTCCAGAGCGTCGAGACCACGCTGTCGCTGCTCGAGCAGTACGCCGGCTTCGGGCCGCCCGAGCCCGAGCCGGTCGATCTCGCCGCCCTGCTGTATGCGGAGCTCGGGCGGCGCCAGAGCCGGATGCGGGCGCGCGAGGTGGTGGTACTCGAGGAACTGGAACGGGACGCGCAGCCGGCGATGGTCGACCCGGCGCAGTTCGCGTTCGCGATCGGGGCCCTGCTCGACCGGGCGCTCAAGATGATTCCGTCCGGAGGTGACCTACAGGTGGGGAACTTTCAGCAGGGTTCCCAGCACCGGGTACTGATCCGGTTCCACAGCCCCGAAGAAGTGTTGGTGCCACCCCCCGGAATCCCCGGCGCCTCGCTGCCGCTCGAGGTGGTGCTCGCGCGCGCCGCAATCGAGCGCATGGGGGGCCAGTTCTCGGCCGATGCCTCGGGCGCAAACGACAATCTGATCCTGCTCGAGCTTCCGGCAACGGCAACAACGCGCTAGCGTCGCTCGCTTGAGCCGCCCGAAGCCCCCCGAGAGACTGGAAGCCACGATCGTTGACGCCGAAACGGACGGGTTCTTCCTGTGCGTTCGCTTTGCACCTGTCCGGGGCACGCCGGCCGAGATCGAAGATCTCATCCGCCTCGGACCTCGCGGCGACCTCGACGCGGTGCACGGAGTCGGACGCCTGCTCCGGATTCTGCGTTCCGCGCGCATCCGGGCCCCGCGCGACCCATACGCGCTCGCAGATGCGCCCCATGACGCGGTCTCGTTGATCCGACGCTGCCGCGGGGCGCGCGTCTGCCTTCACCTGCGGCGGCGGATCCGACGCGGCATCACCGTCTGGACCGAGAGCGGCGTCGATCGCATCGCGGGCATTTTGGATTTCGGCGAGGACGCCGAGGGGTTGTGGATTCGCAGGTCGGGTGGACAGAGCCTGCTGCGCATTCCGCGCACGAGCCTGATTCGTTACTCGGCAACTTCAGAAAAATCTCCAGAAGTGATTTCTGTCGAAGTTCCGTCGAGAAGTCGCTTGCACTGAGCGCGCATGTCTGTTCTTATTCGACTGCGGGCGTCGCCGCTCTGTTTGCGTCGCGGTTTCCTCCGGGGGGTGGGAAACTGGGGGCTTTGCGGAGCGGCGCCCCGCAGCCTGGGCCTCCTCTTTCCCGGGTCCCCTTATCCAATCGCGATTGATCGCGTACTCTTTCCGTAGCTCGTCTTTCGGAACCGCGCGCGTGATGGCGGGCGCTCAGGGAGGGGCGGTCGTGTTCGGGATCGGAATGCCGGAACTTCTGGTTGTACTCGTGATCGGCCTGCTTGTGCTGGGACCGAAGCGGCTCCCCGAAATTGCGCGTTCGCTCGGCCGCGGCATGAGCGAGTTCCGAAGAGCCTCGACAGAATTGCGCGAGTCCCTGACCTCGACCTTCGAA
>SPKZ01010713.1_pt1 | contig 15765 bp, 6 predicted proteins | sample 2456571 | NCBI WGS metagenome assembly SPKZ01 (sample SAMN11192286, study PRJNA482655) | marine metagenome | biome: ENVO:00000447; feature: ENVO:00000244|ENVO:00000211|ENVO:00000569|ENVO:00002023; material: ENVO:00002151; isolation source: ocean water from marine abyssalpelagic zone ...
CCAGCTCTGTAGTTGTTTGGGTGGTATGTTGTTTGATCTACAACACGAGGTATATCATATAAGTTATCTGGATTTGTTCTAACAAAATACTTTGTTTGTTCTAATTTAGCATTACCGATATTACCTGCAGCATATACAGTTCCGTATTTAACAAAATCATCATATAATGATTTAAAAAACTGAGCATTAGAGTTAAATGAGATTAAAAATATTATCAGCGTTATTATATATTTCATATTTACCATTTTACTTTGTCCGCCCAATAAGCTGCAGACATTTTACCTTTTTTAATGTTCTTTGCGTGACGTGCTTTAAAACTTTTACGTCGTGCTTTTTGTTTAGCTGATTCTCCAGACTTAGGTTTACCAGCTGTCGATACACCTTGCTGACCAAAGCGTATAATTTTTTCTTTACCCCCTTCACAAGCTTTAACGATGTGAGATTTAGTTTTATGCTTAGGTGTACGCTTAGGTTTGTTACACGCTAACTTGCTTTTATCTACTTTGCTCATTCTGTTATACCTTTTTCTACTATACCTTTTTCTGTTCTACCTTTAGGTTTTTTCTTTTTAGGTTTAGGGTCTTCATCTAATCCTATTTCCCAGTCTTGCCAACCTCCTAATAATGCTAATCTTTCCCATAATTCAAGCTCACTATCAGAAGCTTTCATAAGGTTGTTTATTTTCTTTACACCTCTGTCCATAGGTAAATTAGTTGTAGCTGATATTACATTACCTACAGCTAAGTAAGCTGGGTTATCTAATCCCCAACCTCCGTTAATCATTTCGTCTTTATCCCACTTAAACGATCTTGCAGCTTGATTTATTTTAGATAACTTAGAAGATATAGGTGGAGCTATTCTTTGTAAGTCAGCACCTACTTTTTCGTAATTAGGATTATCTTTTTGCGACTCTCTTATTATACGTATTATAGCATTTTTAGTTACTGATAGCACACCACCTGCTACACCTGTACCTCTTAATAAAGAGTCTGCCATACTGTTAGCTATATTTACGTATTTTTCTTTTTTCTCTTCTTCTTCTGGTTCTTCGTCATCAAACGCAAAAGCAAATACTGCTTGTTGCAAGGCGTTAAATATTAAGTTTTGTATAGTAGCATAGTAAACTATTTTACTTATATTTGTTTTAGCATCACCTCTTCTATTCTTTAAATCACGTACTGATTTATCTATTATTCTAGCGTACTGAGACGGTGTATTCTGAAAAGCTAGTATTAGTCTACCGAGCGGACCAGCTTGCTGCATTGATATACGATCTGGTCTAGCAGACTGTTGTGACTCTTCAGCTGTTTCTCTAAAATCTTCAAACGCTTGACTCTCAGCTTCAGCTTGAGACATTCCTTGTTTCATTAAAGATTTTATCCTGTTTCTATAAAACGTAGCGCCACCAGATGCTATTGCAAAGCTATCTGCTATCTGTGTTGGTGCGAAACCAAACTGTAATAGTTTACTTATTACAGCTCTAGGTCCACCTTTTTTAGCCATATCAGCAATGTCTGCTTCGTTTACATTCATACGTAAACCAGATCTTCTAGCTTTTAAAAAGTCAGAGTTTATAAGCTTAGTAAAGTCTGACCAGTATTGTTTTTGATTTGCAAAAGCTTTTGCTGCAGATAGCGGATTATTGTCTGTAAAATTTAAAAAGTTAACAGAGGATATAGTTTGCAATAATGCAGATCTAGAGTTAAAGAACATAATAGCACCAATACTACCTTGCAACCAGTCTGTAAATCTACCAGTTAAACTATCATCAGAGAATCGTCTGTTGCGACCAGTTTTCATACGGTCTAACATATTCTCTAAAGCTTTACGATATTTTTTACCGTATGCAGCCTGCAGTTTATTCATATTCTTTTCAGAGAATATAACGTCAACATTGTTTTGCCATTGCGTTAAGTACTTAGCTCTAACACCTTTGTTTATACTCTCTTGTATATCAGTTGTTATAGTACCAGCTGGCCAACCTTCCTTTGGTTTAGCATAATCACCTTTTTGTATAGCGATAACTTGATCAGCAAACACTTGTAAATCAGCGTTATCAGCAACATAATTACTTAACTCTTTCAAGTCTTGCTTACTAATACCAGGCACATCATAACCTAGCTTGTTCCAAATATAAACACGTGCAGCTTGCTCACGCGTATATGGTTCACCTGGAATTTTTCTACGTAAGTTTTTAGGTACAAAGCCTAATTGTTTTTTCAAAGCTCTATAGTCTTGCATAACGCTAAGTCTAGCATTATCAATATCGTTAACAGCTCTAGCATAAGGATCTATTAAATGTTTCTTATACCAAGCCATTTGTGAGTCACCAAGTTTACCTTTGCTTAACGTTTCGTATAACAAACCTACAAAGTCTTGAGCTGAGTATGGTATACCTCTAAACACTCTACCAAGTGATGCACCAGCTACCTCTGCTTTAACTTTCTTATATTCTTTTTCAGATGCAATACCAGTTGTTTGCTCTAGTATATCATTAAATCCTTTGTCTAATGCAGAAGCTTTACTAAACTTAACATACGCTTGTCTTACTTTTGATTTAACATCTAAAACACTTAAAGCGTCTTGTACTGCTTTAACATTTTTATAAGCATCATCTGCAAAGTAAAAGTCGTTGTAACCTTCTGCAGCTTTACCTACAACCCAACGTGCTTTAGCTTCAGGCGTGCTATTACCAAGACCTACAATATTGTTAAGTGGTATATCTAGACCTATTGCTTTTAAAAATTGATGTATAGGTTCTGCAGCTGCTTGCGTTCTAGCTGTAAGAATAAACACATTGTTGTTACCAAACTTTTTATTACGAGCTACAGCTTTTTCAAACATAGGACCTTTAGCTCCTTTAGTAACCTTTTCAAACTCACTAAAATCAAACTCAGCGCCTTGGTCTAAAAGATCTTCACCTTGTATAGCAAATTGTTCTGCCGTTAACTTACCTTCAGTTCCGTCAGGCATAGTGTACAGTACATTAGATTTAGTTGTAGCTAACGTGTCATCGAAGTCCCATACGCTTATACCTTTGTTAGGCGCATCTGCGTTACGTGAAAATCTAATTGCTTGATCTGATATAGACATAACAGCTATAGCTTCTTGCACTGGACTACCAGGAACTTGAGCCATAACTTCAAACTGCTGGTCAGGATCAAGAGCTTCGTAAGCTGTTAATCTACCTGCTTTAACTACGTCTAAGTCAGCTATTGCAGGGAACATTTGTTTAGTAACAACGTCAACCATACCAAACTGATCGAAAGTACCTGGATCTTCTAATCTAATACCAGGTGGTAATTTTTTATTGTTTGATTTAGATGCCTTTAATATACTAGGAGCTAACTTAGAAAACTCTTGTATTTGTTTTTTAGCTTGTTGTGGCGTAATGTAACCTATCAACTGTTGATATATAAGTTTACCTTGCTCGTCAACTACAGCTTTATTGTTTTGTAAACTAGCAGGTACTTCTATATTATATCTTTGAGCGTCAGTTATACCGTCTCTAGTTCTAATATTAGGGTTTAAAGTAAAAAACTCATTATACTTTCTTATGTCTGATGAAGGTACTTTACTAAAATCACCTGTTTTAAATGCTTCATCTAGTGCTTGTTTTAAGTATGGATGCTCTTGTGATTTAGCTTTCCAACCTTCATATGTTTTATCAACAACTCCTTGTGTAGATAGACCTGTAACTTCTTGATAGTAATTATCATCAGCCCATTGCAACCAATTGTTTACTATATTAGGATCACCTGTTTTAAACGCTTGTAAAGTACGTGTAACCCAATTACCAAACTGATAAACATGTTCTTCCCAGGTTTTTTCTTTTTGTTTTAAATTTGTTTCTGTAGATACTACTGTGGCAAACTTTCTACCAAAGCTAGTGTTAGCGTTTTGGTTATATAAAAGTTCACGTATAGGTATAATGTTTTTAGGATCAGCTTGAACTGCTCTAAATAAAGCATCTAGTATTAAACGTCTACCACGTTTTATAGAATCTTTTCTTGCTTCATTTTTACCCATGCTAGCTCTAGTTTGACTAGAAGTTGCAGCATTTACATCTTTAACTTGCTCAGGTGACAACAGTTGAACAGCTTGACTAAGCTCTTTACGCGTCGCTTCAAGATCCATAACTTCACCTGACTTTAAAGCTTGTTCTGTTTCAGGTTTAAACTTTCTAGTTTTTAGTATATTACCTATAAATCTAAAACCTCTACCTATTGCACCACTACCTTTTGTGCTACCAACGGCAGAGTTGCCAGCGCCAGCTACATCACCAGGTTTTAAAATCTTTAAAACATCTCTACCTAAATACTTAGGTAATTCTATTGTTAAAAAATCTTTAAATTGTTTATTACCTTCAGGCGTAAACGGAAGGCGTCCACCAACTATAGCTTCTATTGCAGCGTTAATACCCGTTTTAGGTTGAGCTTGTGGTTTAGTCTTTGGTTTAGCTTCTGACTTAGCAAACTTAACTCCAGCTCTAGCTCTTTCAGGTTTGCTAGGTATAAGATCTTCAACCATACGGTTTCTAATACTAGTATTAAATAACCCTCGTATAGTTTGACCTACTCTATCTCTGTAAATAGGTTTAACAGGTTTTTCTCTAATAAGATCTAAGTAATCTTTTATTGTACCTGTTAGTTCACCATCTGTATAAAGAGCATTCATTACGTTGTTAGGTATAAACGTAGCTTTACCAAAGTCATCTTTAGTTTTTGGTAACCTAGCAAAATCGCTAGCAGCATTGTCTATTAAGTATTGCTTTATACGTGTTAAACCTTCAGCATCTTTCTTAGAGTAGTTGCGTTTTTTGTCATATATAGTTTCTGGATTAACACCAAACATTTTACCATATATCTCCGCGACAGCGACTGGTACATTTTTAGTTTGACCAAACCTTGTAACGTCTTGACCCTCAAACGCTTCGTTAGTAGCATCTGATATTTGTTGTTCAGCTTGATCTTTATTTTCTACACCTAAATTACTTAATACTGTATTGCTAAATATAGTTGTTTCAGTAGGTTTTCTTGGGCCTCTGGGTTGTTCGGTAACTTCAACATCTGCCTCTTCAGCTACAACTTCTCTAGCTTCTGTAACATCTTCTGTAAACTCTTCACCTAAAATTCTATTAGAAGCTTCAATAGCTCTAGCTGGTAAAAACTTATTTATATAAGCTGCTAGCGGTACGCCTGAATCAGGATCATACTCGCTAATTAAATCTATTATACCACGTTGACCTGTTTCTATTTCGTCTGTAAGTAATTGTCTATCAAATCCAGGAGCTTCAGACCTACGCTCAACTAACTTGCTAGTAATAGGTTTAAACTGTTCTATAATTTCAAACGCTCCTGCTGTACCTTGCTGATCATATATTTCTTGAACACGTTGTGAAGCTTCTTCAGACCTTGATTCTTTGATTATTTGCTCGTCAGCTTGTTGTTCTTCTTGTGGTATTAACTTACCTTCAGCTCCTTCTTGTAGTACAGCTTGTTGACCTTTAGTTAGTTTACCTTTACTTAAACTATTGTTGTAATCTTTTATAAAATTAACTACATCACTACCTTCGTTAAATTTTACATTAACACCTAACCTACCAAAAGTTCTACGTAACTTATCACCAAGCAGTGTAGAGATATCTGCGTTAAGCTGTATATCACCGGTAGCTAAAGCATCTGAAAATAAAGTTAAAGCTTCTTCCATCTGGATCTCTACCTTATCATCTTTGTAGAGCTCCATTCGTTTTTTAAAGTTGCTATCTTTTATCTTGTTTACATCGATCTTATCTAACTCTCTAAGCAATGCATTACCTAAATTTATAGCAGCCATAGGATTTTTCTTCATTGTTTGATTTAAAACATAATGAAGAAACTCGTGGCTAGCAACATTAACAGCTTTTTCGTTTAACGATTTTTCTCTGTTAATTATAATTGTAGACGGCCCATCACCTTGCCCAGGTATAAAAAATCCTTGTTCACCAGACGCTGCCACTCTACCACCTTCGGCTACAAGATTAGGGTTGTCATTTAAATACGCTTGTATTTCAGCGGCGTTTTCAAAATCTAATACTCTTATGTTATCATCTTCTTTAGCTGCTTCTCTAACATTAAACAAGTTGTCGTAAAACTGTTCAGCTTCGCTTCTTATATCAAATATGTTTTGACTTGCAACTTCTCTACGTTTGTTTATAGTTTGTATTAGTATTTCTTTTTCTTTGTCTGTAAACTTGTCAGATGATTTTATTTCATTTATTCTATCTGCTGATGTGGTTAGAAAATCAGAGTTAGCATTTAAATTTTCTATTTGACTATCAGATAACGTACCAGCTAATGTATTACTTTTATCAATAATGTTTCTTAGATTAAACCTAAGTTCTTCTTGAGCTGTATTAATATCAGCTATTTCCTCTACTGTTAGATTTTTTCTAAACTTACTATTTTCTAAGTCATTAAGTTCTAATATTATGTCACGAACCGCTTCATGATCTTTACCACTTCTTAATTGTCTAGATGCTCTAGTTATAGCTACACTACCTGTGCCACCTACAAATCCTTGTAAAAAGTTTTCAACGCCGTCTTCAGAAAATAAATAATTTAAAGCAGACTCTTCTGCTTCAAGATAACTTCTACCAGCACCTAAACCTCTATTGAGTTCTTCTATACCGCCTTGCACCCACTCAGTTCCACCTTCTTTAGTACCTGTGTTTAAGAAAGTAAACAAAGCTTTTTTAGCTCCAGGCGTCATATTCTTTAAAGCTTTTTGCCAACCTTTTATACCAGCTCTTTCGAGTAAATAACCTACAGTTCCTAACGAAGCAGGTATCACAACCTCACCTTGACCAGTATTAAAAAGTTCTTCTGTTGTTATACCTAACTCTTCAGCTTTACTGTCATTGTAATCTTTTATAGAGTAAGCAACCATATCTGACGCAAGTCCTACACCACCAGTTCCATAGCTTATAGCCGCTGATGTTAAAAACTGAGATATACCATTTGCAGTTGCAGCTATACCAGTCTTTACATCTTCAGTGTTCATCACGCCTGTAAACGGTGAATAAACATATATGCCTCCAGCTTTTTTACCTATGTCTTTAAAACCAAGAGTCTGCATGTTAACTTCTGCTAAAGCATCCATCTCTTGATTTGTTTTATTAAAAAACTCGTTGTTTTCTTCAATAGCTTTTTTACCTAATTTCTCGCCTAATGCAGTAGTAAATAGTTCGTCAGGTATTTCTTGCGCTAAAGAAGCTAAAGTAAATTCCGCTCTTGTATCTACACCACCTATTGTATTAAGACCATTAACTAAAATGCCATACATACTTTCTACAAATCCGACGTCTTCTACTGTTTCAGGTTTTCCAAACATATAGTCTCCAGCTTTACCTAGTAGTTTAGCTAAAGCTTTAATACCATCCAGCGGATTTAAACCAGCATAGTCATCTTCTAGATTTTGATTTGTATTTAAACTTTGATTTAATTGTTGAGCAGATTGATTTTCTAACCCTTGCTCTACTTCTTGGTATTGCGGAGCTGATATCGAAGGGCCTTCAAATTTATCTGTTGATAGTGATGCCAATGAAGACTCTACCGACTCTAATACCCCACTCTCTACGATAGGAGTTTCTACAATTTGAGTCTCGGGTACAGTCCCGGTTATCGGTGTTACAGTTGCACCCTTTTCCGCAACACCCGTTTGCTTTCCCACCTTTTTAATTCCGTGTTTAGCAATGTATTCTTCTAAAGAAATACCAGCGGCATCGGCTGCAGCTTGGAGTTCTTCTAAAGTATATTGATATCCTTGATATTCAAACATAATTTAATTTTTTAACCTGTTGGTAAATCTGGTCTATTTAGTGTTGGCGTTAAAGAATCAAATGTTGGATTTAATTCTTCTCGAGAAGGATTAGTTTGACCTTCTAGCACGTCATTAGCTTGTTTAAACGTAAGACCACCAGCTTGTAGTATTTTTCTTTTTACTTCTAAAGGTGTATCTCCAGGTCTAATTTTTAAATCAAATCCTTTACCTATAGCATATCCGGTGAGATCTCCAGCTGTGTTGTAAGTAGGTTGTATAGGTATTCCTAAATCTTCAATTTTACCTTGTAAAAACTGATTAACTTGTAGACGTCTAAGATCGCTAAATTCTCTGTTAATTTCAGAAGCGTTGTCCATAGTTATCTGTCTAGCTGTCTTGTAGTCGCTTAATTCTTTTTGTTCTTCGTCACCTAGATTTTTAATTGATCTTTGAACGTATACAATTTGACCTTCTTCAAATTGTTGTCCGTTAGCATTAGAAAGACCAGCTGCATTAAGCTCAGTCGCCTCGTCTTTTGATATAGTTCTACTTGTTAAAAATGGAGTTCCATTTGTAGGAGCACCTTGAAGCATTTTATCATCAAAAGTTTTAAATTGATTTTCTAATATATCGCTAGCCATTATACTACTTAAATAATCTATTTTGTCTTGTTGACTAGCATTTTTTAAATACTCCATTAAATTACTTCCATCTGGTCCAGTAGTAAGCCCATTGTTTATCATGAATTGAGCTTGTGAATCTAAAGTGCTACCTGTTCTAAATACAGTAGCCGCTTTAGTTTTTAGCTCATCAGTAAAAGCAGATGAACCTGTCATGTTATTTATTAATACTACTCTATCATTAAACTCTAAAGTATCGCTACCTTTTTGACCTGTAGTTGTTAGATATGTCTGTGATAAGTTTACGTCTTTTATATTATGTTCATCATCTATAAAACCAGTTGACTTCATAACTTCACCTATATCTAAATTTGTTTCTGTGTTTTGTACTAAATCAAAACCTTCTTCTGAACCATACACTGCAGCGTTTAGCTCACCACTAAAAACATAGTACCCATCTTTATTAGTTAACGTACCATATTTAAATTTTTTTGTTTCACCTTCTTCTGGTAATTGACCACCTATTTCTTTGTAGTCTTTTAAAAAAGAAGAATTAGTAGGTATTTTTACCTCTGAAGATATTGCATTTTCAATACCACTTGGATTAGTAACACCTCTACTAGCAAACGCATCTTCACCAAAAGCATTTGGTTTACCAGCTATATTAGTAAGAAACACTTCGTTAAAAAGCTGTTCGCCGTTTGTTGGATCACCTATAACAAATTGAGTTGCACCTGAGTTAGGATCTAAAAAAGCTTTAGCATCAGCAACAAGACCTCCGATTTGACCCATGCTAGCATTAGTATAATTATTAAAGTCAGTAACTATACCAGCTAATTGTCTTCTTGAAACCATTTCACCGTTAAAATCTATTTGATCATTTTCATCAAACTCGCCAAACTGCATTAATAGTTGAGCTTCTAAAGAAGCTTCACCTTTTTGTTCTGCTATAGCTGTAAACTGAGAAAACAATTGATCGCTAGCTCCATAATTCTCTTTGACTGTTTCTTGAAAAGATCCTATTTGTTTATCAACGTTTAATAAAATTGTATTTTTAAATTGATTTTTAAGTTGTCCAAGTTTTTCAGCTTTTTCTTGCTGAGCTCTTCTTACTTTAGCTCCAGCAGCAATAGCTTGCGCAAACGACTGACCAACGCTTTTACCTAATTCTGCGGCAACATTAATTCCTGTTGGCACGTAAGTATAATCTGGTCCTGGTATTGTATATCCCATTTTTTTATTTTATGTAATTTTACCACCTGCAACTCCAGCCACACTACCAGCGATACTACCTATACCACTAAATATTCCAGCTGTTGCGGCTCTACGCTCAGCGTTAGCTGCTTGTTGTCTTTGAGCAGCTCCTTGCTCTTTACTAATTTCATAACTAATATCAGCGTTACGTCTATCTTCTTCAGCTTGAAACTCAAATATTTTACCTTGAGCTTCTGCTTGCTGCTCTTTGTTACCTTCGCTAATTGCTATACCTTGTAACCTTTGCTGTTCAGCTATTTTATTTTGTTGTAATGTTTGCTCGCCTTGTGCTCTTAGTTTTTCATTATTAGCTTCTTGTTGTTCTATGCTTGCTGATATACCACGTTTACTTCTTAGAGCTGCTTGAGCAAGAGCAGTAGCACCACCAGCCCCAGCGCCTGTTGCTAGCATCGCGTCTAAAGTATTAGCTAAAGAAATATCAGCTTCTTCAGCTTGCATTTCTGCGGCTTGGGTAGCAACGCTTAACTGTGCAAATGGATTACTCATTTGGCCACTTAAATCACTAGCTAAGTTAGCTAAACTAGTTACACCTGAATAAGGATTTATAATATCTTGTCTACCTTCTTTTAGTTGTTTAACCCTAAAAGCAGCGGCTTCTTTTTCGTTTCTAAATTTACGAGCTTCTTTTTTAGCTTGACCTGCTTGAACGGCGCCACCAACTACTGTTGATGCAACCGCTACACTTCCCGCGACTACTGCCGTTACTACTGCCATATTAAATGTTTTTTATTAATTCGTGTGATGGACTTTCGTCTACTGTCCAGCCTAATTTTTTATGTGTGTTTATTAAATGTCTGTTTCTACCAATACTAAACATGTGTACTTTGCCTAGCTTTTTACATAGCTCTTCAGCTGATGTTATTAAAAGCTCTATCGCGTCTTTTCTGTCACTATCTCTATACTCAGGATCAGATACTATCCATTCAAGCAAAACAGCGTCAGAATTAGTCATATAAAGAAACCCAGCGCATATAGAACGCCCATCTTTTTCAACCATTAAACCTCCGGTTCCGTTATCTGGTAAAAAACTTTTAGGAGGATTAACCCATTTAGGCCACGACTCCCACCATTTACACAAAGTTTCCCAGTCTTCTTCTTTTAATAATCGAGTATTTAATTCCATATAATTTAATTATCCATAGTAAACCCTGTGCTAACTGCAAATAATTCTTTCATGCCTCCAGGGTTAGTGTAATCATCATTTTCAATTGTTACCGTACAATAACGTGCTTTTATTCCAGTTATATTTTGACCAAAAGAAACTTCGTTTCCTTGAGCTGTACTGTTGTTAACTAAGTTAGCATAGTATTTATTTTCTTTTCTAGTAAAACCTGCATGAAATTTGTTAAACGGTGGATCTTCAGTACCAAACACAGTTAAATAATCGTTAGGTGAAGCGTCTGATCTGTAAACAGGTTGATTGTTTGCTGGGTTAATTACGTATTCACCTTCATAATAACTATATATTTCATTGTTAATACCCGTGCCTACATCTCTATGCTGAGGTGTTATCCATATAGGAGTATAGTTAGGTTGAGGCCCTACATCAACACTGTCTGATCCTGTTGTATCTGATACAAATTGTGTTATTTTCCAACCATTACTACCTTCGTAGTTTACAGTTTTAAATACTTTAGATACGCTTGGCTGTGGATTTACAATAAAAGTTATATTTGATTTGTAATTTACACCGTAAAAATTAGCTCTTGGCGTGCTAGAATCATCAGCATTATGTTGCCAAACACTTGTATTAGTAGTGCTGGCTGATCCATTTACTCCTGTAAAAAACCTATTACCTAAACTAAACATTATAGTAGGTTTAAAAGAATAAAAAGAAGGCCAACCTAATACACTTTCGTCAAACGATAAAGTATAATCACCTGCTTCAGAGGCTTCTGGTGGTTGCAAAGAAACTACATATTGTTTAGTATATATATCCCAACCTCCTATAATTTTACCTTGAGTTGCATATTGCGCTGAAGTATTTTCACTTAATCGATCTCTAAAGAAATCAATCATACCATAGTTGGATATTTCTGTTATACCATCTCTAGACAATCTTAATACAGCATTTCTATTTCTATCTACAAAGTATTTTCTATAACCATATACTGCAAAGCTTTCTGGGTTTGTAGCTATACCATACTCACCTGCGTATGCGTTTATTTGTCCTATAACTAAATTAAGTTGACTAACAGGTACACCTCCACCTTCAGCTGTATATATAGCATCTTTATCAATTAATGCTCTACTTACTTTACGTTCTGAAAATATAACTAGATTTGTATCTTCTGAGTAAAGTTTTTGTATACTACCAAATATAGGATCTGTAGCTTTTATTATTTCTTCACCAACGCTAAACTGGTTAGTATTGTTTATACCAGTTCTAGAGTTGTATATACCAGAATATATCATAGCGTTACCTCTAACAGATCCTCGCGGTTCATCTTCGACAACATAGGCTTTTGGACCTAAACTAACTTGAGTGTTGTTATAACCACCTCGTATTCTAGACTCTTCTACTGCCCAGTTAGCATCTGTAGTAATAGGTGATCCTTGAGGATATCCACCTATTGCTTGAGGTATACCTCTTGATCCGGCCCATATAGGAGTTCCAGGCTCGATTGGTTGGCCTATACCATTAACTGTTTTTCTTAATAAAAACGAATTAAAATATTTAACTTCTATAAGTGCCATATATATCTAATCACTTGTTTTTATGCTTTTTTAGGTTCGCTTTGTCCTGCTATTTTTACAGCACCATTACTACCGTTTAATTGAAAATAACCAGTCCAAATTCTTCTATCTTGTGTTGTTGATTGAGATACGTTAGTATCTCCTGCAGCAAATTCTGCAGCTTGCGCTATTTGTAAATTTGTAGATGTAGAACCTTGTGTAGCGTTTCCAACAAAACTAGAACCACTTGGAGCTGTATCACTTGCTCTATAAGCTAAATACACTGGCCCTGTGCTAGTTCCAAAATTATACGGTGTAGTTAAACTTATATCTTGATAAAATGTAGTAACGTATCTAGGTAATGGTTCTCTTGCGTACACTAATTGATTCGTTGAAAGCACACTTACACTTTCAGCTGCACTTCTAGAACCAAAATTATTCGTATTAACTTTATATGCAAAAGCTCTATTGTTTCCAAAGCCATAATAAAAATCTCCAGCTGAAATTGAAATTAGCATGTTAACACCAAGAAAAGTTCCTTGATTATTGAAGCATCTTACACCATACGTGGTTGGATTTGGCATTACTGAACCTCTAGTAGATAAAAGACCTGCTACTAAACGATATTCACCAGCTCCAGTACCAGCATTATAATACGGACTGTTGCCTATTACAAACCACCTTGAAAAATATGCGTCATTATTGTTTTGGATGCTATTTCCGTTTTGAAGATAAACACCAACTGCATTATTTGGAACGACACCTGAGCCTATATTACTTAAACAACCGTATCTAATTCTTTCTTCTTGGTTTGAACTAAAGTTACCAGGATAAGCAGTAACACCGTCTCCGTTAGATAAAAAGTTAGCAAGCGTTTGTCCATTAAAAGTTTCAGAAGATAAATTTGTACCTTCTATGTCTCTTGCTCTATCCCAGTTGTTAGGATATCCAGCACCATTTGGATTTCTATATTCAACACTAAATATCTGATCTATTTGCTGAGCTACGTTTTGAAAATTAGATGGATTTAATGCTGGAAATACCATGTCTACTCTAACATAACCAGTTCCTTGTGGCAAACCGTATCCTCCACTTGGCCCTTTTACAGTAAAGTTAGATGTAAAGTTTTGTGGGTTTGTAGGTGATCCACCTTGAGAAATAGGACTATAACAACTTGTGTTAGCTTCAGTAACACTAGTACCCCATCCAACATCATTAGTTCCAGTACCCGAGTTCGGTTTTAAACCTCCATTGTTTCCTTGACTTTGTTGAGCTAAACTACTATCGGTTGCAAAGTCTGTAGAATTATTATGAAAACTTGCTATATAACCAACACCATTTTCAGCGCCTGCAAAACCAAAACCAACGCGATACTCACCAGGCACACCATTAGGAGACCCTGCTAGATTACCGTAATAAGTTGTTCCATCTTCAAAACTACCACCAGCTGTTTCTTCACCAATTATTAAATCAAAAGTAGCTTGTGAAAAAGTGCCATCAGAGCCGGTAGCTCTAAGTGTTACTATAAATCTACCACTATTTTGACCGTAAGTATTTTCAAGTATAACACCATCGGAATTACTTGTAGGTGGTGCAGCACCTGGATCTACTTTAAACGCGTTAACAGCATTACCACTAGCGTCTGTTTGGCTAACTATACTCCATGTTATACCGTTTTGCCTATTAGCATATTGAGGATTTGTTGTAGTACCATCGTTATTAGCTCCATTAGTAGCAGTAAAACGAGTTTGACCTGCCATACCATTTGCAGTAACACTATATCCATAAGATACAACTATTTGAGCAGGTATAACTGTCTCAATTGTTGTTGGTGTATTTTCTAAACCAGTTGATGGATTTAAATTAAATGTTCTAAGTATACCTACTGCTGGCGTGTTTGGTGTTACGTCTTCTGCAGTTATTGAAAACGTATAAATTCTTTCGGGTTGTAAAAGTGGATCTGCAATATAGTTTTTATACGTATTATTTACAACTATAAATCTATCTTCAGTGTACGGACCTGCTACTGTTCCATCAAATTTAGTATAAGTTTGATTAACTTGTATTTTCATCAAAATAAATTGATTAGTCACATCTACATTGTTTCCATTAACTACATTAAAATTAGTTATGTTTATATTTGTTATCGGAATATTTGCGGCTGTAACAAAATAAAAATCACCAGTCACAATAGCTTCACCATACGGTTGAACTAACTCTGGGTTAGCGGTAAAAGCTGCTGGTTGATTGTAACTAGTAGGTTGAGATCCTTGCCAAACACCAAAACTTTCGTTAAATAAAAAATCAAAATCATCTATATCAAATATAGTAGCTCCAGATTGCTGCGCTACTTCTTCATTTAAATCTGTTATTTTACCAGACGTGCTTGTCTCCCAATATATATCTAACCTTGATTCAGTAGGTTTTGTTTCATATACAGCTAAATTTTGTATACTATAAGTAGGATTAGGATTACTTGAATCTTCAATTTGACCTATAGGATTAGTAGTAGATATTCTACCAATTAAAGGGTTTGATTCAGCTTCATAAAAAGAAAAATTTAATTGAGCTGGAAAATTAGTTTGATTTGGCGCAACGTCAAATAAATCAAATTCTGAAGCTATAGTCGAAACAGTATCAGCAAATCTAGATGGAAAATATTGTTCGTTTAAAGCACCAAAGTTAGTAGATAATGAAACTCCAGAAGTACCATTTGCTACAACATCTGTATTTTGTACTCTACCAAATAGCTCTACTGAACTTCTAAATTGTTTTTGCTCTGGGCCTACCTCAGTTAAATCTCTAGGTATTTTATTTATATTGTCATTTAACAATGCAATATGCGATGTTAAACCTACTTCTAATGTATTATCAAGCGGATAAGAGTTTAATATACCTGGAAGATATACATTGTAATAATCTTGCTCTTGTTGCTTAACAACTATCTTCCATGAGAAAAAACCTAATGGATTATAATTAGGATCGCTTGGATTTCCATTGTAAACACCTGGATACAAACTAGATGCGTTAGGTGAAGTTGGTATTTCTGTATTCAATTGAACCAACAAAGTATCTCCAGGCCAATCTCCAACATTTACACCACTATCATTGTAAGGTGAAAATACAGTTGAAAACTGAGATGCAGAGCCACCACTAGCGTCACCTGAGTTAGACAATATTACAGATGTAGCTCTACCAAATCTATCTGCAAATACAAAACCTGCTTGATAGTTTCTGTTTTGTTTTAACGTAGAGCTTGGGTATTCAACTATACTAGTGCTCCAAAGCGTAGGGTTTGTTGGATTTTGAGAAGATCCAGTGTTATTAAAAGGACGTTTTGCTGCTGCTCCTGTGTTATAATTTATATCTAAAGGCGGCGTGTGTTGAGTTTGAA
>SPKZ01012768.1_pt1 | contig 15754 bp, 26 predicted proteins | sample 2456571 | NCBI WGS metagenome assembly SPKZ01 (sample SAMN11192286, study PRJNA482655) | marine metagenome | biome: ENVO:00000447; feature: ENVO:00000244|ENVO:00000211|ENVO:00000569|ENVO:00002023; material: ENVO:00002151; isolation source: ocean water from marine abyssalpelagic zone ...
GAAAGAGTTGATGACTTTGAAGAAACGGATAAGGAGATTCTTGACCTTCAGGGAGCAACGATTGAACAAATAGGTAAAGATGATGATGACCTTGTTAAGAAAGAACAAGATGTTTTATCACGTAGACTTTCAGCTTATAGAGAATTCACTCAACAAATAATTAGCTTGATAGACCAAGCAACCGACAGGAAGATTAAAGCAATTGATGAAGAGCTTAGTGCTTCAGAAAAAAGAGAAGATGAATTAAGGCAGTTAGCTATTCAAGGAACAACAACTGCTCAACAATCACTTGCTGAAGAACAAAAGCGTCAAGCTGAATTAGAAAGGCAAAAAGCCGAATTAGAAAAAAGAAAATTAAGAAGACAAGCAATCGTGAGTGGACTGGAATTGCTATCAAATAAACTTGATAATGATGAACCTGATGCTGTCTCCTCAACCATTAGGGACATCACTTCTTTGATTGGAATACTCTCCACTCTCCCTGCTTTCAAAGAAGGAACGGAGTTTGTAGATGGAAGTGGAGCACCAAAAGGCCGAGATAAAATCATCGCAAGAATTGACGAAGGAGAAAGAATAATGACTCGTGAGCAGAATCAGAAAATAGGTGATTTGTCAAATGAAGAATTGACAACAATTGCTCAGTCTTACAAGAACGGAATGTTTGAAGATACTAATTATCTTAAGCCAAAGATAAAAAGTTTAAATGCTCCTTATCAAAGCAATGCTCAAATTTTAAGTAAATTTGATGAGCTAAAGAGTGCAATTGAAAACAAACCAATGTTAACAGAAGTTAGATGGGATGAGATAACTAAGATGATAGTTGAAAAAGTAGAAACTAAAAATCGAATATATAAAAACCACTCTTCTTCTAAAGGTATATTTTAATGGCAGACACAAAAGTAGAAATAACATTAAATGGAAACAACGCATCGGCAGTTCGAGAGCTTCACGATATAGAGCTCCTTGCAACCTTTGAAAATGGAAATGCACAAGGAAATATCTCAGTTACAGAGTTTGAATTTGTTAATGAGTTTTCAAAAATAATCAATAACTGGATTGGTGGTGGAACAAGTGGTGGGGTTGGAATATTTGAAGGAATACCAATGTCGGTTCGGGTACTGGGTGACCAACCGACTTATTTAGCTTTTGATGGCTTCCTTGATATGACTGATGGTTTTAGTGTTGTTAACCCAACTATAACCAATGGTAAAATTAAAAAAGACTCAGGGTTACAAAATCTTGATGACTTAGCTTCGGGAGTTACCTTTTATTATTTAGTCAAAATCGGAGTTATAACTAATTCTGATATGGAGTGGATTCCATATATCATAGAACGTGAGTTTGACCCGATTGCTTTTCTACTTCTAATCTTAACAATTTATAGTGTAACCACTCAGCTAATCGACCTTGTTAAAGAGATAGCTGAAGCAGTATCAACAGGAATTACTGCACCGATTGTTTTTGCTTTGCAGGTTGTTTATGCATTGGCCTTGGCAGTTTATTTGGTTTCTCTATTGATTGACTTTATAAGATTTATTATTGAACCCATAAAATATACACGTGGAATTAGATTAAAAATGCTTTTAGAGAAAGGTTGTCAGCATCTCGGTTTCCCATACAACACAACAATATCAGAAATAGAAGACAATAAAATTGTTTTAATACCATCAAAAAATTCAATTGATGAGCAAGGTAATGCTTTATTGCAAAGACAAGGTGTGGTTATATTTCAGAACGGACTCGGCATTCCTAATGCACGAGATTATGGTTATACTTTAGGCGAGATATTTGCTCTTGTAAACAAGACCTTTAATGCGAAAATGGGAATCAAAAACGGAGTTATAGAACAACACTCTTTAAATTCGGGTTGGTGGGTTCAGCAGTCAAGTTATCAAATGCCAGATATATTATTAGAATCAAGAGCTTACAATACGGATGAATTACAATCTAACTTCCTTTTAACCTTTACTCCAGACTCTCAAGATAAGAACGTATTAGAAAATTATAAGGGGACATCTTACGAAGTAATCACATCTCCTATTTCAGTAAACAACACAAAAAATGTATGTTTAAAAGGATTGGATGAGGTGGAGATTCCTTATGCATTAGGAGTAAGAAAAAACAAAAGAACCTTTATTGAAGGAATACTTGATTTTTTAATTAGTGCAACCGATGACCTTTTAGACCTAATTAACTCAGTAGGAAGTCCAAGCGTGACTCCAGTTCCTATTGTAAGCAGTCGAGTTGGTTGTGTAAAGTTCGAAACCGACTTTTTAAATGTGCCTAAAATGTTGTGGTTAAATAACATTGACGACCCTGATGCTCCTAATCAACTCCCTGCAAATTATATGGAATTGTGGAGTGCGAAGGTTTTATATAATAAATATCACATTCAAAAATCATTTGTCGGTAATAGTTTTAATGGAACAAATCAATGGGTTGTACACGAGGGTGTTAAGATTCCTTTTGGATTTGCCGACTTTTTAACTCTTATTGATAATTCGTATTTTTATGACAACAATGGAAACCAAGCACAAGTGACCAAAATACAATGGAATGTAAGTCGAGACTTTGCAATTGTTGATTTTAGAGTTAACCAAGTTTACACCACGAACCTAAAAGAAGATTTTATAGAAGTCGGAGAAAGGTTCGATTAATAATTTATGCTATGATACACAATAAAAAAATAGAAGGAATGCTCAGGCAAACAACCGAAACTCTAAAAGGGTTATTGGGTAAGAAAGATGAGCTTATGGAAATGGCAAAGTCAAAGTTAGATAAAACAGAGTTAAAAGAATTTACTGCATTAGAACGTATGGTCAACACTCATTTATCTGAGGGAGATTACAACGGAGCTTTGAAAACGATTAGTAAATACCAAACCGACAAATTGAAAAACGATGCCAGTTAATATTTCTATACACAATCAATTTTTTTGTAATCAATGGGATAATGGTTCTTCTTTGACAAGCAACCAATTAAACCCTTGGATAACAACTTTCTTAATGGGCAATTGTGGAGAGCTATTAAGAACGGTTATTGAGGTTGATATATCGTGGACATCGGAGAGCTCTGCAACTGATGTTTTTAATGTAATTGGAAACACCATAACAAGAAGTGGAAGTGGTGATTTCGAAGCCGATGGATTTCAAGTGGGTGATATAATAGATTTATGGGAACTTAGTCCCTTAACTTTACAGGCCAATGACCGAACAATAACATCAATAAGTCCAACTCAAATCGACTTTTCTGGAGCACCTGTTCCTTCGTATCTTTTTGTTGATGGTATTATATATGGCAAGACACCATTAGAAAGCTTGATTTTTAACTATGGATTGATTGAAAATTTATCTCCAACAAACTTTATTTCTCAAATAGATGGAACGGCATCTCAAGAGTTCTTTGCAGGTGGGATTGGAATCGATACTGGAGGTGGAGTAAGGGACACTTCTGAAATCACAATGACAAGTGCAACTGGAGTTAATTCTTGGAAAGACGATGGAAGCATAAAAGTTAATTATGAACAGACATTAACCCAAGCAGGTGCATTTGCTCAACGATTTAAAATACAACACATCTTTCGTTTGCTTCCTTACTTCTTGGATTCTTGGCAACCAAACCTCATCACACTTGTGCCACCAAATCCACAATTTAACTCAACTTCCTGTTTGAAATATGTTTTTAACACAGAGTTTCGAGAAGCACTCGCAAATCCTAATGGAGCAAAAGCTCAAAGCTTCGGCTCGGTTTCAGGCAATACAGGATGGTTTGATGAGAAGTTTAATGGCTTCACTAATGATTTTTCTATTCAATCAGTTAGTATTGTTGACACTATTTCGGGTGTTCCTTTAGCTGATATTGATTGCCAAACTACCTGCACGGTTACTATTGTCGTCAATTCTAACAATAGTGTTTTCCTTGGAGATGCAGTAAATATATCGGTGGGAGTTTCTAAACAAGCATTACAAAGCGAATATCAACAAAACCTTAACACCGTTCAAGAGAACTTTGTATTTGATTATTTAATAACCAATATTGCCAACCCACCAATCAGCTCCGACTTCATTCAGGACTACGACATTACAGGTTCAACTGGAGCAACTGCAACCTTGCAATTTAATATAAATTATAATCCAAACCAAGAAGCCAAGTGTATCGGCAAAGATTATTTAATATTTGTAGGTGTTGCAGACCAATCGGGTGGAGCTTTAGGAGCAGGTGTAAATGCTAATCGAGTAATGCTTCTTGCTAAAATAGGAAGTTATATTTCAACTACTGATGAACCCGACTTAATGTTTGTGGATGATTTTAAATTTGTGCCACACGATTTAGCTGATACAAGTCCAGCAATTAAGGATGATTACAAAGGATGGATTGAGGATGGCCTACAAATACAAGCACCTTTCAAACTCAATACTGATGATGGTTCTCAGTTAACTTATTTATCTCTTGATTTAATTGCCTACAATGAATCAACAGAACAACAATTCACAATCCAATCAAACCCATTTGATTTAACAGGTTCAGTAATAGTCGGTGGAGTTCAGCAATTGACCATTAGTGGTCAAAACAACTTTAAGCTAAACTCAGCGAGTGACTTTCTAAAAATTGAAGTGGGGAATTCGGGTTCGGGTACGGTTGGATTAATCAATGTTGAAGAGTACGATTTAAAAAGAGGAGTAAGGATAAACTATGAAGAGTGGATACAATTACTCGGAGCAGACGCACAATATTTTAATGCTTCTCAGCTATTCAATGGCTATAATCTTTTAACATCTAACTACTCAACAACGTATGGATTTGTGCCACCGAATCAATACAAAGTTCGAGCTCGATTGAATGCAAATGTATTGTCAAATTCAGGTGTAACAACTAACTATCAGTTTCTTAGTGAGCCACTCGATATATATTATTATGGAAAAGACTCGACTCGTTTCCCACATCAATGGAGTTGTGATATAGAAATTTATGATGTAAGTGGTAACTTAATCGATGTAATTTTAACCGATGCTGAGTGCGATATTAAAGCAACCTTTAGTAAAAATTATCCTTTTGTTGATGACTTGATTGAGCCGTGGGGTTGGATTAGATTAGATGTTCAGCAAGGAGACTTAAACACACCTTGGGAGCTTTCTACTATCAACCCACGATTAATTACTGGAAATCCATTGATACCTTTACCTGCTGAAACCTTCTGCAAGGTTACAAATAATGGAGCAAACGTAATCTTAGAATGTAGAGTCGACCCGACCAATCTTCCAAGTGGAAGTGTTCTCTCAGTATCGGCACGGCTTTCAGAAAGCAATGGAGCTCTTCCAGTAGTATGGGAGTTATATGATTGCGAGGGAGCATCGACATATTATACAAGCACCGATTTAACTGCTTATATTGGGCAGACGATATGGATTGAATTTGGCAACAATTGTTATTCTGTAATTGGAACTTCAAATCAACCTGCCGACTTCCCTGCCGAACCAATCGTTGTTATTGGTACTACTGACGATTGTGCTGAGTGCTTCCAGTCTGCAAAAATAACAGAAAGTGGAACTCAGAAATACGAAGAAGATGGAACTAAAAAAATCATTGAATAAAAATTTATTAAATTTGTAATTATGCCTAAAATAAGTCAATACACACCAACCACAACATTAACCGATGACGACCTCTTTGATGTTTCAGTATTAAACCTCGATGGAAGTTACTCGACAAAATCTATAACAAAAGCCGACCTTGAAACTGCCATTGGTGGTGGAGGTGGAGGTTCTGATATATATTCATCAGATGGAACATTGGGTGCAGACAGGACGGTTGATATGGATGGAAATGAATTAACATTTGATAATTTAGTCAAAGGAATTGGAATTGGAGGAGTGGCAAACGAGTTTATTTCTCTTGATGGTTCAATGTTAGAAGAACACGGATGGGCTTTGCCAAATGGTCAAACTGGCTCAAGACCTTCACCTGCTGATGCTACAACAGGTCACATTTGGTTCAATGCGACAACAAATCAATTTGAAGGATGGAATGGGACAAACTGGGTTATTTTAGGTTAAACTTTTAAAATATAAAAAATGGGTTCACTTTATGAAATAGACTCTTCAGACGGCAAGAGTAGATATGGCTTAATGAAAGTCGGAACAACTGTTGAGATGTTAGCTTATACAGATATGACGGCAGGTTCTCAATGGTACGACACAACTTTAGAAAAAGTGTGGACTTATTCAGCGAGGGAACTTTGGATGGTTGTTGGCGAGTGCTACATTGCAAGATGGTCACAAGTTGGTAATATGCCAGTCGGAGCTCTTGTAGTTCCAACAGGAGATATATTTGTCGACATTGCTGATGTATCTGCAACCGATGAAATTGTAGGAGTTAATGTGTGGGAGATAAATACTGAAGAAGAAGGGACTCACGTTTGTATTGCTTATGGTGGAATGTGGGATGTTCTTTGCTCTGATGATTCTACTTATGCAGTCGGAGATTTCTTAGTTCACGATGGAAGTCCAACAGCTGAAGATGGCCAAGCTAAAGTTAGAACAACAGGTAATGGCCATATGGCGATATGCTTTGAAGCAGGGAGTGTAGCAGTAGGTGGAGGACTTAGAAAGTGCTTAGTACAAACAACAGAAAGATATTAAATCAATTATTAACAAATAAAAAACACAAAATGGCGTTTGAAATAAACTATAAAAACAACTTAACTATTTACACAAATGGTTATGCGAAAATAACTCGATTTACTGATGACACGATTAATCGAGTAGTAACAATTAATGTTGCATTCTTTCCTGATGCGAAAGACTCTCACTCTACTTCAAGGATTGTCTTTGTCGATGAGATGAAATTTAAAGGTGATGAGTATAAAGAAATGGTCGAAGACTATGGAGAGGTTAATTCCCAGTTTGCTCGTAAGATTGCTTATGAAAAGTTATTTACAGAATACACTGCTAAGTGGACAAGCGTTTCGAACCTTCAAAACATTGTGGATGGGATAGAAAGACCATACAGAGATGAGGTTTTAAAAGTAAACACCGAAAAGGATGACGAGTTCGTTGTTAAAGGCAATGATTACAAGGCCGACCCAACACCTGCAAAAGAAGCCATCGCTAAAGAAAAACTTCAAGATGTTGTTGAACATCAAAGGGAATTTAACGATGTTATATATGGAGAGTTCAATGAGTATCCTGATGCTCCGATTGAATACTCACCTAACTTTGAGGTTGCATTAGAACAAATCCCTTAATAGAATAATGTCTATAATTCAACTTATATCGGGTTCATCCTTTATGCCTTTGTCGGTTATGGCACAAAGAGAGGACTTTAACAAGGGTTCATCAGAGGTGGAGTCTGGAGAAGAACTCCTCTCTGAATGTCCCGATATTATAAAAATATTTGCTGATGATACTGGAGTCAGAAGACAAAACGACTTCACTTCTCTTTTATTTACTGAGCTTATATTGGGCATTGAATTCTATCTTTTAAAAGATTGTGAAGAAATCGCTGAGTTAAACGATGATACTTACGGCACATTTTATCCAACAGGAACGTGGTCGCAGGGAGCAGGTTTCTCTTTTGCTCAATCAAAATACAAAGGTTATAAAATAGAATGGAGTAATGTTCTTGCTTTGCACGGAGTAGGCCATTATCAAATAAAGGTTAAATTCACATTTGGCGAATCAACGGTTGCTGAAATATGTGGTTGCAACTTTTTATTGCAGGTTTATAGCCATACAAAAGCAGATAAAACATTCAGAATAAGAACAATACAGAATGGTTCTATTCTTGACGGCAAGGATTATCTTGGGATGAATTGGGAGCAATGTTGGAGATTAGCAGGGTTCTTTGGTTATCCTCAAGACAAACTTGAAGCTGATAATTACTTGGATTCTAATCGTCAGCTTAATCAGATACAAGACACTTTATATAAAGAATATACATTACAAACCGACTTTTTGCCTAAGTGTTATAAAAGCATTTTTGACAATGTTTTACTTTCTAATCAAATTTTTATGGATGATTACAATTTGAAGAATGCGTATTATCCACAATTATATGATATATCAGTATTACCAATTGACTCCAGTTCTAATTACTTTATTGAAAGCACGGATGTGTATAAAGAAATTACATTTGAATCAAGAAGCAGAAAAACCGTTAAAAGAAATGTCAAATGAAATAAATAAAATCATAAACGTGATGGAGGATTTGGATATGTCTGTTTATAGAAAAGACAATCGAAATTATAACCTTAATATAGTGGGAGTTCGTTCTACTGAAATAATGGTTAATGCCTTCAATGATAAAATATTTGTTTTTTGGTGGTACAATGGCCTTTTAAATCATTTATACTTTCCTTGCACAACTTTGGCAGGTTTGATAATGTTAGAAAAGCCAGTTAATCCAAAGGGATGTGCTATTCTGAAAGAGGGACAATACAAGAGCACTTGGAAACTCGACCTTCATCGTGGGAAATATACTGCTTTATGCCAAAGATTAAATGACGTTGTAGTATATCGAGATGCAGATGGCGACAAGGAGTTTGATTTCATAAACGAAAGCACCGAAAAAGGCAAATTCGGAATTAATATTCATCGTGCTTCTACTCTTATGGACTTGACTGAAATAGGAAGTTACTCAGCAGGATGTCAAGTGTTGCCAAAGTACACGGATTGGGTGACATTTATTGGCCTTTGTGAATTAGCCGTAAAAAACGGTTTTAAGAACTCATTTACTTACACTTTATTAAAAGAAGAATGGCTATAATTGGAGCATTTTTTGAGAAAGAAGGAGTCGTTTCGTGGACTCGAATTATGATGACAATAATAATTGCAAGTGCGATTCTAATTGCACTCGTTGAGGTTGGATATTCTCTATTCGATACCTCATACGATATACACGAAACTCTAATTTTGTCAATGTTGGGGATTGCTACTGGAGGGAAGGTAACTCAGAAAGCGTTTGAAAGCAAAAACTAAAAATATCAACCTTATTATAGTCGGTTTTTTTACTTGCTTCTTGCTTTTTAGTTGTTCTCCTCAGAAAAAACTCGCAAGATTGGTGGCTAAGAATCCAGAGCTATTACAAAAAGACACCGTTGAAGTCAAAATTCACGACACAATTATAAGGCCTGAAATAACCCACGACACTTTAACCCAGTTTTTTTACAACGATACTACAATTATTAAATATCAAAACGACCTGACGCTGAAATTATATCTTGATTCAATCACTAACAATCTATATGCTGAAGCAACCCAACCAAGAGACACGGTTTTTATAGAAAAAACAATCCAAGTTCCGTTTGAAAAAGTAGTCGTTCAGGAATTAACCTTGTGGGAAAAGCATCGTGGTTGGGCGATTCCTGTTTTCTTCATCCTCCTTGCTCTAATAATTATCAAAAGAGCACTCAAATAAAGTATAGAAAGCTCTAAACTATCCATAAAAAATACTTGATATTTCAAGCATTATTATTGCATAAGTTTTGGATATATCAAAAATGAAGTCTATATTAGATGTATATTAAACAGCTAAAAAAACGAGCAATGAAAGATTTAAAATTTAAAATTAACAGAACTAAAAAACAAAGAGAGAACTTAACACAACCTAAAACAATGATATTAAAAGTTTTGCAAGACGAAATAAATGTATGTGGAGAATTGGTTTGCTTAGTTTCTTGTGAAAACAACTACTATCAATTAAGACAATGGAATTTAAATGAGTTTGGATTAAAGAAAATTATAGACATTAGTCAAGTTAAAGACATTAGAGATATTCATATTATGAATATGACCAACCACACTAAAAACGGAACTATAACTAATTACTTTTCTAAACCAATTACATTATAAAATAAAATCTACTAACGATGCTTTTTGGAAAGAGGAGAACTTATAAAAGAAGAACCGAGCCGAAACTTCAAGGACAAGGTTTGATGATGGCACTCCAGTCGTATGCTAACTTAATAAAGGGAGACTGGGTGTGGGACATTGACCTTGGGGTTTTAGTATGGAATGGCCAAGAATGGATTACTGAAAAAGACTGGTTAAAATATTTTAAAACAAAAAAAGTATGAGTAAAGAAAAACCGAAAACAACAAAATGCATTTTATGTAATAATCATTTTGAAGGAGTAGGCCACAACCCTGCACCATTAGAAGATAGCAAATTCAGATGTTGTGATGGATGCAATAGTGCAAGAGTAGTGCCATATAGAGTCTATAAATTAAGGGAGCAAAGAAAACAGAATGCAAACCCTGATGCCATTGCAATATACCAATGCAGTGTTACATTTGACAATGAAGAGTGGTTTAAGATTCCATTAGAACGATTTATCGAGTTGACTGAAGGTCGAGGTTATTACAAAAAAGATAGTGCTTTAGAAGCTCTTATTGGAGCAAAGAGAATTAGAACTCCGTGGGCATATTTCAAATACGAAAAATTATGAAAGGATATCTTAACCTTATAATTCTCATTATCCTTGCAATACTAATCAAGGATTCGAAAAAGAGCACAAAAATACAAAAAAAATAATACTTGATATTTCAAAAGAAATATTAATAAATGCTTGGATATTCAAAAACTCCATTGTATATTAGATGTAGAATTAAACAAGGAAATAATGAAAGAGCAACTTTTACAACTACAAAAACAAAGAGACTTTTTAAGAAGCCAACTAAAAAGCCAAAGTAAGCAAGGACAATTAGAAGGCCAATTTGAAAAGGACTCAGAAAAGCTTAAAAAAATGGATGGACTTTTTAGAAGACTTTGTTCTTCTCAAGGTTTCAAATTAAGCAAATTTGGAAGATTACTTTAATAATAAAAAAAACGAGCAAATGAGCAACACAAAAACATTATCAGATTACAAGGACTTATATAAGGAATTGTTAAACGTAAGAGAATCGCACCGAGATACTTTTGAAAACGACATTAGTAATTCAAGATTGGATGCTTTATATATTTGTATAAGAAAAGCACATTCTATGAACTGGAGAATGGCCAAAAAAATCGGAATGACTAAAGACTATTATTACGGATGGTTTTTATTCAGTACTTCAACCAACTCAAACGGAGAAGAATTAAAAACGGCTTTAGCTGAAAAAATAAAAGGATACGACCTTGTTATTTCAGAAAGACAATTATAAAAAAATATCTGCAATCGCAGGACTGATTATTTCAGTCTTGTGGTTGCTTCTAATCTTAATATTATGAAGTTTTCTTATTGTAAGAAATGTTGCACAATGACACCTGAAAAAGATGGAAAGTGCACCTTGTGTAAAAAAGAAAAATAATAAATCTTTTCTTCGATAATGCTTGAATATTCAAAAGTTTGATGTTATATTAGATTAGAAATTAAAACAATAGATAATGACACTAACAAACTTAACCACATCAGAAAGAGCAACACTAAGATTCGCAGTACTAATGACCAGCGAAAACGGATTAATAAAAACCTTGGATAAGACAACGACATTTTTAACAGAACAAGGTTATACAATAACAAGAGTAGAAGCCACGAGTTTATTGGCCGAAACTGAAAGAGAAATTAAAAGAGAAGAAATAAACTAAATCAATTACTATGACGAGCAAATTAGAATTAGCAAAAAAATTAAAAGCACTTGCTGAAAGAGGTGTGGGTGGCGAAGCTCTTAATGCTTCAGAAGCACTCGAAAGATTAATTAAAAAGTACGACATCAATGTTGAATGTTTAGATGACGACTTACAACTTCATCGAGAGATAAAGTACGATGCAAGAATACCATTTAACGATGATTTATCTGCACAAATAATATGGAAGCTTCTTGAAGAAGTAGGAAGCAAAGACAGAAGACTCAGCCAACGAAAAAGACGACTTAGATATGGAGTTTTATATATAAAATTAACCGAGTCCGAGTATGCTGAAGTCGTAATGAGGATTGAGCACTTTCAAGAGGACTTCAGAAAAAACCTCGATGCGTTTTTCTATGCATATTTGAAAACTCAAAATCTACTTACAAAGAGTAACGGCCAAGAGAGAGAGCTTTCAGAAGAAGAAAAAGAAATGTTGCTCAAGGCCAAGAGACATCAATGGGGAATAGAAAAAACCAACCCAACCAAAAGAATTAATTAATACTTAAATATTCAAAAACTTTCTTCAATAATGCTTGATATTTCAAAAAGAAGAATGTATATTAGATGTATAATTAAATACTAAAACTTACAAAATGAGCAAGAATATAAAAAACCAAATTACAAAGGGAAAGCAAATCAAAGCAGGGAACTATACAATAAGTATTGGAAGCTTTGACGTAACAGATGTTGCACTAATAAGTAACTATACTGGAAAGTTTGTTAAATTTAAAGATATCCCAAAAAGAAACTCTAAACTAAAAAGAATCAAAAACCATCCAAAACTTAAACTATGGCTATGTTCAAACAATGACTTAGTTTGGCAATGGCTGAGTGATTCTCAAGTACAACTTATTTTTAACATTCTTAAAACTAAATAATATGCCGATAGTTAAAACAACACACGATGGTTGGGATTGTGTTCCTGAATTAAAAAAGGCCATTAAAAGCATCAAAGAAGTTGATTATTATAAACACGAAATACTAAATTGTGTAAGAGCTTCTTCACTAAGAGATATGGTTTCAGAAATCAAAATCCAACTTCAAGAAGCAATAGACACTCTTGATACAATAAACATTGAACAACAATTTAAAACAATAGAAGATGAGTATTAGGATAAACGACCAAAAAAGATATGTCGTAAAAGTAGACTTTTATGTGTATGCCGATAACGACCAAGAAGCATCCCAAGTAGCAATCGACATTAATAAGTCAATTAAGAAGCTTGGAGATGTAGAAAACCAAAGCACCATTTTGGAAATAGGTGAGCAACCTTTCGCTTCCTTCAACTATCGACCATTTGATTTAATCAACGAGCCAATAGATAATGTTTTCAAAAGTAAAACAAACAGGATAAAATGAGATATTCTAAAAGGTCAACTTTCGCATTAAGGTTGGGAGTTATAAATCTAATTTTCAACCTTATTCTTTACTTAATATTAATATTTATGAAATGACAAATTCAGCATTAAAAAATTACAGATTTAAAATCAACGAGTCGACTATTGTTCCTCATAAGATTATTACCAATTTTAAGGTGTTTCAGAACTTTAACGACCTAAGAAAAAGCATTGATTTTGTACTCAAGGTGTGGGATGATTATATTACTGAAGAGGACTTAATTATTCAGAAGTATGACTGGGACAACTTGGAATGGACAACCCTAAATTATAAGGAAACTAAAAACAAAATTAAAGAAGAAAACGTTTGATTATTCAAAAGAAAGCGTTAACTTTGGAAATAGCAAAAACTAAAAGTATGAGCAATTTTAAACTTAAAGAAGCATTAAAAAGACGTAACGAGCTCAATAAAGATTTTATGAGTCAACAAGAATTCGCAGTTCGATTGTTTGAAAATCACAATCCAAAGACTGCATTATATCACGTTTCAATGGCCAGTAATGGACACGCATTTGGAAGGTTTACACCTGAAAAAATATTGAAGACTTGTGAAATCTTAGAATGCGAACCAAACTTTTTATTTAATTATCAAACCAAAACCGACAACAATGACATTACAAAAAAGTAAAATTGTGTCCTTGCAAGGAGCAGGGACTTGGGAAAGTCAAAAATTCGGCACTATGTACCAATTTGACATTTCATTAGAAAACGGACAAAGTGGAGATTATTCTTCAAGCAAATACACAAGCGTTGAAGCTCTCCCTTTTTCAGTAGGAGAAGAGATTGAGTATGAATACGACACCTCGAATGCTCAATATCCAAAGATTAAAAAACCTTTAAAGGCAGGTTCAAAAAGGTGGTCACAAAACGGCCATTCTTCAGGAGGCAACGATGAAGAAAGAGAAATCAGAATCTGCCGACAATCATCATTAACAAGAGCAGTTGAGGTGTTAACCCACAACAACCAAGGTGGAATTGTAAAGCCAAGCGATGTTATAAAATATGCTGATTACTTTACAAATTATGTAATGACTGGAAACCCTGAAAAGTCACCAAAAGAACCAAAAGCTCAACCAGTAGAACCACCAAAACAAGAAGCTTATAGTGACGATTTGCCATTTTAAAATGAATAGATTATATTTATAAGTTCATTATTTCTTGCAGAATTCTTGCTCGTATTCTGTGGTTTAGTAAGCCGAGTTTCTGAAAAGGAGCTCGGTTTTTTTTTGATTTATTTTTATAAATGTTTTGGATATTTCAAACATTGATGTTATATTTGAATATACAAAAACGAAGGAAGATGCCAACAACAGAAATAAAAATAGGAGATACATTTCAAATAGAAAAAACCACTCCTTTTGGTAAAAAAATAAAAGAAACCACCAAGGTTGTAATGGTAAACCCTTTAACAAATAAAGTTCTTTTCGACAACGGAATGGAGCTTTACAAAGTAGAACTAACAAACGTATAAAAACGTTCTTTAACATATTTAAAAATTTGCAGTAGTTTAATTTAAAACATCAAGTTTTGCAAGACTTGAAGATGGTTAAATGCAAAAGAGAAGCTTTGCTGACGAGCATAGACGATTAGAGAGAGCACGTAAGCTTTCGCACGTAAAGTAGCCCTGCAATAAGAATTATATTGGTGATTAGTGGGAACATAAGAATCTTAAATCAAAGTTGAATGTTCAGTCATCCAAGCTTTGAGCCAATACTACTTTTAAGGAGATTGCTATTATCGTGAGAAATAGCATCCATTTTACAAATTTTTAGGATTCATAAATCTCCTTTTTTTTTGAAATAAACTTTGGAATATTCAAAAAGAGTGTTATATTTGAATATACAAAAACAACTAAATCAACGAGCAATGAATAAAGAAATAACAATAGATTACGATTACGAAGTAAGCTTTTTAGCTACACCAATCGAACCACGAAAATTTAGAGTAAAACTTGAAGACGTAATACAACTTTACACAGGTAAAGGTAACGTTTGCAGATGTGGATGTGCAGGGGATTATGTAACCCTTGCAGAAAATCCAAAGAGAATCAAAACTGCATTAAAGCGACTTGCTTCAGGAAATTACAAAACGACTTATATAGACAACTCAGTTTGTAATGAGCTGATAGTTGAAATGACTATAAGTGAAGAAACCGACAGGGTTTGGACTTTATATGTAAAGAAAAAATAATTTATTAACCGACTAAATATAAAAAAATGAATGCAACAATTCAACAAATGATTCAAACGATAACAAATATGTCGAATGATGTCAATGAAGGAGTAGAAAGTCCATTTGTAGCTCTTGCACTTTTAAAGGAGCTTGATGTGGAACTCAAAGAAGCGATTAAATTTACAACTAAGGTGGCCGTAGAAGAGGCACAACACTATGATAAAACCTTTGTGGATGGTGAGCATACCTTTACAAAAGTTAATGGAAGACGAGTGTTTAATTTTAAGGAGATTCCTGACTGGGTGGAGCAGAAAAAAACGTTGTCTGAAATAGAAACCAAGCACAAACAGGCCTTTAATCAATACGAAAAAGGTTTAAGAATGGTTGACGAGAACGGAGAGATTGTTCAACCTGCTCTTTGTACTTTTACAAACGACACGATTTCAGTAAAACTTTATTCTAATCAAAGCACGAAATAGTATGCCAAAAAGATTCACAGACACAGAAAAATGGAAGAAGAAATTTATTAAATTTTTACCTCCAACCTATAAGCTCCTTTGGTTTTATATATTAGACGA
>SPKZ01005402.1_pt1 | contig 15749 bp, 17 predicted proteins | sample 2456571 | NCBI WGS metagenome assembly SPKZ01 (sample SAMN11192286, study PRJNA482655) | marine metagenome | biome: ENVO:00000447; feature: ENVO:00000244|ENVO:00000211|ENVO:00000569|ENVO:00002023; material: ENVO:00002151; isolation source: ocean water from marine abyssalpelagic zone ...
AAAAGAGGAAAAGAGGAAAAAATATTTTTATACCTACAACGAATTTACGCTCAAATTCAGTTCGAGGACATTAATTGCGCTAGCGCTAGAAAGATTAACTACACGTACTTCTACTGTATCATTTTCCGTGAGGGTGGCAAATCCACTAACTGTCACATTGCGAGGAAATGGTTTTGAAATGGGAGGAGATCCAGTGTCATCATTATCATCATTTAATTGGGCTTCCTGTATCATGTTAGTTTGTATAACATCCCCCACAAAAATCGCCATGCCTACATTCGCACCACTCTCCGAGGGAGGACTTTGGGGGTCCTGTAGAGTCCATGATGCCGAGGCTGTAACTTTTACAGGAAGTTCTTTTGCTCCTGTATATTTAATATCGGATCCTGGGTCATCTCCTAATTCCCCGTGACGAAGGGTCACCTCAAAACACTTAGATACTAGCCCTACAGTTTGATTAATTTCCTGGCAATCAATTGTCGCATAGTTATCTCCATCCTCAAGGTTCAAACCGCCCATCCATTTGGCAAGATAGTTAGTATCATTATCATTATTATAAAAGGAGTACTCCGCGTATTGCGGCCCCACGCAGGCGCCGTCATTCTCCAAACAATTGGCCAGAGGGATCCAGTTCTTGCCGTCGGAGAAATAGAGATGGTTGCGGTTGTCGAAGCACCCGTCCACAGGGTCGACGGCCCCGGTAGGCCCCGTAGGCCCACTAGGCCCGGGCACAAAAGGAGGGCCCAAAGGATTGGCGATCGGCGTCGTACAGTAGACCAGCGCGCCGGCCTGGGCGACGCCACTCCGCAAACTAGGGTTAGTATCAGGATCGTTATTCCCAACCAGGGGGCCTACGAAAGGAACGACCGTCGAGGAGGGAGCATTGGGATCGATCAGCACTGGCGTGGCTGGAGGCACCATCATAGTGTTCGGCTGTCGAACGCGTAGATTATCTAGAACCTGATCGTTTGAAACTCTAAAATTAGAAACCGAAGTGCCCATAACATAGACGGACGGTGGTGGTGGTGGAAAGTGAGGCATTGTATATTTAACAAGAACGAAGAAAATTATATTTTAATATCCTTAGACGAAGAAAAGGAAAAGGAAGGGTTCTCTTGCAATTTTTTAAGCGATTCTTTGGCCAATTTCGAAATCGTAATTTCCGAAAGCGACACCCGCTTGGCGTACAGAGTTTTGGACAAATGGTGTTCGGCCTTAACCTTCGGATGCAAACACAGGTACAGCCAAACGATAGCCGCCGCCACCGACTGGGGATTGCTCCGCCCCAGCATCTGGGACTTGTTTTCTAACTGCAAACACAATTTTTGCAGGGGTGCGGTATAGGAATCTTGGATTTCCGCGAGTTTGATAGTCCGCGTCAGCAAGTCGTGCGGCGTGACCGTGATCGTCCGATCTTTGGGAAACGCTTGAGAGTACGTCTGGAGACCCTTGTACAGATTTTTCCTTTCCAGATCAAAAAGCGCGCCGACTTCGGTCACGGTACGAAAATCGCCAATCTCCCGCAGGGAGACCCACAAACAAATCGCGATAATCCCATTGCGTTTTTCCCCCCGCATCGTTTTTTTCCCGACGACAGTCTCGTATTTTTTAATAGTGGATTCCACCATAGCGTCCGAAATTTTCCTAATTTCGAGCGCTTTCTTAATAGTCCGAGAAGACGTATTGGAACTGTATTTACATCGGGACGGATCTTTAGACGACCGATTGTCTTGCACGCCGTAGTACCTCCATTCCGGATCGTAAGAAAAAATTTCCTTAGTGTCTCCGCAGACGGTGCACACTTGAAAATCGCCACTGTCCATCACGACTTTATGTTCGCAAACGGTATCTTCTTTGGCCAAGTCGCTAAGGTATTTTTTGTAGGTTTTTTCATCACCAAAAACTTCTTCAATATTAAAAACATCTCCCATTCTGGCCCTTTTAACGCAGTTCACACATGAATAATCGCATTCTTTTATTTAAATCAATTTATCCATTCAAACCCCTTAACATAAAAAGTAAGTTTGAAGCGGTTTTCTTTGACCGAGGGAATATAAATAACCTGACTATTCTCCCCATCGAATATCCGAGACCCGACGAGGTGATGCGAGGGGGATTGGGTGACCAGGCAATTCTGGGCCAGAAGAGTTTGATAAACATCGTCGCGGTTCTTCGCGGAGGCACACCCGACAAACTTTTCGTCAACGTTCAGAGCCTGAAACGCATCCGGGCATTCCTCAGGGGGGAGGCTGCATATCATCGTGGTCACGGCATTCTCTTTCCCACTAAAATACGAAAAATTGAAGGGGAGGGTCGTCCCCGTTTCGGCCGAAACCAAGACCGAATCCCACGGCGGACTAAACGAGAACTCAAAATAGGGAGTGACGGAGTCAGTGCCTACCTGACACCCCTCCCTGTCGCCAGCACACCCCATAAGGGGAGAGATCCGGAACTTATTGTTTAAGCGAATCTTCTTGATAGGGAAAAAAACATACTGGCCAGGGTCGATTCGGATTCTCCCCCCTCCTTTAGCCTTCACTATATGCGGTTCGCCCTTATATTCCTCGGGATAAAAGGGCTCCGGAGACCCAGCCCATTCTATCCATATTCTCTGGTCTCCTCCGTTAGCAATCTGGAGCGGATGCTGCTGGATTTCCACGCGGGGGCCGACCAACGAATCCGTTGGAAGCGTCATAGGTTGCCGGGTAAATTTTTCCTTCGCGTGAGACCAAGTACGGGAGAATATCAGCAGCATTATGACAAAGGCTACAACTAGCCCAACTATAGGCAAGATATATTCCACACATCTCCAACTCTTCCAGAATCGTCCACAATCCCGCGTAATTTTTCCCTCTCCCCGCGACTCGACGCGGCGGTATTTGAATGTTTTGTCTGTCCGCAAATTATTGCCCATTCTAATTATAGGCGCCATTTTTTTTTTACATTTTCAGCATAAAAAGACGCGAAACTCTCTCAATCCCGATCCGAGCGACAAGATCTCGAACATCTTTCCAAGAATTTTCCGGTTCGCGAGCCGCGTATTTCAGAATATTGCATTTTTTCCAGTCGGTGATAGGAGTCAACGCGCCGGGAAACACCCAAAATACAACATCGCAAGGAACCGGAGGCTCCATAGAGACCGGGACGTGTCCCCGCCGATACGTGTATCCGGCAAACCCTTCTTTTTCGCACAAATGCCGCAACCCTTCCGGGCTCTCTTCTTCAAGGGCAATGAGAAATGGGGTCGGCCCTCTGACTTCGTAACTCACCCCCGTCGTATCACAATAAAACTGGCCCGGCTGGTCAATTTCAAGAACAGATTTGTTAACTTTCGCATCGAAAAATTTCTTTCCAAAAAAGAACCAATTAAAGGGGGGGGGATGAGGGAGAGATTCAAACACCCCTTTTCGCAAAGCGTTAGGCAAATACATCTGGAGGCGAAGCATAATCTAATTTATTCTAGTTGTTTTAATTATATTTATTTTTCTTCTGACAATTTGCTATGGAAAACGTGTGCTCTATACAAAGTATAGGGCTGTCGCTCTCCCCTCGGGAGCACGACGCGGGCTTTTTCACTCAGTTTTTCTAGGGTTTCTCCCATCTCAAACGTGTGGCACAGGCATTTCTGGGAGGAACGCTCCCAAACGCGATCCTGGCTCGTAATCCAGGTGCCGTTATTAAAAGTATGTTCCAAGAAAACATCCGGCAAATAAAACGCGTCGGACCGGATTCCATGCCACCCTCTAATAAAAGGATGCAAAGTATCTTCGTACAAATACGCTACTGTATAGTGAGTCACGGGATCTGTTTCCCCTGGCAACAAACGACTCGTCGTATTCGCCTTGTGCACCACTTTGTCTAAAAGCGTATTTTCTGATTTCTCGGTCCACGGTTCCGAAGCGGAAAACCAATTCCCTAAACACTCTCGCTGTCTCATTTTTCCATCCAAAGCGGTGATAAAAACCGAGGCGGGCGGATGCTCTTCAGGGTCGGGCATTTCTCTCAACAAGAACGAAAGATAGCCAACCCCATGATCGAACGTGGCGGATTCTGTAAACCGTTTGGTACAGACACTGCACACGAATTGTTCCTCTTCGGAGTCTTCGGGTTCCTTTCCCCCACTCCGGGTTCGTCCGACCCATTGGAGCATCCACCATTGAGGTATAAGAGTATAGAACAGTTCGAAGGTGGCGTCTTTATCGACAACTTCCATACAATTCAAATTCGAGAAATCTCTCTGCATCAGCCCGTGAGCCGAACAATTTTCTAAGGTAAGGGCTTCTTGCAAAGGCAAATAATGGGAAAAATCGGCAGAAACGACAAAAAGGATATTCTGCAAATTAGTTTGAACCATTGTTTTAATGGTGTCTGTGTCCATTTCATCGCGTACGTTGAATCCCACAAACGTTATCTCGCGGGTAATATTCCAAAACGAAGAGATGACGTATTCCAACGTCTTCCACGGAACAAAAAATTCATGGTAATACCGATTTTCAATATTGGGCCTCTTCGAGGCCGGGTAATATAAGATCACCACCGTAGTAAACAATTTCTTAGGTTTGAACTGGAGGGTATGGCTCAAGATATCTCCGGTATATTGGGTGCCCGCGTGCGGCAGAACGTATCCATGCAAATCGTCCACAAGTATCGTTTCACATTTTTTCAGGTTCTTCGAGGAAAACCACATTACTAGTAATAAAGAATCCTTATTAGTGTTTTCGGGTAAAAAAAGAAAAACGATAAGATAATATGTCTCTAACGAAACGGCAACTTGAAAATATAATCCCTTTGTATTCGGTTTTGTCTAAACTAGTAGTCGAGTTTTTAGAACCTTGTTTGGATTACGACGTCCCCAAATGCAACCATAAAATCGCATGGTGTACCTGTGGAAACACATTTAAATTTCGTCGCCCTTTGTACCCATACCAGGCGAGGGAGAAAAGGATCTTGTTAGAAAAATTTTGCCCCTTTTGCGGAGAAGCAAATAAACATAATTCCCCGGATAGTCCGAAATGGCTACACCAAGGGTGGCGAATGAAACCTTCTCTATTAAAAATCACGAAGGTATTAAAGTGGAAACAAAAGATTCAAATTAAAACAAAGCCCTATTTAAACTGTCCGCACTGCGACACCCTTGCTGAATCTGACGATCATCAATATTGCACCAAGTGTCAACATAAACTTGAATGGAGTGCGTGGCCGTGTGGATTTTCAGCATTGCTACAAAAGCAAAAGAAGCCGGAAGAGGGCATTCGCGGGCAAAATTTTCATCGCGACGGATCGTCTTTTTCTTTTTCCGGAAGTCTCAAATGACATTTTAGAGCAAGAGGCGTCCTAAAAGAAGGAAGATGTTTTTGCATATAAAATATGCGCGGTCCCTTTACGTTCTCCAATTTATATATAGTGTTCACGATTGCCTAGCATGGAACGCTTTTGTGTATAGAGTGATCGTAGGCGGCGCCTTTTTCCTGGGCGGAGGGTTGATACTCGAAATATTGTACCGGATTCGTTCTGAACGGCACACCGCGAAGCGGAGCCCCTCCGGGGCTGTCAAACAAATTTCTTTCGACCGAGACAGGGCAAAGTCAGATTCGTGTGCGATTTGTATGGAATCTTTCCAACGAAAGGAACTTGTAAGCATTCTTTCTTGTGACCATCTCTATCATTGTTGGTGCATTTACGAATGGTTCCACACCAAACAAAATTGCCCGATGTGTCGGAGACCAATATAGTAGGGCAGCAGTTCGCGAACAATAAAAGGCGACGCACACATCCGGCTGAAGGCGCTTCCGAGGTGACTTTCCTCTTACGAATATAAGGGTTACACCCCCAATGCCGGGGAAGGAAGTCCGAATAGTCGGCAGCGACATAGATGATTGTCGAAGAAAAAAATAAATCTTAAAGAAAGAGATAGGTATTATCATTATTCTAATGATAATACGACCTCTATTAAAAAAAAAACTTTTACGCTGGTATAATATGACAGAAAAACCGATCTTCCCGTATTTTACCGAAACCTACCACAAATGGGAGGAATACGCATTTTTTATGATCTTACTTCAAACGACCCATTTCTTATTAGGCTGGATCATCATTAAACCGATCCTCGAATTCTATAACGATATATATTTTCTCTTTGCCATTTCGACGAGTTTGTTTTTTATTTCTTTCCCCCCCGCCCTCATCGAAGCCGATCGAGTCAAACACCTACCTCTTCATACCGATTCGCCCCTGTACCTCCTATTCTACACGATTCCCCTTATAATTTTAAGCGCCCCCTGGGATAATATAGGGACCAATTATGTTTTTTCGAGCACCACCATCCACCAATGGGGGGTAGTGCTGTGGATTATCTTCGTTCTCAACCTTTGCATTTTTATCCCATTCATAATTAAGAATCTAATCTTAGCGTACCAATACAACGAACTTCGGTTTCACGTTGGCGGGTATTGTATTGCGAGTTTATTATTGTTCCCCGCCTTCGTTACCCAATCGATCAATCTCCACATTCACCACTGGTTTTTCTCGGCCTTCTTTATATGTTTTTCCCGATTCCCAGAGCGGCCGAGTCGATTGTTCCACGCCATTTGTCTGGGAATTTTTATCCACGGAATTTCATTCTACGGAGCCGACACTATTTTCGAATAAATTCTCTCAATCGAAAATTTTAATTTTAATAAATTAAAAATGTGGGATTTGGGAATTGGAGTTATAATCGGAATATACTTGGGGACTTATTATGATTTCAGACCGGTGTTGGAATCATTAATGAAATGGGCGACGACCCGTTTACCGCCCGACCGTTTACCCCCCGACCGTAACAAAATTCTACCCGCGAATCAATCTCTATTTGCATTTTTTTTAACTCCCAAGGAAAAATAAACTGAACTATTTAAAGTATCTATTTTTCTTTTGCAAGTATTTTTTTAACAATTGACATAATTGTTTTTTCGAATCGTGTTTCTCCCATTTCACGTTTTCTTTGTTTAAAATAGATCGAATCTCATCAACGTTTTTGTTCATACATAGTGCCCCCTTCGTGATTTTACTTTTTTGGGGTCCCATTTTTGTTACTTTAACAATTAGTAAGTTACCTTTATCATTATCTTTCCCCCACAAAACTTCTTCCTTCTGCTGGGGCTCCTTTTTCTCTTCTTGTTTTTTAGGGGAGTTTATGATATGTAGTAGTATTTGGTTGAGGTCGGATAAAATCTTATTTTTGTTTTGGTTGGGGAAGGAGCGCAACCTAAGAAATAAAAAAATAGCACACATCATAGTGGGGATATCCCGGATATGAAGTTGAAGGGCATCCGAGTTGAACTCAATAAAATTCAACATTAGATGTTGTTGGTCACCCCAAGAGCGGTTCTCTATTAAATATCGGGCTGCGTTTAGTGCTTCCTCGTTGACGAACCTCGTAATTTTTTTTTCTTGTTGAGACTGCTGGGTTCCCGCGTGCCACGCCCCACTCCAGTCCCGATCTTTTTGGTCCTCAAAAGATATATTTTTGATGATTTCCGTCGGCCGGGAGAACTGATGGTCAATCCTATAATTCAAATTGGGTAAGTTCTCCAAAAGGTAGAAATACCGGTAAAGATCATAAGGGAAAGAAGGATATTTTTTGATAGGGACGACGATCTTTGCGAGGATTTTGAAAAGGTCACCGGCGATCATCATTTTTTTTTATACACAATTTTAAATTTTAAAGAATTAGTGCCAATTTTGCCCGTTTCGGCTTCTAACAGAGTTTATAAAAAGGTTCGAATTCCGTGTTCTCTTTTCCACAGAGAGCCGTACATGTGGCGCCGCGGAGAAAGTAGCACTGTCCATCCCGGCCTATTTTACATTACAGGTTTTCCACGATATAAAATTTTTCGAACGTTCTTAAAATGAAAAATATTCAATACCAGTGGCCGCAAACATTTTCGTAATAGTCGTCAGGGAAAATGCAACCCTCGCAAAGGGGTTCGGGGTCGCCATGCCCATCGGCGCACCCAAAGTCGGTTTATATTTTTATTTTTGGATTTAGAATTATTTGTACCGCGTCGCCCCATCGGTAAAATAAGCGTCGAACCGATCAAGGGGGATATGCTTGCCTTCCACCACAAATTCTTTGCGGAGTTCATGATAGACTTCGCCCAGAGCAGCGTCAGCAAACCTCCGAAAGACTCCGGCTTCTTCGGGGTCGGCGTTTTCCATCGACCCAAGCGCGACAAGGTCTTTCAACGTATCATCCTCAATATCCCGAATACGGGCCGACATTCGCCCGACGATATTGGCTTTAATTTGGTCGTCCCAACTAATTTTAAGAATTCCTCCTTCATACCCGCTCAGAACGTTCACGAACCGCCAGGTGTGTCCGCTGCTGCAGGTGTCGGCCATGTCGGCGAGTTCTTCTAAAATCCGATTTTCTAACTCTGTGCGGAAAGTGGGGTGGGTTTTGACGCGAAACCAAACGTAGCAAAACACGTCCGCGATGCCCACATTGTATTCGGTAAAAGTAGACGTGTCGATGCTTATCCGGTCAAGAGCGCGATAACATTTATCCCGATCCTCTTTAATGAGATCCGAGTTGCGGACCAAAGAAGAAACTTCGGTATGCACCACCAGAAACGATTCCGAAACATAGTCGGCGTCCAAGACGATCGACTGGATAAACTCGCGGGCGGCCGCCGAGATCGCGGTAGTGTGAACGTTTTGCCGGTCACTATAGACTGTACGGTCCCGCGTCCGCACGGCCGAATAACCTAACGCCGCAATAATCGCTTGGGCGCGGGCTTTAGTATCTCCTTTCGTCGTCCGTATAAGGACGTCGGCCGCGTCGGCCCGTAAATTGTCAGGGTTTGCCGGGTCGTCGGCTACCCCCAACAAAACTATTTGCACCTCTTCCTGTTCGGAGGGGGGCACCGTTTTCATTTCAAGAAGATTCTGCCCCGAAAGAATCCGTTCCCGAGTCCCGTTGGCGGCGTTGGTAAAGAAAGCCGTTTGGAGACGATGCACGAAATCTTCGTCGTACTCGACGGGGAGTTTGGCAAAATTGGTGACCGACCCCACTCCGGTTTTGGAAATATAGTTCGCAATAATTTTATAGCGCCACAAAGAACTATAATCGTGGGTAGTGTTAATAACCGAAAGAAGGTATTTCTGGGCAACCTCTTTGTACCGAGAATCGGTGGACGCGAACAGGTACCGGCACGCTTCGATCCGGTGGTTTAACAAGACCGACGAATCTTCGATGAGTAGGGCAAAATTGGTGTAGCACCGGTCGAGGACGCCTTGGTTATACTGGTTCACGACGATGAGGAGTTTTTCGTGGGAATTGAGAACGGAACAGCCGACCATTTTGTCGAGAAGGTCCTGGTGCGCGTCGTATCCGGGACCCATAAAGGGGGCCGCGTCGCACCAACGCACGACAATGTCGGTGCCCGCGTCGGGGGCCACTTCCAACAAAGAGTGGACAGCCTCGTATTTTGCGTCGCCCTCGCCGGTCGAGTCCATACACAGTGTCCGGAATAAATCTAAACTTTCCCCGATCTTGTCTTGGGTGGCCAATGTCCGGGCTCGTTCCAAATCTGTTGTAAAATAAGAGGAGTTCGACATCTTAGATTAAAGAAGGTTTATTTAATCTTTTTTTAAGAAAAAAGATTACGCAAGGCCCATTTCGCTAGGGGGATGAAAATACTTCCAAACTGTTAGTGCAATGAGGGCATAAGATAGAAGAGACACCGCCTTCGCCGGTCGGCCTCTGGCCGTACTCTTGGGGGCGATTGAGATTAACTACTGTCTCCTCCCAGTCTTCCTCCGAAAGGTAGCGATTCTGTTCGTCTCGATCCTTCAAAAACGGACGGGCGGTCGCGGTCCAAGGAAACGCTTGGTAAATCGTTTCCCCGGCAAACACTTCTTCTTCGATGATGCTGTCCCACCCTTCGAAAGTTTTGCCATCGTCCGAAACATTTTGTTGGCTCAAAGGCTCGTGGTTTCCCCAATTGACGGTAAGTTTGTGGATAATAGCGGATGGAATGAGTTTTAAGTTGTTCATTTCGGGTTTTTTTTTAGAAGAAGGCAAACCGTTGGCTGACGGGATTTTATCCGGTTGCACCGCCGTGCCAAATATTTTTCCAATCTCCGGGGTAATTTGTACAACATTATTATTCGTAAGCGAGACTGATTTGTCGTAAGGGAAAAAATAAGCATACCCAATTTGGATTAAACACCCTTCCGATTCGGGTCCTAAAGAAGTTTGGGCGAAGCGGTCAGCATTCCAACTCATTCTGTCCTCACCAATATAAAAAATTTCCCAATAGGCATGATTCCTTTTCTTCCAGGAAGAGGAAGCCGCTGTTTTTTTATAAGTTAGCGTTTTCTGTATAAACTGTACGACAAACCCCGGTTTATCATTGACAAACACTACATCAAATTCAAAACTCCCTTTAATACTTTGGTTCATTGAAGCCATACCGTTCCAACCAATCATATTAAAATTGGGAGATGCTTCTCGAGCCATTTTATCTAGGCGAAGATATAAAATTTAGTTAAACTCCCGTGAACAGAAAATATAATGAAATTAGAACTTGAAAATTTCCGGTGTCACAAGAAGGCGGGTTTTGAAATACCCGACACCGGATTAGTATTATTATCCGGGGTTTCCGGGGCCGGAAAAACGACCGTTTTAAATGCTATAACGTATGCTTTGTACGGCAAACTGGCTAAACCCTATTCCCACGACCAAACGAAATGTTCGGTAAGGATTGAAGGATACCGTATACCCGGGTCTGAAGAGACACTGGACATCGTTCGAAAGTCACCGGGATCTCGCCTCAAGGTTACTTGTAACGGGAAAGAATACGAAGACGACGGCGCCCAAGGCGTTATTGACAGTCTCGTCGCCCCTTACGACAAGTTTCTTCTTTCTTCGTACGTCGTCCAACGTCTTAATTCGTCCATTCTGTCCCTTTCCCCCCGCGACCAAGTTCTTTTTATTAAAACTCTTGCCTCGGTAGGAGATTGCAACAACGTGTTTCGGGCCCGGGTCCAACATAAAATTGGACACTACGAAGCCCGGACCAACCATTTGAAAGGCGAACTGGCTGTAGTTAGTAGGCAATTCGAAAGCGTAGTGGTTCCCGCTCGTCTCTCCCCGGAAAACACGATTTTGCCAGACCCCGAAGACCTTCGGTCCGTTATCGAACGACTCGAACCCAAAATAAATGCCTTTCGAGAAACGGTCGGGCAGTTAGAAAAAGAAAAAACCCGTCTCAAAGGCGAAGTCGAACAAGCATCCCATGCCCAAACCTTCGAAAAACAGGTTTCGGTGCTTAAAAAACAGTTGGCCAAAATGGAATTCTGCACCGACTCGGATTTCCAAAATCTCGAAAGCGAACACGCCTTTTTGAAAAGAGCCGACGCTTTTCGAGCCGAAACCTTCACCCTCGAGCGCCTCCAAAACGATCTGGGCAAGATCGAAGGCCAACGGCAAAAAACGCTAAGGGTCGGACTTTTGTCGCCGGAAGCCAAAGAATCTTACCAGAACGAGGTGGAAATCCTTCAAGCCGATTACAGCAAAGCGGCAGCCGCGGCTACAGCGGTCGCAGTCGCTAAAAAGAAGATTTCTAAGATATCCGAAGACGTTAGTACCCACTGGAAAACCAAACTTAAAAAAGGTCCTGCTGCGCTCCAATCTTTTTTCGAAAAGAAACTCCGGCAGTTGGAAAAAATGGCAGACCAGGCCAGGCGGGAAATAGACGATCTGTCCCGAAAAGCGGCTGTAGAAAAAATTCATAGGGCGGTCTATACCTGTCCAAGTTGCGACGCCGATCTTATTTTAGAAGAGAACAAACTGGCGCGGGTCCAACCATCCCACCAACCTGCTGAACCCGTCGACTATGGTTCCCTTGTTCTCGCGAGCCAGGAAAAATCTGTTCAGATAGAAAAGGATCTTACTATTTTGAACGCCCTGGCCTGCCGGTTCTCTTTAGTTGCCGACGAAGTTAAACTAAAGGTCCTCCCCGCCTCGAAACTCGCTCTTTTTACTAAAAAAATCGAGAAAATTGAACAATCCCTGGCCACTTCGGAAAAAAATCGACGCGAACTCGACTCGATTACCGCAGCCGAAAACCTAATTGCCGACCACCGGAAGAAGGCGGACGCGATTTTACACGCAGGCGATAAAAAGAAACTCGAGGGCTGCGGGGGCGACACCATCCAAAAACGCTTGGACCTTACCGTAGAAACGCTTACCCGGCTCCGGGTAAACAAAGAACGGGCCATCGCGTTAAGTTCCGAAATCCAGGAGAACCAAACTTTACTGGACCAAGCCGAACTCGTCTCTCCCCATGCATCGGACGAGTTCGACCGCGTAGTGGTTCGCCTCGCCGATGTTCAAACGAAACAAAAAGACGCGGACATTGCCCTCCTCCGCGCCCAAAAAACCCTAGTCGAAGCCTTAGAACGCCAGACCTACGAAAATGCGGTTTCCCGCCATAATACCCTTTTGAAAGAGAAAGATATCCTCGAAGAGTCTCTCCGATCTACGTGCGATAAACTTTTGGGGTTCCAAGGACTCCACAGTCTGTGCAAAAAAGCCGACATCTACGCTACTGACGCAAGCATTGCCGAGATCAACTTTAACGCTTCTCTGTACACGAAAGACCTTTTCGCCGAACCGATTCAAATCGCCTTGTCGCGGGTCCGCACCACCCTTAAAGGGGATCGGCGAGACGGGATGACGACGAACGTGGTGTACCAGGGGTCGGCGTATTCAAGCCTCGACCAACTCAGCGGAGGTGAGCGGCAGCGATGCAACTTAGCCTTTATCCTCGCTGTGAACGATATTGTAGGGACCCCCTTTCTCCTCCTGGACGAATGTCTCAACAACCTCGACGGAGAAACGCACGCGGATATTCTCGACTTCCTTCGCCAGACTTGCCACGGAAAACTTATCCTTGTGGTGGCCCACGAAGCAGCCGTCGCCAAATTCGACGACGTAATTGTGATTAACACAACACCCGGAGACTGATTAGAATCGCTAATATTATCATCAACCAAGCGGTTTCATTTACGGTTTCGTACTCGGAAGCCACTTTTTATTTTTTAGCAAACAATTTTTATATTAAAATATAAAAATTAATGAAATGTTTTATTTGCTCGTCACCTTTTAAGAATAAAACGACGTTCACCTTAGTGCCTTTGGGAAGGGAGGTACTGTGGTTTTGCGCGGCTCATACTCCCGAGGGAGAAAAAATACAACAATTGTCGGGCGCCGACGCTCAGGCGCAATTGGTGAAAAAAAAAAGAAATCTTCACGATGGGATTGAAAAACTCTTGTAAAGTTCCGAAACATTAATGTAATATTAAAACAAAGAACCTTTTTTTGTTGGCTCTTTAGCAAATGCCTGAGTGTTGCCCCCAAAGTCCTTTGTATTATTTATACCCCGGACGGCCAATGGAACAATCTTTCTTCTATACGCGAGAAAACATTCCTCCCATTCCTCCTATTACTCAAGAAATGAAGCCTCAGATTCCCCATAATTATCCTCTTCCCTTTGAAGGGGCCGAACCTCAAAAAATGGCTGCAGTTGAACCTGAACTCAGGTTCGATTCTCCCGAAGAATGGTGGAACGTTCCCCGGGGAAATTTTCCGGGAGAAACGTTGCCGAAGAAGCACGATGAACAGGATAGTAGGGGGGGGGAACAATCACCACTGGGTTCTCAGGGATCCTTTCCGGAGGAATCGGAATCTTTGCCGAACCGTGAGGATTATCGTAACCTTACCAAGAAAAAAACCAACACCCAAGTGGGTGTAATTTTATTACTCCTCCTTATTATTTCTCTTATGGTTATACGTTAGAGTCCGCCGGAAAAATCTTATCTGTATGTAATATAATGATTCAAGAATTAGAATCCTATATATATCTTTTAGGAGAAAAAAAAGGGGAAACCGACAAGGTCATATCTTTCGAACCTACCCTTGCGGCTGCTCGAAAAACAATGGATAAACTGGTGGAGTGTGAGAAGTATATCCTCGAAACTAACGGGGTACAAGTGTATACCACGAAATCCCAGGATGGGAATTCAGTATCAGTTTATACTTCGGAACTGGTTCAAGAAAAAACGATCTCTATAAAACGGGTTTCAAGCCATCCCGAAATAATTTAACTTTTAATAAATATAGTATTAAATATGATACCTAAGAAAATATATACCTATTGGCACGAAAGAGACAAAGCACCCGAATTTGTAAAAAGATGTTGGAAAACTTTTACTAAATATGATTCCGATATAGAACTGGTAATTTTAGACAAAACGACCCTGAAAATATGGAAACCCAAAAATTTTGATTCGTTACAGCATTGCCACCAAGCCGATTGGATACGACTGTATTATTTAGAGAAATATGGTGGGATTTGGCTGGACGCTTCAGTTGTTGTATTAAAATCTTTACGAAGTTGGATTGATTTTCGCAGTAATAAACTACAAGGTTTTGGATATTATAACTCGGCCATAGATAATCTTATTTTTGAAAATTGGGCCATCGTATCGCCGAAGTCCCATCCATTTATTATTGAATGGAAAAACAATTTTAAAGAAGCCATTGAGATGGGATTTGAAAAATGGGGTAATGAGAATGAAAACAGAATTTGTCCCGCCAACAAAAAAGTTGATGTTCCTTTTTATTTTTCTGGTGAATATCTAACGATGCATCGTTGTTTTATTAAAACAGTGTTGAATAGAGGTTACAAAGAGTTGAGTTTAAAATCGGCATGGACAGGGAAAAAAGCCCCTTTAAAAGTAGGTTCGGATCCCTTACATTTCTTCGGACATATGTACAAAGAAGAGAAATACGCGCCCATTGTTAAATATACAAACATAGACCGTAAATTCTTGAGATTTATTTCTAGTATAGGTTTATATAACACAAATTCTGTTTTATATAAACATTTGGTATATAAAAAACCTTATTTGCCTGTATATATAATACTCGGGTTTATCCTCTTGGTTTTATTTATATTCTATTTGAAAAAAACGAATTAGGTGGGTTTTTTTTCTCTCTAGTTCGCGAGAGAAAAAAATGAACCCGAGTTTAAAAAAAGTTGAGAAATCGGGTAGGAGTGTTTTAAGTTCTTTTTCCCTCCGATTCCATACATGCGCGATCGTTAGAAAAGGGACTTAAGTCTCCTTCTGCGATTTTTTCGAATTTTTCGGGGTTTAGGGAAAACCGGTTGCCTCTATTCCCAAAATACAACATGTTTTTTTAAAATAAACTTAATATTAATAAACAGAAACATGGAAGCGAATTTGCCCGTATGGAAATATTACGAAAAAGGGTTTATCGACCCGCTCTACGCGCTCTACCAACAAAAACTTGTCCCTGGAATAATCCAAAGCACGGGCAGGAAGGTAGGCGTCAATATCAATCCTTATAAGACAGCAACGGATCCGATGTATAGCAACCCGCTTTTAGAACGGAAGGGGTGGGGTTTGGGTTTCCAGCGTCAGTTCAGTAACGACCCGTGCCCCGCGGGCTGGACCCCTGGCCTCGACGGGTCGTGTTTCTTATCCGACACCGAAAACGACATGGGCATTTTTTACACCGACAAAGCGTACATTGCTCCCTACCAGTACTGGCTCGGGTACACCGAACCGGCGACTGCGGCCCAGGGAATAAACAACTTCGACACCCGAAGCGTCTCTCCTTTTACCGGTCATTTCCAAAACAATCCCAAGAGTTACGTCGACCCCGCCATCGCGGG
>SPKZ01004657.1_pt1 | contig 15732 bp, 12 predicted proteins | sample 2456571 | NCBI WGS metagenome assembly SPKZ01 (sample SAMN11192286, study PRJNA482655) | marine metagenome | biome: ENVO:00000447; feature: ENVO:00000244|ENVO:00000211|ENVO:00000569|ENVO:00002023; material: ENVO:00002151; isolation source: ocean water from marine abyssalpelagic zone ...
ACCCTGTGGGCCGAGGCCGATCCGAGCTTTTTCGAAGGGACCAGCGTCGAGAAAGAGGTCTCGAACTTGATGTCCTGATGGGGCTTCGGGCTTGCGATCCTCCGCGGGAGTACCCCTGATTGAAAAATGAAGCTGCAGGAGCCATACCGAAGTGGCTGTCCCGGGTTCCTCGGTTCTTCTCCGGCGTCGTGATGCTGGGTCTGCTCTGCGTGATCGCCGAAGGCGTCCTCGCCTCCGAGCCGGCTCCCAGTCAAGCGGCCGAGTCCTCGTCCAGCCCGGCCCCACGCAGCGTCGTGGAGTCCTTTCATGCCGTACTCATCGATTGCATGGTGAGATCCGACGAGCTCGGCTTCGCGGGACGAGCTCAGCGGGTCGCGAAGTGCCAGGACGAGACCTTCGACATCCCCGAGATCGCGCGCACCTCCATCTTGCGGGGATGGAAGCGGCTCGACACAGAGGAGCGGACCCGGTGGGTCGCCCTCGCGCGGCAGTACTGGGCTTCCAAGTACGCGCACGAGTACCCGAGCTTCTCGGGTCAGAACTTCGATACTCTCGGTGTCGAGCCCGCGTCGGATGAAGAGGTGATGGTCCATGCCCGGCTGGCTCGGCCCAACGCTGGTGACGTCGAACTCGACTACCGCCTGCGACAGGTCGACGGCGACTGGCGAATCATCGACCTTCACATCGCTGGAGGGCGCAGCGAAGTCTGGCGCCACCGGGAGGTCTACTACTCCGCGTTGGAGCGCCGGAACTTCGATTCCCTGGTGACGGAAATCAACGAGAAGATCGCGCGGTTTCGGACCCCGACGAATCCAGAGAAGTCGAACTAGAATGGGGCCGTGGGCGGCCACGCCGGAAGGGCGATGCGCGCGTTAGCGCAGGGTAGGTCATGACCTCACGCAACGAGCTGGATCTCTCAGAGAGCTTTACGGGCACGCGCGAGGTGAGCGATCGACACAGGATCGATGTGGACAAGCTCGCCACCTACTTGAAGAGCGCCCTGTCCGGTTTCGATGGCCCGCTGGAGGTCCGCGAGTTCAAAGGGGGTCAGTCGAACCCGACCTATCAGCTGAAGACACCCGGGGCAACATACGTCCTGCGTCGCAAGCCGCCCGGCCATCTTCTCAAATCGGCGCACGCCGTCGATCGCGAGTTCGCCGTGATCTCCGCGTTGAATCGCGTCGACTTCCCGGTCCCGCACGCGCACATCCTGTGCGAAGACGACAGTGTGATCGGCACCGTGTTCTACGTGATGAGCTGCGTCGAGGGCCGCGTACTCTGGGACTCCATGCTGCGACGGCAGTCACCCGAAGAGCGAAGCGCTCTGTTCGAGTCGAAGCTCGAGGTGCTCGCCCGGCTCCACACGACCCCCCCCGAGTCGATCGGTCTCGAGAAATTCGGCCGGCCCGGCAACTACTACGCGCGACAGATCAGCCGTTGGACGAAGCAGTATCTCGCCTCGGAGACCGAGAAGATCCCGGCGATGGACCGGCTCATCGAATGGCTGCCCGAGAACGTCCCCGATGACGACAGCACCAGCATCATCCACGGCGATTACAAGCTCGACAACATGATCGTCCACCCCGACGAGCCCCGGATCATCGCGGTCCTGGACTGGGAGCTGGCGACGCTCGGACATCCGCTGGGGGACGTGACCTATCACCTTGCGCACCGCGTGTCGCCGGGGAGCGCGTGGCTCAAGGCAACGGACACAGAGCTCGAGGCGCTCGGGATCCCGACGGCGGCGCAGTGGATCGACCGCTACTGCGAGCTGACGGGGCGCGACGGTATCGCCGACCTCGACTTCTATCTCGCGTACAACCTCTTCCGCAGTGCGGGCATCCTGCAAGGGATCCTCGGCCGGGTGCGAGACGGCACCGCGGCGAGCGAACACGCAGCGGCGATGGCTTCCAACGTGCGTCCGCTGGCAGAAGCCGCGCTCGAGGTTGCGCGGCGGCTCGGGGCATAGCCGCGCGGCCGGGATCCGTTGGAGTCGCCCCGGACGACGAACGGCCGGTCGCGCACGCTTCGCCGGCCCGGTGGGTAAATCGATTCACCGAGGGCATGGCGTTGTCGAACCGCTCGAAGAGTTGCGCGCAAACCATCGGGGAAAACGGATAGGATCGTGACCATGATCGAGGGCAACAGCCTCTGGGAGCTGGTGGAGAACCGCACCGCGGCGAGCCCGGGGCGGCCCATGCTCGAGGACGAGTCGGGGGCCATCCTCACCTTCGGCGAGCTCAAGGTGCGAGCAGAGCGGTCGGCGGCCGCGCTCGCAGAGCGAGGGGTGCGCGAGGGAACCACGGTCGCGTGGCAGCTCCCGACCTGGATCGAGGCCTACGTGCTCGTCGCGGCGCTCGCGCGCCTGGGTGCGCGGCAGGTCCCCATGCTGCCCCTCTACCGCGAGCGCGAGATGCGATTCGTCCTGGCTCAGACCGAGGCCGAGCTGCTGATCGTGCCCCGCGTGTGGCGCGGCTTCGACTACGAAGAGCAGGCGCACAAGGTGGCGGAGGGCAGCCGCTGCGAAACACTCGTGTGCGATCCCGAGCTCCCCCAGGCCGATCCCGGATCGTTGCCGCCCGTGACCTCGCCGGAGCGCTGGCCCGAGGACGCGCCGATTCGCTGGGTGCTGTACACCTCCGGAACCACTTCCGATCCCAAGGGCGCGCTACACACCGATGCAACGATTCGGGCGGGCTCGGAGGCGAGCCTGACCCGCCTCCAGATGAACGGAGAAGACTGCAGCCCGGTGATGTTCCCCTTCACCCACGTGGGCGGGATCTGCGGCCTGATGAGCCAGCTTCGCACGGGCAGCATGGCACTCCTCGTCGAAATCTTTCACCCCGTCCACACGCCGGAGCTGCTCGCTGGGAGAGACATCACGCTGTCTGCCGGGGGTACCGCGTTTGCGCTGTCCTTCCTGCGGGCCCAACGCCAGCATCCCGACGCGCGACTCTGGCCGAGCCTCCGCGCCTGCCCGGGTGGCGCCGCGCCCAAACCGCCCGAGCTCCACTACGAAGTCAAGCGAGAGCTCGGCGGCGTCGGGATCGTTTCCGGCTACGGCCTGACCGAGATGCCGATCCTCTCGCAGAACGCCGTCGACGACCCCGACGAGAAGCTCGCGATCAGCGAGGGTCGCGCGAGTCCGGGGGTGGAGATCCGGGTCGTTTCTTCGGACGGCGCGGTGTTGGGCGCAGCGGAGGTCGGCGAAATCTGCGCCAGGGGTCCGATGCTGTGCAAGGGCTACCTCGACAGCTCCCTGAACGCCGCGGCGTTCGAAGCGGACGGCTTCTTTCACACGGGCGATCTGGGTTACCTCGACGAAGACGGCTTCGTCGTGATCACCGGTCGGTTGAAAGACGTGATCATCCGCAAGGGCGAGAACATCTCGGCCAAGGAAGTCGAAGACGTCCTCTACACGCTTTCCTCCGTGGCGGATGTCGCGGTGATCGGCTTGCCCGATCGCGAGCGCGGGGAACTCTGCTGCGCGGTGGTGCAGTGCTCGGCCGGCGAGCCGCCACTGACCTTCGAGGCGATGGTCGCGCACTGCGAGAGCAGCGGCCTGATGCGCCAGAAGATCCCCGAGCGGCTCGAGTTGATCGACGAGATCCCGCGCAACGCGTCGGGCAAGATCGTCAAGTTCGAGCTGCGCGACCGATACTCTTCCTGAAGCGCCCAGCGTCCGGGGGGTCGCGATGCAGGAGTGCCGCCATTGCGGACCCCTGCAGCATGGGGGTTGGCCGAGCTGGCGGCGTCTCTCCTGGGCGTGCGCGCCGGCGAAACGTCATTCCACCTGGAAGTCGTACTGCATCGGGAGGACCGGCCGGTACACACTCTGGAACAGGATCTGCGAGGCGCCGCCCGGGGCGGGGGATCGACCGCGCTCTTGCCATTCGGGGATGCGTCGGTCGAGATCCCGCTGGGTCTCGAGGGGATCGCCCTCGAGCATGTAGACGTTCGCGTAGCGGCCGGGGGGCCTGTCGACGCGGGAGAAGCGCATGGCGGCGCTGACGCCGTGGACCTCCAGCAGATCGGGGGCGTGCATGTCTCGGAACCACTGGTCGACCCCGGCGCGCTCCGCGGGGTCGGCCACCTCGGGCAGGACGATCATGATCCCCGTGTCGCGGAGGTGAGGCGCAGCCTCCGCGGAGGCGGGGATGTCGTCGCGTACCTGGGTGTAGTCGAGGCGGTAGTACCCGACATCGGCGATCTTCCCGTAGCGGAACATGCGTCGCTGCTTCCTCAGATCGTCGCCGCGCTGGCTCCAGCGTTCTTGCACCGCGTCGAAGTCAGCGTCGCCGATCAGATAGGTCGTGCAGTAGGTCCCGCAGCCGGCGGCAAGCTCGGGGAGCGGGCTCGGGAGCCGAAGCGCCTTGTACTCCGGTGGGGCGACGTAGCGACGACCGAGGAGCATGCCCGGCAGTGCCGCAAACTCCGGCAGGTGATCGAAGTCGTACCAGCGGTTGTAGTCCTCGGTGTGCTCCTGGGGCACATCGATCAGCGCGATGACGATTCCCTGGGTGTTCATTCGGCCCATTCTACTCTCAAGTCATACGCCGCATGATTCCCTCTCCGACACCGATCCACATCGCCGAAAAGGGGCCGTCAAGAGCTGGCGCGGCGAGGTAGAATGAGTCGGCGCCGCATTTGCGTCAGCACGAGAACGAGGAGAAGCACTGCATGAGTGACGTATTGGGCTACAGGGGCAAGCGAGTCGTCGTGACTGGATCCGCTTCGGGGATGGGGGAGGCGGCGGCGCAGATCCTCGTCGATCTCGAGGCCGAGGTGATCGGCCTGGACGTGAAGCCCACGGGGGTGCCGGTGGCGAAGAGCCTCGAGATCGACCTGCGCGACCCCGAGGCCATCGAATCCGCGGTCGGCGCGATTGGCAGCCCCATCGATGCCGTATTCAGCGTTGCCGGCCTGCCCGGGCCGCCGTTTTCGGAACTCGACACGATGCTCGTCAACTTCGTCGGAGCCAAGCAACTCATCGAATCGCTCGTGCCCTCCATGCCCCGGGGCTCGGCCATCGTCTGCGTGGCATCGACGGCCGGGCTCGGCTGGCAGGAGAGCGTCGCCGAGTTCATGCCGCTCGTCTCGTCACCGGACTTCGCGGCGGGCAAGGCCTGGTGTGAAGCGAATGCCGCGATGCTCCAGGAGTCCGGCGGTTACGTGCTGTCGAAGAAGGCGCTCAACATCTGGGTAGCGTGGCGCGCGGCGACCCTGCTTCCCACGGGCATCCGATTGAACTGCACGAATCCGGGGCCGACCGACACGGGCATGATGTCCGACTTCGAGGCACAGTCGGGCGCGGATCTCATCAACGCCTACGTGGGACCCTCCGGTCGCCGCTCCACCTCCATCGAGCAGGGCTGGCCGCTCGTCTTCCTCAACAGCCCGCACTCGTCCTACATCGCGGGGGAAGCGCTTCACACGGACGCCGGCTTCACCGGAGCCCTGGTCACGGGCCAGATCGAGGTGGTGAGGCCCGACGCTTCGGCGCGGCGCGACTGACCGCGCCGCGCAGCGGGCTCGGCCCGCCCGGAACCGAGGCCACCCGCAGGCTCGAACAGTGAGTGCTCTCCCCACACCGATCCGAATCGACCCGCTCTTCGACGATCCGTCGCTGGTGATGCACTGCGTTCGGGCCGGTGCGCCGTACCGGCTCCAGAGCGTCATCGACCTGGGGTACGAGAACGCCGGCGAGAACCCCGACCCCTGGTTCCGCGCCTACTGGGTGGTGCCCGGCAAGACCTTCCTCCCGGAGGCCGAGGCACTGCTGCACGACGCGAGGCTGGTGGAAGCAGCCGGGCAGTTGTTCGGCGCGCGGGTCGTCCGGCCGCAGGCCGTGATGGCCAACCTGATGGGGCCGATGCCGGCGGGCGCGGCCCACGTCGACCTGCCGTACTTCCGCGGGGCGCCCGCGCGCGACCATCCGGCCGAACTCCTCTACGCGATGGGTCGGTCGGGCCTGTTCGAGCGCTGGGCGATTCGCGTGGCTTCCGCGCTCTGCTGGTTCCACCTCGGCGCGGACGGAGGCTTCGAGTACTGGCCCGACGGTCCGGGTGCGCCATCGTGCCTCGAGGCGATGCCGCTCTGGAACGCGTCACTCGTGAGCGACAACGACCGGATGCGCCATCGCACGCGGGAGGTCGGCCCGGCCTCCGAGAGGCTTCCGAGGGGTCGGCTTCGCCGTTCGGCGAGGCTCCACGCCCACTCCGACGGCGGCTGGGAGATCTGCGACGGCGCCGAGGGCGTGGTGCGCTGGCCTTTCGAGCGCATACGGCTCTCGATCCTCTGGAAGGCGCACGTCTTCGCGGACGCCCAAGCCGCGGCGACCGTGGACGAAGGGAGCGATGACCTCGATCCGGCGACCATCGCACGCGTGTTCGCGGACGGAGCGAAGCGCCAGGGCGCCACGCTTCCTTCGACGCGCGATCCACGCACGGACCGCAGCTGGATCCGCGCGGTCTGCGCGCTGTACCCAGCCCGCTGATCGCCGTACGCACCGATGTCCTAGTATGGATCGCACCCGTACCGAGGCGACGCACGCGATCAGGGAACAGTTTTGCACTCGACATTGAAGCCGCATGAATTGAATCAGCATTTCGAGTGGCGGGATCGCGAGGGGCCCTTCCGCGTTCTCAGCAACGAGCAAGCGGAGCAATACAATCGCGACGGCTTCGTCGTCCTGGAGAATGTCTTCGATCCCGAAACGATCTCGGAGCTGATCGAAGAGATCGACCCGCTGGAAGCCAGGATGGAGGAGATCGTCCGGGATCAATTCAACGGCAAGGCCTTCATCGCGCGTGCCGGCGAGATTACCTTTACCCCGCATCTGGTCATGGAGTCGCCGAGGGCGAAGGCATTCACCCAGCGGTCCTTCTTTCGGGACATCGCATACGACCTGTTGGGTGAGGACGTTCGGCTCTATTGGGATCAGGCGGTCTACAAGAAGCCGGGCACGTTGGAGCGCTTCCCGTGGCATCAGGACAACGGTTATACCTTCATCGAACCACAGCAATACCTCACGTGCTGGGTTGCACTGACGGATACCGATGAAGAAAGCGGCTGTCCCCTCGTGATGAAAGGACGCCACCGGGATGGCACCTACGCCCACACGATGACGGATCTCGGGTGGGAGATCGTAGAAGAAGCGCCCGGGCCCGTGGCCGCCGCACCGGTTCGCGCCGGGGGCGTGGTCGTCTTCTCCTCCCTCACGCCGCACAAGACCGGGCCGAATCGCAGCTCGGATCACGTCCGAAAGACCTATATCGTGCAATTCGCGCCAGAGGGTGCGTGTCTGCGCATGCCCGAGGGCGGTGAGCAGCTCTCCATCCCTTGCAATGACCCCGAGCGGCAATACGCGATCCTGGTCGATGGAGAGACGCCGGCCTAGCGCTCATCAAGCGCGTAGCACGGTTGATCAAGTACTACTGGGACGGCGTGAGCAACGCAGCGACGACAAACGTCACCAACGCCAGGAGCGGAGGGTTGAACTCGAAGATCCAGCGGATCGTCTTCGACTGAGGGAGATGAGCCCGCCAGACGCGAGACGCCATGGCGCAGCTCGGGTGGATTTCGTTCTGGATCCCGCACGCAACGATCCCTCCAACCAGACACCGTGATTGCCTTTTCCTCATCCCAAACCTTTGTGTAGATCTTTCAATGGTCCGCTAATCAGCTGTTCGCGATGGTAGTTCCTGTTGTTCTTCACAAACGGCTTGTGTACAAGGGTGGGGTTGGGCTTCATCTTCAAACGCGGTACCAGACCGCTGCTTGCTGCGGCGGTTGGGATGCTGCTCGTCCTTCCGACCGACGCCGGCGCAGCGGTCACCGCGTGCCCGGCGGCAACGACCCTCGAGGCGCTGACCGCCTGTCTTGTCGACTCGAACCACATGCCGCGCAGCGGCACCAACGGCTTCATCGTGCCGAGCCTCGGTGAGCAGATCGAATGGGACGAAGTGGTGAAGGACATGCTAGACGGCAGCCAGAGCGGCGCCTGTGCTGCGGTCTCACTGCCCCCAGGCCTCGCTGGCCTCTACGAGATCACCGCCTTCACCGATGCCTCGAACGGCGACACGTACTGCGTACTGGCCGAGATCGCCGAGATCGGCGACCCGAACAAGAAGGCCTGGGGAACGTTCGTCACCAGTCTCGAACCGCAGCGCGAGCTGGCGATCCAGATTCCCCATCCTTTGAACGATCTCGATACCGCGCTCCAGGGGGCAAGCGTCTTCAAGACGATCCGGGCGCGAAGCTTCCTCTTGACCGGCAGCCACCGCAACGCCAACGATCCCGACAGCACCTGCCAGAGCTCGTATAGGGAATCCGACGCTGCGCACAACGTCGAGAACATGTTCCATACCACTACCGAGGCGACGCTCGACTGGTACCAGACGCAACAGCTCGACCAAGAACTCGTGGTGATCCAATTCCACGGCATGGGCACTTCGAGCTGCCCCGGGGTGGACGTCTACATGACCAACGGTCGCTCCCCCGGCGACGGCACGCCGATCGCCGGCGACGACATCCTGACTCTGCAAGCGGAACTCGAGGCGCGTCACCCCGGCTGGGTCGTGGTCGTGCCCGGAGGCACGCCGAGCTGTACCCTCAACGCCACCACCAACACCCAGGGACGTCTCTTGAACGGCGTGGCTCCGCAGTCGGTCTGCGGCACCGCGGCGACTGGCTACAACGGAAGCTTCGTCCACATCGAACAGAAGCGGGACTTCCGCATTCCGGAAGGCTGGTTCGATTCGATGGAGGCCAGCTGGCCCGTGGGCTGCGCCGTCGACGAGCATTTCGAGGGCGGCCTCGCCGGCTGGTTCAACAGCGCCGCCTCGACCTGCTCGACTGGGGCCTTCGTGACCGCCACTCCGACCGAGCAGTCGTCCGCGGGCGGCATCGTCACCCAGGTCGACGGTGACCACACTTCGGTCTCCGGCCAGGCCCTCTTCACCGCCACCAACACGAGCAACAGTACCGGTGACGTCGACGGTGGTGCCTGCATCGCCGAGTCGCCGGTCTACCCGGTCGGAGTCGACTCCGAGATTTCGATCTGGTACTTCCACGGCCAGAGCGAGACCGCTGACGACCCGGCCGGTGACTTCTTCCTGCTCGAGATCTCGACCGATGGCGGGACCAGCTATTCCACCCTGGCGTCGACAGGCGACGTCGCCACGAACGCGGCCTGGAGCGAAGCGACGACCACTTTGGCGGCGGGATCAACCGTCAAGTTCCGCGTCCAGGTCTCCGACGGCACTGCCGACGGCAGCCTCGTGGAAGGGGGCGTCGACGACCTGCTGATCTGTCCTTCGGCGACGGCGTCCGTTCCGCTCCTGCCTCCGCTCGGCTGGGCCGTCTTGCTTTCTGGCCTTGTCTATTTCGGAGCGCGGGCGGCAGATAGGAAGTTCGAGAACCTGTGGAACGACTGACTCCATTCGCAGCCGTGGTATCGACACGGGTGCAAAAAACTCGCGGGTGATTCTTGGACGCTGGTTTGAAGGTCTTCGCTCCTACGCTGCCACGTCCAGTCCGACGAGATCGCTCGGTATCGAAGACGTCGTTGCGGCATTGCCGCCTACGGGTCCCTCAGGCGGCACCGGGATCTGAAATGGCGCGGCGCTCAGAATTTCCGAAAGAAGTTCCAGTCCTGTTTGACGGGCAGCGATTCGGTTGCCTCGGTCTTTCTGAAGGCTCGATAGGGGCGCGTCATGACGCCACTCTGGCTCAGTACCATCCAGATCCGCAGTCGTGAGTCTTGTCCGTATTTCGAGTAGTCGAGTTCGCGATACTCGTAGTGGGTTGTGAGGAACTTGTTGATCTTCGACACCGCCGGCATGGGTGAATCGTCGAAGACCATGATTCCCCCTTTTCGCAACATCTCGTTGCAGAAATAGACGTCGATCATGAGGTGATCGAAGGTCTTCCAGCCATCGAGGAAAACGAGGTCATAGTGCTCGCCCTTTTCAAGGAGCATGGGCAGGAGGCGGTTGGAATTACCTTCGGCGAGTTCGTGCCGTTCGGAGAATCCAAGATGTTGAACCAGGGCGACTCCGAGATAGTCGAAGTCGCGCTGGAGATAGTCGATGGACAACAATCTCCCACCGAAATCGTTCGTTCCGGCGAGCATGTACGCCGCGGTAGATCCAGTCGCAAATCCGATCTCCAGCGAGTTCATGGCCTTCTGTTCCCGGGCAACCCGATACAGAAAGTCCCCCTGGTGATCAGAACAGTAGGGGAGTTCCGGCTTCCGCAGTTCTTCCAGGCTGCCGCGAACGAATTGGGTCTCCGGCATGGGCCGATACTGGAAGACTCGCTTTGCCGCTGATCTGATACTCATTCTCTCCCTACGTCTCATTCGTCGAGGAATAACGTATCGAAATCACCCACCTTTACCCATTCCATGGTGACGGCAGGGACTCCTACCGTACTCTCTTTTCATCTGGTGTCTCCAGCCGAACAGGGCAAGCTGCAAAAGCAGCTTCTTTGCCCTATCCCCTCGAATTTCTCTGATCTTGACGGCGTTGGAATCGGGGGAGTAGCGTTTTCTGACCGATTCTCGAATACCCAGGGTCGCCGCGTCTGGGCGAACCGAAAGGACGACGAGCGTGGAGAGAGTGAGCGGACCGGTTAGCGGGGGTGAACACGGGTGGGCATTTGGCGCGTCGCTCGGTGATCTCGCCGACGTCGGCTACGTGGAGAGCGAGTTCTTCGTGGCCGGCGAGGCGGCTCGGTACACGCTTTCGGAGACCGGCGACTACTCGTTCGACGGCCGATGGGCCGCCGAGAAGGGGACGGCTTCGCCCTTCCGTACCCGGCTGCTCGTCCGACGGCCGATCGATCCCAGCCGCTTCAATGGCACGGTGGTCGTGAACTGGAACAACGTGTCGAATGGGCACGAGAATCTCCCCGGCATGAGCGCGGAGCTACTCGAAGCGGGCTTCGCGTGGGTCGGTGCGTCCGTGCAGAAGGTGGGCTTGTACGGCTTTCCGTTCGGCGAACCGCGCGGTCTCGTGACCTGGGACTTCGAACGGTACGGCACGTTGTCGATCCCAGACGACGACCTGTCCTACGACATCTTCACGCAGATTGCGGCCGCGGTGGGGCCTGGGCGCCCAGCGGAGCCGTCCGACCCAATGGGCGGGTTCACGGTGCGGCGGCTCCTCGCGTATGGCGGTTCACAGTCGGCCTGTCGGTTGGCGACCTACTACAACGCGATCCAGCCGCTCACCCAGACCTTCGACGGCTTCTTGGTTCTCGTCTACCCGGGCGGCGGCACCCTCGTGGACTCCACCAAGCCGGTGCCGCAGCAGGCGGAGATTCCCGAGGTGGCTCGCACTCTCGTCAATCTGCTGCCGTTCAGCTCGCACCTCTTGCGTACGGATCTCGATGCTCCGTTGCTCGTGTTGAACTCCGAGACCGAGGCGTCCTGGTACTACGCCGTACGCCAACCCGACTCCGATTCGTACCGGCTCTGGGAGGTCGCCGGTACCGCTCATGCAAGTGGTGGCGCGGCCGAGGAAACGGCCGCGCGCCAGGAGCGCGATTTCGGTTCGGTACCGCCCGGTCCCTCGATCCCGGCGGCCGCGAATCCCAACACACTCTCGTTTGCACCGGTGGTCGAGGCGGCTATGCATCACATGCAGCGCTGGATGGGCGGTGGCCCGCCGCCGCCGCCGCAAGCGCGCGTCGATTTCACGGGTGACCCTCCCGTGATTGCGCGAGACGAGCACGCCAACGCGATCGGAGGCATCCGTCTCCCGCACCTCGTTGCTGCCACCGCCTCGCATCGCGGCGCAAGCCCCGAGGGCGTGCCCGACCTCACCGGTTCGAGCACACCGTTCTCAGCAGAGACACTGCGAGAGCTTTATCCCGACCGCGAGGCTTACGTCGCGCGGTTCGAGGCGGCGGTCCGCCACGGACTCGACAAGGGCTTCCTTCTGCCCCGTGATGCCGAGCGCCTGCGCGCCGAGGTCGGCGCCGCGCAGATACCGGCCGGCTGAACGGTGAAGTGAGTGCCCCTGTCCTGCGATTCGTCAGGAGGAGACCGAATGCGTTCGACCGTTGGCTTGATCGCCCTTCCTTCGCTCTGGCGCTGGGCACTCTGCCTTGCGCTCGTCACGGTCGTCGGTAGTCAGGCCGTCGCTCAGGACGTCGAGTCCGACGTGGCGGTTCGCGTCGATGATCTTCAGTCGATGCAGGTCTCGGTTCAACCGATCAACGATTTCGTTTTCAAGATCGAAGGCGAGGGAGCCCTCTTCCTGATCAACACGAGCGAAGGGTCCGTGCTCGTCGATACCGGGACCCCCTACGCCCAGAACGAGGAACAGCGAAAAGCAATCCGCAAACATGCGACCGGACCGATCGAGAAGATCATCGTCACGCACTTTCACGGGGATCATTCGGGGGGACTGCCCAAATGGAAGGACGAGATCGATTCGGGGAAGATCGAATTCGTCGGCCACCACCGATATGGCTACATGGCACGGATCCAGGACGAGCTGACGCCCTTCTTCCTTCGCCGCTACTACCCTCTCTATCCGACACGGGTCTCGCTCGATCCCAATCAGCCGCCCCAGGTTCATTGGCAGATGCGGCCGACGCGGCCCGTCTTTCCCGGAGCCGACTACGAGTTCGAACTCGGCGGAGTGAAGTTCGTCGTGATTGCTCCGGAGAATGGGGGGGAGGGCGAGGATGGCGTGCTGGTCTGGCTGCCGGAATCGAAGATCCTCTTCACGGGCGATCTCTTCGGACCGCTCTATCCGATGTTCCCGAATCTCTACACGATTCGCGGCGAGAAATATCGCGACCCGCTCGACTACATCGATGCCCTCGACCTCGTGCTCGACCTGAATCCGAAGGTCATCGCACATACGCACTTTCGCGTTATCGAGGGAGAGGCCTATATCCAGGCGAGCGTCCGAACCATGCGCGACGCCGTCCAGTTCATGTGGGACGAGACCGTGAAGGGCATGAACGCGGGGAAGAGCGTGTGGGAATTGATGCGTGACATCGAACTGCCCGAGCATCTGCGCGTGAGTCAGGGACACGGAAAGGTTTCCTGGTCCGTCCGCGCGACCTACGACATCATCACTGGCTGGTACTACTACGATACGATCGCGAACATGTATCACGTGCCGCCGACGGCGATCAACGACGATCTCGTCGAATTGGTCGGCGGCGGAGACGCGCTCGCGAAGCGCGCGCGAGCCTACCTGAAGAAGGGGCAGCCCCTCGAAGCGATTCGTCTGCTCGACATCGCGGCCGGCAACGAGACCGAGGCCGTCTTGAAAGTCCGGATCGAAGCCGTCGAAAGACTCCTGGCCGGGTCCAGGGCGGGGCTCGCGAATTACAGTGAGATCGGATTGCTCGAGGCTGATCTTCGCGCGACGCGGGCGCTGTTGAAGTGACCTTCCCCCATGAATCTCGTCCAGGAAGTAGATGGGCAGAGGAAGTCGGACAGCGGGGTAGCGTCGGCTAGCGGCGCCGGATCGCAGTCAGGCTTGGGGGCGCTCTTCGCCGCAGACGGAGACCCGCTCGCCGCGTCGCGAGTGCGGGTAGTAATCCCAGACCGCGTGGTGTTGAGTGCAACGGTTGTCCCACAGGGTCATAGTCTTGGGCGCCCACATCATCCGGCAGTGGATTCGCGGAGTGCTGCCGATGTGTTCGAAGAGCATTTCGAGCAATGAGCGGCTCTCGCGTGGAGAGAGCCCACAGATGTGTGTCGTGAAACCGCTGTTCACGTAGAGGATTCGGTCCCCCGATTCAGGGTGGCGAGTCACCACGGGATGTTCGGACCTCGGGTAGCCACCCTCGGGAGGCGTTGACTTGTAGGCTCCGACATAGGGTTTGGCGCCATCGTGGACGGCGGTCAGTCCGGCGAGGAAGTCCTTCATGGGGTCTGAGAGCAGTTCGTATGCCAGTGCCATGTTGGCAAAGAGCGTGTCGCCTCCGCCGCTTTCGGGCGTTTCGCTCATATAGAGGATAGAACCCAGGGGCGGGATTTCATCGCACGTCACATCGGTGTGCCAGCCGTCACCGGCCGCGTAGGCCGAATCTGCGGTGGTGACCACCGGTAGGATCTCCGGGTCATCTCCGCGAAGCCCTACCTTGTGCATGGGGTGGGAGTGTAGTTTCCCGAAGCGACGCCCGAAGGCCTTGTGTTGATCCCGGCTCAGTTCCTGGTCGCGGAAGACCAATACCATCCAGTTGCGAAAAGCTGTATCGAGATCCCTGGATTGATCCTCGTCGAGTGGCTGGGAGAGATCGAGACCGTGGATTTCTGCACCCATGTGGGGCGTCAGGGTGTGTAAATCGAAGCTTGCGTACTGGAGTTGTTTCGGAGGGCGTTCCGCGTGCTTGTCGGTTTCGGCTAGCATGGTCTTCCCTCGTTCGAACAGGCCTGCTGCAGTGCAAAGGTCTCGCGCCCCTCTTCATCAGGCCGCGGGTCAAGGCAAGCTTCGTGCTGTCGTCGGCGTCGCTCTCGCCCGAGCTTCGCGAGCATCACACGCGCAGCACCTACGAGGGGCGTGCCTGTCGGGGCTGCATGTCGGCGGGGTCGACGCCGGCGACGACCGTCGGATTTTTCATGGCGTCGCGACGGAAGGGTTCGCCGAGTTCCTGGTTGAGCAGAACCTCGATGAACGTGGTCACGCCGTTCGACTGTTCCTTGCAGGCGATCTCGAGTGCATCGGTCATCTCGGCCTGCGTCTGCACGACGACGCCCTTCAGTCCACAGCCCTCGGCGATGCGCGCATAGCTCACGTTCGGATCGAGTTCCGTGCCCACGAAGTTGTCGTCGAACCAGAGTGTCGTATTCCGCTTTTCGGCGCCCCACTGATAGTTGCGGAAGACGACCATCGTGATCGCGGGCCACTCGTCGCGGCCGATCGAGCTCATTTCGTTCATCGAGATGCCGAACGCGCCGTCTCCTGCGAAGCCCACCACGGGTGAGTCGGGGCACCCGATCTTCGCCCCGATGATCGAGGGGAAGCCGTAGCCACACGGGCCGAACAGGCCGGGTGCCAGATACTTGCGCCCCTCTTCGAAGGAGGGATACGCGTTGCCGATCGCGCAGTTGTTGCCGATGTCCGACGAAATGATCGCATCTTTCGGCAGCGCTTCGATGATCGCGCGCCAGGCATGACGCGCGGACATGCGATCGGGTTCGCGGTCGCGGGCTCGTTCGTTCCAGGTGGTACCCGGGTCGTCTTCCTCGTGATCCATTTCGGCAAGCGTATTCTGCCAGTCGGCCTTGGTCTTGCGCACGAGTTCCTCGCGCTTACTGCGTCCCGCGTCGCCTGCGTCGCTGCTCAGTTGTCCGAGGATCTGTTCGGCGACCTGCCTGGCGTCGCCTTGGATGCCGACACTAACCCTCTTGGTGAGTCCGATACGATCGGCATTGATGTCGACCTGGATGAGCTTGGCGTCCTTCGGCCAGTAGTCGATGCCGTAGCACGGCAGGGTCGAGAAGGGATTGAGTCGAGTGCCCAAGGCCAGCACGACGTCGGCCTTCGAGATCAACTCCATGGCGGCCTTCGAGCCGTTGTAGCCCAGGGGACCGCAGGAGAGCGGATGGCTGCCGGGGAACGCATCGTTGTGCTGGTAGTTGCAACAGACCGGCGCGCCCAGGCGCTCGGCGAGTTCTTTTGAAGCTTTGATTCCGTCGCCCAGGATCACACCGGCGCCGTTGAGGATCACCGGGAATCGGGCCTTCGAGAGCAGCGC
>SPKZ01002647.1_pt1 | contig 15724 bp, 18 predicted proteins | sample 2456571 | NCBI WGS metagenome assembly SPKZ01 (sample SAMN11192286, study PRJNA482655) | marine metagenome | biome: ENVO:00000447; feature: ENVO:00000244|ENVO:00000211|ENVO:00000569|ENVO:00002023; material: ENVO:00002151; isolation source: ocean water from marine abyssalpelagic zone ...
TTGACTATTAGAGGTGGTTCCCTCAAAAGAAGCCGTTCGATTATATGACAAATTATCCCAATCAGAAAGAGTGACCGAAGTGCCTTCTGCAGCCTGCACGTAGACATTGTGCGAACGAATCCAGGTTGGTAGGGAATACCCGCTATTTTCCCCCGGTGACAAACAATATTTATCACCAGTATCTAAACTAACAATACATCCTTTAGGTTCATTAACCTCAAGGCTTTGTGCATTTAGCGTAAATAGAAGTAGTGATATTGATATTACAGCTTGCGTATAACTATTTTTCATTTCATGACGCCTCTATGAGTTCAACGATTAAAATTAATAATTCATATGATTTTAAATGATTTATGAAATAATCCAATAGAATTAAATGCTTAAAAAACTGTAATCATCTAATAGATTAGACTGAACGCATCGGACGGCCCATATCTAATGGGCTATCAGTTACCAATTTTTTTTCGATAGCTTGCAAGCATTGTTTTCTTCTCGGTGAATAATTTCCATAAATCGATGGCGATAAAAATACCTTTGGCATGGCCGTGCTTGCTAAAACCAATGGTTAAGTCGTTATCAAAATGAATAGCCGCTCCCCATCCCCATCCCCAATCCTTAATTGCGTTTCTGTCGGCATATAGTGAGATAAGTGACGGACCAGTCGGCTGGTACCATTTATCACTTTGCCACCAGTTATAGCCGATGGATTTTTAATATGTCGTCATAGTCAATTGATATAATATCGACCCAGTCTTCAATGTTACGATCTTTAAAACGAGGGTAGGTTTTTAGCGCCTGCTGGATACGTGCCCATTCCGTGTAACAGCAATAAAATAGGTTTGGTCATGACAATATTCCTTATTATTTTTTAGCTAAATAATTAATCACTTTATTTTACACTGTATTTTTTTGTCCAGAATGTCAGTGTTATGAACGTAGTGACAGTAGGTAAGCTATTATCTCAGCTGATTTTGGTTTATTTGCGCCATCAGTTTATCGGTGATAAATTATTAATCATTTCTCATTCTTATATTGGTTGCAATTACATGTCGTATCCGGTCCAGATCCAAAGTGCCAAATCACTGAAACTTACCGCTAATACCACGGTGTTTAATCAGGGGGATGATTGTGATCAATATGTCATTGTGACGAGTGGTAGTATCAAGGTGTTTTCACGATCTTTTATGGGAAAAGAGGTGGTGTTATATCACATCAGCGCAGGGCAAATGTGTGTGCTGACGACGTCTTGTTTGTTGGCTAATAAAAGCTATCCGGCGCAAGCAATCACCGAAAGTGATGTTGAGTTGAAGATCATTTCAAAGCAACAGTTTGATCGTTACATGAATGAATCTACTGATTTTAGAGCCTTTGTCTTTAGTAGTTTCAGTGAAAGATTAAGTCATTTAATTCTATTGATTGAACAGCTTAATTTAACCAGTGTTGAACAACGTTTGAGCCAATATTTGTTAAGAGCAAGCCAATCTGAGCTCACCATCAACACAACGCATCAAGCGGTAGCGACTGAAATTGGTTCGGCGCGCGAGGTGGTTAGCCGGCATTTAAAAGAGTTGGAGCGTAAAAATGTGCTTACTCTAGGCCGTACCAAAATTACCATTGTTGATGTAGATAGCCTAACTAACATGGCGACTTTTAGCCATGTATTGTGACGCTGTGTGACTATGTCACTGAACTCTTTTTTTATTTGTTTGATAATTGATGTCGACATTAATAATTAAGGATTAAACATGAAAAACGAAGGTACGTTAGATCGCATGTTACGCGTTATTTTAGGCTTGGGATTATTAAGTCTGACTGTTATTGGACCTATCACCGCTTGGGGATATGTTGGATTAATACCCTTGTTAACTGGCGTTTTGGGTGTTTGTCCGCTTTACAAGCTATTCGGTCTCAGTACTTGTCCTTTAAGCAGTAAATAAAAGTACTTGCGCTTGCACATAAAAACGACGTTACTTCGAGGTAACGTCGTTTTTTGTTTTAGGTATTGGTATTGCTGTGGTTATTTATTAATTGGCATCACATCTGGGAATTTATGTGGGTGACGATTAAAGGTGTTGGCATTATCATTGGGCTCCCGACTTGGTAAGGGATCATATCTGGTAGTAGCTTTTTGGCGACTGAGTCGGCATAAGTCACTGGATTAGACAATTTGTTATCAAGCGTCACTGCACGTAATACACCACCTGAAACGGCGTAAGCGCGAGTTAAATCAAAATCAGGACGATGTTGAATATGCTCCGACACTTCCATTGGCTTACTCGCCATAAACATATGGGTGAGTAACGGGTTAGCGAGTCTGTTTACTTGCACCCACTGATCTTTGTTGTACATTGCGCTGCTGGCATAGACAAAATATTTTTGGGTAACATTTTATTGGGCACTTCAACCACAATCACGCAGCTCTGAAAATCTTTAAATAAATCCACGCCTCTGTCAAAGCTTGAGAGATCGAATTCACCTTGGCTAAGCAGTTTGGTCATGAAACCAATACCAATGCGCTGGTCGAAGCTAAGCTTTTAAATTTTTGAGTGAAGGTAGTCATTTTTTCCTCTTTGGTGGGGGAATATCTGATGAACTGTATTATTACGGGTTAATTCTGGACTAACCATGACATATAGGGTAATTTTTTTGTCATATCGTACAATTTAACTGGCTACTTTCTAAAACAGGAATATCAATATGTCTAATAATAGTCTGAATGTTGCCGATAGCCCCTTGAAATCTGGCGCTGATGTTTTGGACAGTATACGTCAAAAAATAATCCTTTTGCGGGAAAATCAGATATCACGACTCGGTTGTGTGGCTACTTTCAATATAAAAAACAAATACATTTACCGCTGTTAAGAGATATGCCGCATTTTTTGCACATTAGATCGAGAGAAGAGCCAGAGTTGGCTTGGCTCAATCATTTGGCCAACACGCTGGCGCATGAATCGCGATCGTTTAATCCGGGTCGCACGGTGGTGGTGGAATGTCTCGGGGTGCTTTCGCTAATTATGTTCACGATACCGTCGGAATGGCGCCGCTGGCCTACCTCAGCCAATGGCGGATGCACATCGCCTATGAACTCCTTACCGAAAGTGATGAGTCGATGCCAGACATTGCTAAACAGGTGGGTTATAAGTCTGAGGCATCGTTTGGTCAAGCGTTTAAAAAAATTATGGGAGATAGCCCAGGTAAAGTGAGAAAAAAGGCTACTGAATAATGAATTATCGTTTTCAAATAACCAAAATTATTTTAATTATTATATTCTGGACGCTCGATGATCTGGTACCTATTGCTGGGCTCTTTTGGGTTTGTGGTGCAATATTACCGTGGATTGATTTAGTGATTGCAAAAGAAAAATATCATGATCAGTTTCCGTGGGAACTTTATTTGTTTTATGGTTATGTATTGGTTAGTCTTTTTATTGAAGTTGAGCCGCATCTTATGTATTTAGGCTTTGGTTATGCACTGTCGCGTTTGATATTATATTTTAAATTGAAAAATAACCAAATTTCGAAGGTTCAATAATGCTTCCTCTGGTGACTCATCCACAATACAGTTATGAATTTGATCATGGTCATCGCTTTCCAATGCAAAAATTTCGTTTGTTGCATCAGTATTTACGTGAGCAGGGCATCGCGACATCGCGTAACACACATCGACCTGGTACGGCCAAAATAAAATTATTACAAGTGGCTCATTGTCCTGATTACTTACAGCGTTTTGTAGCGAATAAGCTCGATAAAAAAGAACTCAGACGTTTAGGACTCCCTTGGAGCGAAGGGTTAGTGCGTCGTACTTTAATTTCCCCCGTTGGTACGTTATTAACCTGCCAACTGGCGTTAAAACATGGTATTGCCTGTCATTTGGCGGGTGGTACGCATCATGCTCATTATGATTTTGGTTCTGGTTTTTGCATTCTCAACGATTTGGCGATTGCCGCTAAGAGCTTAGTAGCTCAAGGGAAAGTGTCTAAGGTGTTAATTTTTGATGCGGATGTCCACCAAGGTGATGGCACTGCACGCATTTTAAGCGATGATGATCAGGTTTTTACCTGCTCGGTCCATTGTGAAAAGAATTTTCCCAGTCGCAAGGCGCAAAGTGATTTAGACATTAATATTCCGGTAGGGGCCGATGATGATCGATATTTAGCGATGATGATGGCCGGTTTTGAGCAAGCCATTGTACTTAGCCAGCCGGATTTTGTGATTTATGATGCCGGGGTCGATATTTTTATTGATGATCCGCTGGGGTTAATTAATGTCACGCTGGCGGGGATCCGCCAGCGTGACCGTTATGTGCTTAGTCGGTGCCGTGAACTTAATATTCCGGTGGCGACGGTGATTGGTGGCGGTTACGATAAAAATGAATTAGCACTGGCTCAACGCCATGCTATTGCGGTGGAAGAAGCCGATAAAATTATCAACGGTTAGGTTAGTCGTTTGGCGGAGGCTTCCTTTTTCGCTAACCAAATCAAGGGCAAGATGATAAAAGCGGTACCAATGGCCATACTGATATCGGGCATTTCATTAAACCACCATAGACCAACGGCCACGGCGCCTAATAATCCACTGTATTCGGCGCTGGCAATTTTACTGGCTTCAATGTTGCGGTAAACTAATACGCAAATACCCGCATAAATTAGGATAAAAGTGGTGGAACCCCCAGCGGTTAATATCGCGTCCCACTGCCATGGTTTTCCTTCCCACAGTGCTAAACCCAAGGCTGCCGGAATACCGACTATGTTGGTGAGTAACAAGGTTTGAAACACATTATGATGGCTTGGTAACTTTCGGATTAATATGTTATTAGCGGCCATGGTTAATGCCACAATCAACGCGGCAATGGCAGCCCAGCTGATTTGATTGGGTTGCACCACAATGAGCACGCCAATAAAACCCAATACTGCCACGGTAATGGTCGGTCGACTTAATTTTTCTTTAAATAACATCATCGCTAACGGCAACATTAGTAAAGGTGCCGCATAAAATATTGCATTGGCGGTGGCTAGCGGTAAGGCATTGAGTGAGATGACCATAAAAATTGCGCCAAATAACCAAATATGACCGCGAACTACATGCCATTTAAGCCCAACCATCAAGGGCGTTTTGTTCTTGATCAGGCAAAATGGCAGTAAAATTAACACCGCCGTTATCTGACGAAAAAATACAAATTGATACACCGCGTTATCATCGGGCAGTGTTTTGATTAAGGCATCGGAGAACACCGCAATGATGTTACCAATAATAAGTAAGGTCATCGCAAATCCGACGGACATTTTAGGCATGTGATAATTCCTGTTTGTTTTAATAGATACCAAATATGCTGGGCAGGATAGGCTTAATTAATTATGATGTATAATGATTAAAATTGTTTAAGTATGAGTTTAACTAATAATGAAATTGCCGCCGTTACGTGCCTTACAATGTTTTGAAGCTGTTGCTCGACTCAACAGCTTTTCAAAAGCGGCACAATCTCTTCATGTCAGCCAAAGCGCAGTGAGCCATCAGGTAAAATTGTTGGAGCAGTATTTGGGTGACAGTCTGTTTTTACGTCAAGGGCGCTCCTTTTCGTTAACGGTGGTTGGTCAGCGTTATTTTGAAGAGGTTAGTCATTCATTGACTAATATTGCCAACGCCAGTCAGGTGATTCGACATGGTCAATCGGGTGCTGTTCGTTTGGCGCTGTATAGTTCGTTGGCGGTTAAATGGTTGATTCCGCGGTTAGATGACTTTCATCAGCAATATCCTGATATTGATTTGTCACTTAATATGGTGACCGATGATCTGGTTTTTGACGATCAAAGTACTGATTGTTATATTACGGTGACACCACCCAAACGTGGTTTTGTGAGCCAATTTCTCTACACCGAAAAGCTCTACCCAGTCTGTAGTCAAAAACTGTGGCAGCAAATTCGAGATCAACCATTACCAGAGGCATTATGGCAGCATCCATTATTGTCCGTTCAATATTTATCAGGTAGTCAAGGTCAGGCTGATGACTGGTTAAAGTGGTGTCAAAGTGGCGGGATAACCTTACCCGATAATGTAAAAATCAGTTATTTTAGTCATGTGTTATTGGCTACTGAGGCGGCAAGGTATGATTTGGGGATTACGCTTATCGATAATTATTTAATGACTGATCAGGAACGCCAGCATCGATTTGTGCGGATCCCGATGCATCATTTATTGACCGGTGATAGTTTTTATTTTGTCTATAAAAATAATGCGGCGAAACAAAGTGACATCATTAAGTTAGGTCGATGGCTTAAACAGCAGTGTTTTGAATAACCATCAAAAAGCCCCAATAATATAAACAATTATTGAGGCTTTATTTCTTATCGTAAGCTAGCTTAGAACGAAATGCTCACGCCACCGTAGAAGAAGCGACCACGGAAAGAATAAAGGTTGTCATCGGTGCCAATCACGCCTGTTTTTAAGTAAGGCGGTGCCTTATCAAATAAGTTTTGAATCCCAAACTTTAAATCCATGTTGTATTGTTCAATAAAGTAGCCCACTTGCAGGTTATGGAACAATGTTGATGACATGACATCATCTTCACCAGCGGTGATTTTTGAGTTGTAAGAGGTATCGTAAGTGGCGCGAATGTTGTCCATCTTCCAATCAATTTGTGCTGTTGCTTTCGTTTCTGGAATACTACCAAAGGCATTATCATAATCGCCTACAATGTCACGGAATGCAGTATCACTAGTATCTTGCACTGCAAATTTGGTCATGCGTGAAAGGTCTAAGTTAAAGGTCCATTCACCGATATCTGTTTCAAGTTGATAATTAGCATTGATATCGATACCCGAAATAGTACGGGCTGCTATGTTATTAGCTGGCGAATAAATAGTGGTGATATAACCGGTGCCATTATTACTTCTAATGACATCGTTAGCGTAAAGCGGGTTACCCGCTAAGTTTTGATCGATAACATAGCGAGAGCTGGCAAAAACCACATCACTTTGTTCAATTTTAAAGTAATCAAGGGTAAAGGCTAAATCGTCGGTCGGTTCAAACACAATACCAACGGTGGTGTTTTTAGCTTCTTCAGGTTTTAGCTCTGGATTACCACCACCAACAATGCTGTTACTTTGAATTTTATTACCGCTGTATGCCGGGTTTAAATTCTCACAGCCCGCAACGGTTGATTTGAAATTAGGTAAATTTTTCGGATTACATGGGTCATATAAATTTTCATTAAGCGAGTTAGTTTCACCTTGATACATCTGCGCCATGGTCGGCGCTCTAAAACCGGTGCTATAGCTGGCGCGAAGTTTTAACGTGTCAGTAGGCTGGTAGATAACTCCAAACTTAGGATTAACCGTTGATTGGTCAATATCGCTATAATCACTGTAACGCATCGCTGCTTCAATTTCTAAGTTCTCAAGCACTGGAATTGAAAATTCAACATAGAGTTCTGATATTTCACGAACGGGTGAAATCACTGGCGTTGAAGCACCGCCCCATGACACATCAAAGGTTGCGGTACGTTGGCTAACATCAACGTCTTGAGACAGTTGATCTTCACGATACTCCATCCCAGCAGCAAACATTAATGTCCCTTCTGGCATTTCAATAACAGGACCAGCGATACTGGCTTGAATAAACATTAGATCATTTTTGTTGGTGGTCACTGGTGCCGTCACATTAATGAAATCTAACATCTCTTGAGTGATCGAGCCTTCTGGACCAAACACATTCAAGGCAACACAATGCGGATCCGTTGCAGTTTCACATTCATTGGATAGCGCGCGTTCCACCATTTTAATTGAGGGTTGAGCACTGCCTTCGTAGACTAATTTGGCGCTCTGACTTGAAAAGGTTAATTCCCAATCATAATCTTCTGCAACCATGCCCTGCAAGCCAAGGGTATAACGTAAAATAGTATTATTGGTGCGATAAATTCGTGAGCCATCTTCGCTAAAGCGGCGGGCGACATTACCGGCTTTACCAAATGGGTTATATTTTTGATTCGGGCCAACGCCATAATTATTGCCTTCGCTGTCGGGATAGCGTTTAAAGGCATTAGGGGTCGAAACATCATCACCATACCAACCCGTGTCGGTGCCTGGAGATGCTTGGTTACCTTGTACCGAGCCGTTATGGCTTGAAATCTCAGCAAAAAAGCGGGTGTCATCGTTAAACTGATAATCGGCTGTAACAAAAACGCTGGTGGCTTCATTGTCGTTAGCGCCAGATTGGTTGGCGCGATAGTTGTATCCCATGGTGGCGTAATCAAATGGGACAACTTCGCTAGGTTTGTTAGCGTCTAAAACGGTCCAGTTACCTTCGCCTAGTCCAAAACCAGAAAGCTTAGCATTGGGCGCAGTACTTGAGCGTTTATTGGTGCCACCCATGTATTCAAAATTTGCATCTTTAGAGCCGTAGCGATCTTTCTCTTCCCACCCTGAGGTGTTGTTGGTTGATGCTGCAATCATGAAACTTGCTTTATCAGAGCTGCCGCCGAACACTAATCCGATTTTACGCTCTTGGGCATCACCACGAGAAGAAGCGCCATAATGAACGTTAACATCAAAACCATCAAAGCGATTACGGGTAATAATGTTGATCACTCCGGCGATAGCATCGGAGCCATAAATTGCAGACGCGCCATCTTTTAATACTTGAATTTCTTGAATCGCTTCAAAAGGAATCGCAGACAAATCAACTAAACCGTCGGCATTTGAGCCAACCAATCGACGACCGTTCACCAGAATTAAGGTATTTGTTGCTTCAATGCCACGTAAGGTTGCTGTTTGGATATTGGTTGCGCCAGAGCTACTTTGATTATTTGATGTGTTACCTGTGAGTGCTGGCAAACGGCGCAATGCGGTACTAACATCGGTGATCCCCATGTTTAACATCGCTTGTTTAGTGACGACTGTAATGGGAGACGATGTCGCTAATTCAGTACGGGCAATTCGAGATCCTGTGACCATGATCCGTTCCACATTTTTAGCCTTTGCTTCTTCGGCTGCAATAGTTTGAGGAGCGGTTAATGCGGTTAACACGGCTAGAGTAATGGGGGTTGCTTTAAATATTTTCATTATCATCCCTATAGATTGTATTTAAATTATTGTTTTTTGACTGTTTGTTATTAGAACTGTTTTGTGCAGTTAATATACGATATAACAATTATATTGTATACAATATAATTACAGTTTAATAACATCTGCAGAGGATAATAGAAAAATGGCCCGCAAGACATTGACGGGCATTAAGATATATTAATCAGGAAGCGGGGAGCCCCAATTAGTACTATCGGCGATAAAGTGCGCTTTAGGGTGAGAGTCCATAATTGTTTCAACTCGGTGAGCTTGGTCGCGGGCGACATCAATAATAATCACTACTTCGCCATCTTTGGTGCGTTGCTCAAACATATCGATAAAATAATTATCAAAAGATTTTCCGGTGTATTTAATCACAAATAGTAATAATGCAACGGCGAGTAATCCGATAACAATGCCGGAAGCGGTGCTCAATTCTTTAATTAAATCAGTGAATAAAAATAATCCGACTGTTATTACTGCAAAAATTAACACCAATAAGCCTGCACGATCGGTGGCCGCAATAATTCTAGTTTTTTTAAGATTGGATGAACCGTGTAAATGGTGTTGTTTTAGGCCTTTCTTGTCACGGCTGATGACATAAAAGTGATGGTCATCAATACCAGCTTGATGAACTTGATCAGATATTTCTTCGGCGTCGTCTAAATGGTTAGTCACATAAAAAAGTCTTTTCATGGTGCCTCCAAGGAATCGAATTTTATCTCACTTTAAGCTTAGTCACGAATAAGCGTAAAGCAAATCATTGCAATACGTTACAAAACTCTTATCCAGAACTCAGGTTAGTTAATGCTGTTGCTTTATTGAACACTTACTTATTCCATTGTTTGCCATTTATTGATTTAGATCAATTTATATTGCTTTTTAAAGTCAAAACCTCCAAAATTCCACAGTTAATGCGAATGATAACGATATGTCTTCGTTTGTATTTCATTTAACCATAATCAAGCTTCATGATTGCGCTGTCTATTTTAAATGAATCGAATAGTCGCTTAATCCTAGAAGTTAGGCCAATTCCATGAGATTTAATACATGATCAAGAAATACCTAAAGAGTGCTTGTTTGCTTGTTGCAACGTTGCTTATTGGGGGGTGTGAGCTCGCGCTTTTCGACCCCAAAGGACCCGTCGGTGAGGAAGCTAAATGGCTAATCATTATATCTGTAGCCTTAATGTTAATTGTCATTATTCCCGTATTAATGATGATTTTTTACTTTCCTTATAAATACCGAAAAAGCAATACTCAAGCAGAGTACAAACCTGATTGGGAACATTCCACCAAGATTGAAATTGTCGTGTGGACCGTACCAACGTTAATTATTATTGCGTTGTCGTACGTGACTTACGAGACCTCTCACTCGCTCGACCCTCGAAAACCGTTGAGTGATGAAAAGCATATGACTATTCAAGTGGTTGCTATGGATTGGAAGTGGCTATTTATTTATCCCGAGCAAGGTATTGCCACGATTAATGAAATCTCTATTCCTGTTAATACGCCGGTGGAGTTCTTAATTACATCGGATACGGTGATGAATTCATTCTTTATTCCCCGTCTTGGTAGCCAAATTTATGCGATGGCTGGGATGGAAAATCGTTTACATTTGATGGCCGATCAACCGGGAACATTCCGTGGCGTTTCTGCTAACTACAGCGGATTTGGTTTTTCCGGGATGAAATTTAAAGTGCATGCCACTGACCAGCAAGGTTTTGATGACTGGGTAGCCAAAGTAAAAAGCTCGCCACAGCTTCTCAACAAGGAAACTTTAAGCCAATTAAGGGTTCAATCTAAAGATCATAAGATTGAATATTTCTCAACTGTTGGTCCTCATCAATTTAAACAGATTATTCAAAGATACACCGGAGCTCACGATGTCAAGTAGACCAACCATAGTGACCGAACCAGATCTCATTTTTGGTAAGTTCACTTCAGATGCGATTCCTTTTACCGATCCGATCATTTTACCCGTGATGCTGATCGTCGCCCTTGGCGGGATTGGTTTAGTCACCATGATTACTAAAATGGGTAAATGGGGTTATTTGTGGCGTGAATGGTTAACCTCAGTAGATCATAAAAGAATTGGCATCATGTACGTTATTGTTGCTGCTGTGATGTTAGTGCGAGGTTTTTCTGATGCTCTAATGATGCGAGCACAGCAAGCTATGGCTACCGCTAGTGAGAACGGAGCGGGGTATTTGCCGGCGGAGCATTACGACCAAATATTTACCGCCCACGGCACCATTATGATTTTCTTTGTCGCGATGCCGTTGGTGATTGGTTTAATGAATGTGGTGGTGCCATTGCAAATTGGCGCACGAGATGTTGCGTTTCCCTTTCTAAATTCATTAAGTTTCTGGCTCTTTGTGGTTGGTGCTTTATTGGTTAACGTATCGTTGTTTGTTGGTGAGTTTGCAGCAACAGGCTGGCTCGCGTATCCACCTTTATCGGGTATTGAGTACAGTCCGTGGGTTGGGGTCGATTATTGGTTATGGGCACTACAAATTTCAGGTATTGGTACGTTACTTACTGGTGTTAACTTCTTCGTGACTATTTTACGAATGCGTGCACCAGGGATGAAATTGATGCAAATGCCGGTGTTCACTTGGACATCGTTGTGTGCCAATGTATTAATTATCATCTCTTTTCCAATTCTGACAGTCACCTTGCTGTTACTGACTCTAGATCGATATTTTGGGACACACTTCTTTACCAATGATCTTGGTGGCAATCAAATGTTGTACGTTAATTTGATTTGGGCTTGGGGTCATCCAGAAGTTTATATTTTGGTATTACCCGCCTTTGGTGTTTTCTCTGAAATTACCGCTACTTTCTCTCGTAAACGTTTGTTTGGTTATACCTCACTGGTGTGGGCCACTGTGGTTATTATGTTCTTAGCCTTTGTGGTGTGGTTACATCACTTCTTTACGATGGGATCGGGCGCTAGTGTTAATGCCTTCTTTGGCATTGCGACCATGATTATCTCGGTGCCGACCGGCGTTAAGATATTTAACTGGCTGTTTACAATGTATAAAGGACGGGTTGAGTTTACTGCGTCGATGTGGTGGACCTTATCGTTCCTCTTTACCTTTACTATTGGTGGTATGACTGGGGTGATGCTGGCCATTCCTGCGGCTGATTTTGTATTACACAACAGCTTGTTCTTAATTGCACATTTCCATAACGTGATTATTGGTGGCGCGGTGTTTGGTTATTTCGCTGGCTTTACCTATTGGTTCCCGAAAGCAACCGGTTTTATGCTCGATGAAAAGCTCGGAAAACTTTCTTGTGCGCTATGGACAATTGGCTTCTTCGTGGCCTTTATGCCGCTCTATATTCTTGGTTTTAATGGCATGACTCGTCGTCTTAATTATTATGATAACCCTGAATGGACCTACTTATTATGGGTTGCTGCGTTTGGTGCCTTAATCGTATTGGCCGGTATTATTGTTCAATTCTATCAAGGTTACGTCAGTATTCGTGATCGCGAGATAAACCGTGATGTGACAGGTGATCCATGGAATGCCCGTACATTAGAGTGGTCTACGTCGTCACCACCACCATTTTATAACTTTGCCACCATGCCAAAGATTCACGATCGTGATGAGCATCATTACAAGAAAGAACATGGTATGGCGTATGACGTGCCTAAGCAGTATGCGCCAATTCACATGCCTAAAAATACCTGGGCTGGGATTGTGATCAGTGGTTTCTCATTGATTATGGGCTTCGCGTTTGTATGGCATATTTGGTGGATGGTGATTTTAGGTGTCGCTGGGATATTTGGTTCGTTAGTGGTCTATTCGTTTGAACGCAATAAAGATTATTACGTACCTGTTGATCAAATTGAACCGATAGAACATGCGCATTTAGCGACAGTAAACCCTGATGGTTTACGAGAGATGCAAGCACAAAAACAAAATTTTCAAGCGTAAGTTTAGCTTAGATAGGAGCAAGAAAAATGACATCAACTGCTGATCACACAGTGCTTGAAGATACACCAGGACACGATCACGAACATCACCACGATGCCGGTGGTGACACGGTCTTTGGTTTTTGGATTTACATTATGAGTGACTGTTTGTTGTTTGCGACGTTGTTCGCAACTTACGCGGTCCTTAGTGGGAGTTTCGCCGGAGGCATAACCGCCAAAGATTTGTTTGATCTGAAATTTGTCGCGGCTGAAACCGCGCTATTGTTACTGAGTAGTTTCACGTTCGGCATGGCAATGCTTTATGCTCATCAGCACAATATGCGAGGAATGATCACTTGGTTATGCATCACCTTTGCGTTAGGTGCAGGCTTTTTGTGCATGGAAATGTACGAGTTTCATCACTTTAGTTCGATGGGGGCGACGCCACAGACGAGTGCCTATTGGTCAGCATTTTATACTTTAGTGGCTACTCACGGTCTCCATGTGACGGCGGGGATGATTTGGCTGCTGATCTTGTTTGTCCACTTTTACCGTGATGGTTTTACCAATGCCAATTTAGTTCGATTAGCTTGCTTAAGCTTATTCTGGCATTTCTTGGACATTATCTGGATTTGTGTTTTTAGCGTTGTTTATCTAATGGGAGTGATGTAATGAGCGAGCAAACTCAAGGCCATGGTGGTCAAGCTCATGGTTCGGTTAAGGAATATGTGGTTGGATTGTTACTATCGATTGTTCTAACCGTTATACCATTCTCCATGGTGATGCTAGACGCTGCTTCGTCGACCGTAATATTAGGAGTCATTTTACTTTGTGCTGTCGCTCAAATGCTAGTGCAGCTGGTATTTTTCCTTCATATGAATACGTCATCTGATCAGATTTGGAATACGGCTTCGGCAGTCTTTATTGTGATCATTGTTGCTATTTTAATTATCGGATCGGTTTGGATTATGGATCACTTAAACCACAATATGATGATGGGCCATTAACCATGTTTAAGAATTATATCTCCTTAACCAAGCCCGGCATTATTATAGGTAACCTTATTGCGGGAGCCGCTGGTTTTTTTATGGCCGCTAAAGGTAATATTGATTGGTCATTATTTTCCTTAACGATGTTAGGTATTGCACTAATTATTGCGTCGGGCTGTGTGTTTAATAACTTTATTGATCGTGATATCGACAGTAAAATGCAACGGACTCAAAATCGGGTGTTGGTTAAAGGTTATTTACCGTTATTTAATGCCTTGGTGTTTGCCGCGATATTAGGGATTATTGGTTTTATCGTGCTGTATCGTTTTACCAATCAATATGCATTTACCCTTGGCGTTGTTGGCTTTGCGGTGTACGTTGGTTTTTATACGTTGTATTTCAAACGTAAATCGGTGTATGGCACCGTTGTAGGGAGTCTTTCCGGCGCTTGTCCTCCGGTGATTGGTTATTGCGCCGTGGTTAATCAATTTGATGCCGGTGCGGTGATCTTGCTAGCGATTTTTTGCTTATGGCAAATTCCGCATTCTTATGCGATTGCAATTTATCGTTTTAATGATTATCGCGCCGCGAATATTCCAGTATTACCGGTTAAAGAAGGGATTAAAGCAGCGCGCAATCACATTGTGGCTTATATTATTGCTTTTGTAGCCGTGTCATTGCTACTTACTCAGCAAAATTATGTCGGTCAGGTTTACGCTGTGGCCGTCACTATTTTGGGCTTGTGTTGGTTATATCTGACCATTGTCAAATACAGTGAAACTGATCAATTAGTGTGGGGAAAAAATATGTTTATTTTCTCTATTGTCACAATTACCTGCTTTAGCCTGTTAATTTCTGTTGATTTCGTGGCCGAATTACCACAATTAGCCAATCGATAGGAGTTGATGTCTTGATAAAGCAGTTACCAGCTTTGTTAGGGTTGATAGCCGTTGTAGCATTTAATGCCGCAGCGGTTACCTCGATCGACAAAGTGATGAGCGAACGTGGTATATCTGGGTGTTTGGCCCATATATCGGCGGTAACAACAGCGGTGGTTAAACACAATAAACACCGATTTCATGGCCCAGAAACGAATAGCACTAAGCAACAGTTTAGTGCCTTTGGGGTGATTGGCTATCGCGATCGCAATAGTCATCTCAATGTGACCACGGCAACCGATGCCCAAGGGGAATGCCAAACCACCATCACCGAAACTTTTGTGGTGCCGCATCCTTGCATTACCGCGCGGGAAGAAGTCTATAAAAAATGGACTTTTGTCGGCATGCTAACGCAAGACACTATGGTATTAACAAATCCGAAACATACGGGAAAGCTAGCGTACTTGAGTGCGGCGGTTGACGGTTCTATTTGTTTGATCACAACTAAGTTTAGCGTTAAAGCACTCTGAGTGAAGCTACCAAGTAAAATGTGTGCAAAAAAAAATGGTAAACCCGTAAAGGTTTACCATTTATAATATCGACTTTATCTCCGAGCTGGAGTTAAAGTTCCGCGACTAAATTAAAGTGCTACGATATTGTCTGCTTGCGGGCCTTTTTGACCATCGCTAACAGTAAACTCAACTTTTTGACCTTCAATAAGAGTCTTGAAGCCGTCACCAGAGATAGCGCTGAAATGAGCGAAAACATCTGGACCATTTGCTTGCTCTAGAAAACCAAAACCTTTAGATTCGTTGAACCACTTAACGGTTCCTTGTACTTTATTTGACATAATAATATCCTGTAATTTTAATATAAAA
>SPKZ01005232.1_pt1 | contig 15721 bp, 18 predicted proteins | sample 2456571 | NCBI WGS metagenome assembly SPKZ01 (sample SAMN11192286, study PRJNA482655) | marine metagenome | biome: ENVO:00000447; feature: ENVO:00000244|ENVO:00000211|ENVO:00000569|ENVO:00002023; material: ENVO:00002151; isolation source: ocean water from marine abyssalpelagic zone ...
CCACCCATAAACGCATCGATACCGCCACACCCCATGCTTATTGATGGTGCGGTGAATTGAAGGGGGGTTAGTGTCATTATTTTTGAGCGAACAAACAAGCTGCCGCCATTGTAATAATTGGCTGTCTGACCCTTAAAGGTACTGGGGTTAGTTATATTCGCGTTGTAGCCTAAATCATTAAAAAAAGTATTTAGAGACGTGTTCACGCCCCCTGCAAGTACTATTGGCGACAGTGTTATGGATGCGGATAGTGTCACTACTTTCAAGAGGTAAGCTAAGTTATGCACAGATTTTGTGGATAAGCTGGGGGTGATTATTTTCATCATTCCAGCGCCTCTAGAAGTTTATGGTCATTCATAATGCGGGTGAAAGTTTCTTGTAACTGATAGCTCGATACATCACCGATACTCACCTTCGCGTATTTTCGCGTATTGACGTTAACCAAGAAGGTTGCGGGTACGGTAATGTTGCTCGGATCGCTAAAGAACTGCTGCGCAATGTCTGGTGTTGATGGAATGGGTGACTGGTAATCGGGCGTTCCTTTGCCATCAAGCGTAAACGCATAGGTGAATAAGTTATTTTGTTTGGCGAACGCTTTAAATTTCGGTGCGAATTTACGGCAATATCCGCAATCACTACGGAAGAAATAAACCATCGCATATTGACCGTTCATCCGTGTGGGCTGCTCACTTGCATTTGCACTGTGAAACCCACCAAGGCAAAACATGACGAGGGTGAGTAGTAGACTTGCTGTTGCATGTTTCATTGTTGTTTTCATTTGTCGCTACTCTTTGTTGTTAAATTGCCGGACGTTGGTTGTGGGCGAACTGGTATCGTCAATGCTGAAACGAGTAGGCACCATGCCAACGCGTGAGGTATGCGGGTGCTATCCAGCTCGCCCGTAAAGTAGGTGGCTAACATGACGAAAGTGATACTTAGTGCGTAAAAAGGAATTGAAAATGGTCTTTGCGCCGGTTTTCTTTGCAACCAAAATTTGAATGCGGTCAGCGCGGCTGTAATGATAAGCGCCACGACAATGTGTTGATAACCAAGTGCTGCTGTTGCGCCGTTCAATTGAATTAAGCAAAGTGATGCCAATATTGCTAGTGGTGCTAGGATATTGACGGGGTTAATTGCGTTCATTCTTCTTGTAAGTGTTTTCATGCGTTACTGTCCTTTATTGTGAGGTTGCCTTGGCGCGTCTGATTGCTTGATTTGGTTTCCGTTAGCTGAGTGGGTATCGCCCATATAGCAATCGCAAAAGCAAAAAAGCTAAGGGCTGAATTTTGTATTTTGGGTTCAACATAATAAATCGCCAAAAGGGATGTAAGGGTTAAACCCAAGGTAATAAGTGTGAAGTTTTTTGTTTTTAACAGGCCAATCTTAACGAGCATGATAAATGAGGTTGCTATAATGGCCTTGACTGCAAGCAGGTAGGTAAAGGTGTTTATCGATGCACCCTCAAGCTCAAATATGTACATCGCTGCCAATATTCCTAACGTGGTAAATACATTCTCAGGTTGACTGAGTAGGGCTTTGATTCGATCTTTCATTGTGTAATTCCTAAGCAGTGGGTTAAAAGTCTGATTCTTGATAATCGGTGGCCACGTTGTAGAACCGACCGAGTAAGTCTTCTGTGGCAATAAAACCATAAACAAGTGGCTTCATTTCTTGTGTTTTTGGATTCACCAAAATTAAAGCCGGTGTGTAAGGTACTTGTAGGTTTTTTTCATCCGCTATATTGTTATCGATACTCTTTATCTCAACGCTGTCTTTGGTGATGCCGAGTAGTTCAATGCCGTGGGTATTGGCAAAACGCTGTATCGATGGCGCAAGCTTTTGACTGATTGGGTCTTTGCCCTCATAGATGAAAAAGAACCCCCACCCCTCGCTGACCATTTGTTTTACTGCCTGGACTTTCTTTTCTCGCTCAAGTAACAGGTATGTGCTTCTCGCCGCTTGCTCGACTGGGCGGTCTTTGATGTACGATAAATCAGGATTCTCAAGTAACACTTGCTTAAATGTCATGCCTGTTTGACTGCTTTGATTTGAGACGTATTGATTAAATCGCATCAAACGCGCTTGTTTTTCCTTGTTCTTTGGGTCGATAGTTGCGGCGGCTGTCACCTCTTTGTGTTCTTTTTGGAACCACGCAAGCTGCTCTGTTGCGCTTAATGTTCTTGTTACCGTGTTATGTTGTGGCGGTTTCTTTTGTTTTTTCACCTTCGTTTTTTTGGGATCGTCATACCAGCGCCACCCATGAGGGGCACTGCTTGCCTGCGTGGATGGTGAAAGCAAAACCATGAGCATGACGGCCAGCATTACCCCGATGAATAAGCGTGTCCCTTTTATTGAGCGTGTTATTTGTAATAGTTTGCTATTTTTCATAGGTGCTCTGTATCCTCGCCTTGATTTCATCCATGTTGGGTAGATTTGTGTTGTTTTGCATATCACCGTAGAAGTCCTTAAAGTCGATTTTACTAAAGTCCATTTGCTGCATTTCTTCGGGGGTTATTGCACTGCAGTCAGGTTTTTTGGCAGAGCCAAACCCCCTGCCTATCTGCGGCCTGCCTTGCTCTTGGATGATACGAGCCAATTTGCTGTCAAAGACGCAATAGCTTCTTTTTTTTCGGATGCAAGCGCCAAGCACTTTCTTTGCGCAATATGAGCCGAGGGGGATTGTGAGTTGTTCTTCTTGGGCTGCGCCCAATGCTTTTTCTTCACTGCTGCAAGAGGTCACGTTGATATCCGTTCCCCACCCGCCGTCTTTACAACAATTGGCTATCCCTGCAATCTTGATGGTGCATCGCTGGTTTTTACCTGTGAAGATCAATGGCGGGTCAGTGATATCTTCAGCCGCTTTTGATACGGCGGCTAACATCGATGCGGCTTTGCTAAAGTCTTGGCTTTGGGTTGGGGTCGGTTCATAGCAATCACCTTCAAGGCAAAATGAGGTTTCACCACAAATAAGTGCATTTTCTTTGCATGTTTTAACATTAAATTTCTGTGTCACAGCCCACTCAATGCATACTCCCATTAACATGGATTTGCATGTGCGAGACACTTCCTCCACGTCAGGCGATTTATCACAGGTGTCATCGGTATCACAAAGGTATGTTTTTTGATATTTCCAGCAAGGGAGGTATAAAGAGGCATTTCCTAACATCCTAACTCCCGCACCTTCGATGCAGGTACGTGATACTTGTGAGCATGATGGAAGTACGGTAGAGCAGTTGTTAGTCCATTTTGCTTTTGCTTTTTGAATTTTCCATTTAACTGTTATGGTTGGGCTACTATACATACCCATTAAGCCACCCGTGGTAGATAGCTTTACTTTTCCGTCGCTAAAATCGATACCCGCTAAAGAGAATATATATGTTCTAAAGCCAACACCTATATTCCCTACGAATTGCCCGTTAACATACAGATTCGAAGGGCGCTGATTACCTACACTAGAATAAATATTTTTTAAGGTTATTGATGATCCAGTTACAGATTTTGGGATGTCATAAGTCACTGAGTAATGTGGCCATAAAGAAAACCAACCATTTTTAACGAACTGGCCACTCTCTGTACTACCATCTAATTCTAATGATGCGGTTTCTTCACATTTCAATGGGTTGTTGGTTGGCATTTTGCAAATTTTCAATGCACTTTCAAGAGTGCAAGTCATCCCGCTTTCACAATCAGCGTAAGCAGTGGATATGCCATGCGAAATTTCATAAGCATTATTTTGGCCTATTAATGCCATGCGGTATGTCACATCGTTTGGGTCTATTTTTGGGCGACCTTTATCAAAATTGTCTTGGATGGCAGTTGCTTGTTTATTATTAAAGTAGGCGCTGGTCTTTTTGCTGTTAACTTGGACGCTATTCATGCCTGATTGGTCAGGGTTGTGTACTTTTGTTTTACAGCTAACGTCATTATCCGCGCAGTAATCCTCAACGTTAATGGCCTTTTTTGTTACATTAATATTTTTAGTCCAAGCCACGCCGTCCTCAAATCGTTTCGCTTGCGCTGCAAATGGCTTTGCTTGGGTTGTGCTGCTCAGTGGTGCAAGCAGGGTAATGAGGCAAAGCAACGCGCGTAGGTGCAAGTGGCTAACGCCATTTGGCTTATTTAAGTTGTTTCCATTGCCGATTGTTTCTCTTTGGAATATCACAGCGATGCCTCATAACGGGCTAGTATTGAGGTCGGTATCTCACCCACATCACCGCCTTTGAGTATCTCAAGTGCGTCATACATCGAAATGTTACCGTAGAGAATGTCAAAGTCATCTTCCATACAGGGCGCTTTAGGCATACACGCGCCCTCTTTGATGGTCACAAAGGCAGGGACAGATTGGATATTAAAAGTTTTAAACCATTCAGGATTGATGGCAAAACCGCTATTGAGTTTTTTACCGCCTTTTTGTGCCAGTAGCTTGTTTATGCGAATGAGTGTGCCTTTAAAACCTTGGGGTAATACGCCTCTGATAATAAGGGGTATCTGCAACGTTTTGCTTTGCGCTAACAGTTGCTTAAGCGCAATGTTTGGCATGGTCAGTGACACAAACACCATGATCCCCTTGGGCTTGGCGTTGGGATTCTTAGTTGGCTCTGGCACATCAAGTACGCTTGATAGTAATGCCGTGTTAAGTTGGGCGTTGTCTAATTGACTCAGACCTTCAACGTAATGTTTGAACTTATTGCTTTTTTCCATTGCCGAAACCCTGTCAATATCGGAGAAGTCCAGTGGTTTTGCATGTAGGCTCGACAACTGACTTGTCACGATGAAAAGTACAATCGTAAGTACAAACACAGACAAGGGAAATGGCATAGTTACAGGTTCGTTCCCTGCGCAATGCGCGGGGATATGGTTATATTTTGATAGCATTAATTCCTTACCTCTTTCATTTATTTGCTTTAGCAGCGCTGCGCTTGCATCCTACCTGCGTGTGTCGCCTAGATTGAAAATAGCCTCAATCACGACACATTCAGGTAGGTTGATTTGTTCTTTGTTCTTTGTTCTTTGTTCTTTGTTCTTTGTTCTTTGTTCTTTGTTATTTTTTTTCGTCTGAGACTAGATGGTTGATGATGTAGCGTTACAAAAATACGCAGTTACGTTTTCGCCAATTCACAAAACCAAAATTATCCCCTGTAACAGGGTTGTCATGCCCCGCTTCCCATATCGTTACTGTCGTACCGTAAGGGTGACACCACAGTGCATCGGGAATTGGCCCTGACATTTGGTAGCGATAACGTGATTTAGGTAAAATTGGCTCAGGCCATTGGTAGCAAATAGCGCCATCCGCGCCGCGCGTTTCCCAAACGATGCCTTGGCGGTGCAACTTGTAATTTAACCGCTCCATGATGGAGGTTGCCGCCGTGGTTGGCGTGTCCCTGTAATCGGTATTGCCCGTTAATGGATAAGCGCCGCCTTGTGAGCCTAAACACCAAAACAGCGCGTCAATAGGGAGTGCTACATTACTGGTTGTTAGGATGGCCTCTGGCACACAAGCCAGTTGCGCAATGACACTGCCAAATAAAATGGCTTCTGGATTAAGGATGAAACTTAATTCATCGTCATTCCACAGCGGGTCTATTTCGGTAAGGTAAGCCACATCAAATACATCTACAGCCATACACGCTGCGCTTTGCATTATTTGCAGCCAGTAAATAACAGGGTATTTGTACCAATGAGCCTGATAAAAACCACCATCACTTGCGCCGTCTTTACTGGTTGACCTTCCGCCCATTGTGACGGGATTTGCACTGCCTAATTCCATTCCCATACTCACCATGCAGTAAGGTACGCGCGTGACATCCACCAAGGCGTAAGGCTCCCAATATCCGATGTTCAAGCCTATTTGAACGAAAATAGGCGGCGGCTTGGGACAGTAAGAAATGGGCATCGTTGGGTTTTGTGTGTCGGGATAAGCTGATGGCGCAACAGGTACAGAGCCAATCGTCATGGGAAACATGCAATTCCAGCACACATCCGTGACGGGATTGACAAATTTAGCAACGCAAGCCGCGCCCTTTGCATTCGCTGTTAATGGCGTAAGCAGTGACAGTGACAGTAATGACACTATAAGCAGTATTTTTTTTAGCGGTAATTTGATGATATTCACTAAAAGCCCTCCTTGCTAACATCGATTTCCCTGACTTCCCAGTTCACGCCTTTTTGATTAACAACGGATGGCGTGTTTTGGATGTGGAGGCGTTTTGTTAGTGAACTGTCTTGGTCAAAGTAAACCTGTGTTTTTATTTTCTGCGCAAATTCCCCTGGGCTACCATTCGTTAATATCCATTTAATTGTTTTTTCTTGGGTGAATTTCTTCGCCCAAGCTTGCTGATTTAAATCATCACCATCAATGAATACGAGGGTTTTACTGAACGTGTAATTAATGCGACTGACGGTAGGCCAAGTGCTGCTATCAAACGGATTAACAACCGTCCCTTTTCGATAAAGAATATTGCCCTGTGCATCCTTAATGTCTTTTGCCAAGGTCAGGCTTGGATTGACTAAGAAGGTTTTTGGCTCTGTTGTCGTACCCAGCCCCATGACGGGTGTCGGGCGGTCAACCGCCGCCTTTACCCTGCCTTGAAATTCATTTTTCAAGCTGTCAAATTTACCATTAGCTTCAAAACGCTTTAATCGCGTATCTATCCATTGCAGCATGTCGATTTCACCGATTTCAAATGTCGCGCCCACGCGCCCAAAATCCTTCGCATTTACTTTTATTGGCGCAAGTAAGAGCGTTGATAATAAGCCTACCGAAAGTAGCAATGCCATTAAGTAAGTGGTGCGCGTTTTTTTCATGCTAATTCACTCCATCGTTAGGGTTAACGCGTGATGCTGCATTCATCGTTTTCAGCGTAGCGATAACCTCGCGCTGTATTTCAGGTGTCCTATCAACTGCGCCAGCAATCACTGCGTTTGGCACAACAATAATGACGTTGTGCGCCATGCTGTATGCTTGCGTTGTTACTGATATCGCCTCGCTGAAATGATTAATGCGTCTAATTTGCGCTTTTTGTGCAATACCCTTCTCGTCTAGTGCGCCTTGGTATTGTTTGAGCGTTGCTTTTAAGTCGAACGTGATAATGTCAGGTTGTCTGTTTTGATATAAAAACGCCCCGAAGACAATCGCACCGGCCATTAAAATATTCAGCAGGGCAACAACGTAAGTGATGTGTTTTAATTTCATGCTTGCATCGCCTTCACTTTTGCGTCGAACTCTTTAATTTCATCACCGTAAAAGTGAAGGGCTGTCAACTCGATTGCCTCCATTAATGGAATGCCTTGTTTCATTTTGTTTTCACAATACTCAAATTCATGCGGCTCTGTAGAGAGACACGCACGAGTATAAGGGTCGGCAAAAAGACGATGGAAACTTGTGTTACCACCTGCTTTAATCATGGCGCAGCTATACCCTGCGACACCTGACTTTTCAAAATCTTTAATGATACGCTGCTCGTAAGGGGTGAACTTCTTCGGGTGCTCTTGTAAGAAATTATCAAACCCCTCACCTTGACGTAAGGTAATGTGAATATCCGAGTTGTTATAAGCCGCCTGCGCTTCTGCGTTAGCGAAAAAATCATTAATCCCCTGCGTCACTGTGCAGAACGAACCGCCAAATTTACGGGCCGTGCGATAACCGGTGTTAATGAATGCTTTGGCATGTGCGTTTGCGCCACTCAGTAATGACCATGCCTCTTCAATCACACACATCTTCGGTGTTGAACGACTACCAGAAAGGTACATTTGCTGATTAATGGACACCATTAATGCAAAGATAACGGGGCGCATTACTGCATCAGGAAAACCGTCTAGCTCTAGCGTGGTAATGTGAACGTCAGGGTTGAGCATGGATGGTTTATTAAACGTGTTACCGTAAATGCCCTTACTGCAAAACTTGTTTAATTGCGTTGCAATATCACTGATACGGCGGTCGTTTTCTAGTTCTTTTGAGATATCAAAGAGTGCAGTTTGTACGTCATCGACTAAGGTTTCAGCACCGCTTGCATCAAAAGCCCTCAAAATGGCATCACCAAGGGTTGCGTGTTGGAACCCATCCAGTTCTGTGGTTGGCGAGGCGATAGTCGCAAATAGCGCTGTGATATTGTCGAGTACTAATGCCATCGGGTTTAACTCGTTGCCCTCGTCATCGAGCACTATTTCGCTGGATATATCACCAAGGTAGGTGAACGGGTTTAAAAATATCTGACTAGGGGTCATGTACGTACCCTCTAGCATGAGGGTTAACTTCTTGTAGCTTCCCCCTTTATCTAAAATCCACACCTTGCCGTGTTTTGAATAGATGGACTTAACAAGCTGTTGCATGAAGAAGCTTTTCCCTGCCCCGGAACCACCCGTTACTGCAATGTTGTAGTTATCACTGCCGCAGTTAAACGGGTCTAAAAAGGATATTTGCTGGCGCATGGTTGGGAGTAACATCCCGCCGCTAAAGTTTTTATTATCTAAAATAAGCGGTAGGAAATTAGCTAAGTTTGACGTCTTCATTGTGCGTACGCGCCCTGCGCGTTTGCTGTCATTCCAATAACCATCAAGCATCATAAATGGCAGCACCGCTAAGAGTGACTGACCTTGGAGCATATCAAGGGGCATAATATCAAGGCCGCCTGTGCTAAACGCCCCTTTCGCCGCTTGTGTGTGTATTTTGTCGTTTTCAGCATCGCTGAAAAGCGTGAGCGTTAATACCATTGAGGCAATGCCGTAAGATTTGGCAATAAGCGATTGCTGGATATCCTTGCGCTCTGCCAATTCCCCCTCTGCAGTGGGAATGAGGAGTTTCATTTTTGTTTCGACTGTTTTGATAAGACTGCCTATCTTGCGGTCATTTTCAGACGTCACTTTACCTGTTTCATCTACTTTGAAGTTCAGCGTTAGCAGGTAGGGGCAAGGAACGGATTGCGCGACGTTACGCAATGATGAAATACACTCTGGTAAACCGTACAGTCGAAAATCATTAGGCAGTTTACGCAGACCAAGGTTAATAACGCGCGTATTTACCTGACGCTCACCTTCCATATAGCGCAAGTCGGTATGTTTACGAGAAAGCAGGAATTCACTGCTGCGTGAAATCATTTGTGTGTTAAGTGGCTCGAACTCATTGTAATCAACGTCATTAGGTCGCGCTTGGCGCTTATCAAAATTAAGTATCTCGCTCACATATCGAATAAGCGTGATTGGCGTGATTGGCTCAATATTAAAGCCGAGTTGCGATAGCGTGGTGACGATGGCGATTTTCGTATCAAGCAGCACATCTTGCTCGCCATTGGTTGTGGAAACAAAAAAGTAAGCGTGATGGTCACGTAAATCAAAATGGTGTTTTTGTCGGTGCATAAAACCGTTACTTGCTGCAAATTTGGCGTATGTTGTTTCATTCTTTGCTAAACGGGCGCAGATACCCTCACGCTGACTCATTAACACTTCATTGTTTTCAATGAGGTTGGAAACTTGATTGTTGCCAACGAGTGAAATGTGATAGTCCCACTTGTTACCCTGTGGTAGTTCCATGATGAACTTGTTCAACGACTCGATTAAATCATCATTCGCACCGCCGAGCACTGCCAACTTAAACCCGAAACCGCTTGAGCCTTTGTTTAAAAAAAGATTATGCCCATCGTCAAACAGGCGATAAGGTAATTCACTGTGAAGATGATTGTGAACACGTTTTGAATCGTTGAAAAAATCGGTTAAATCCTTGAACATAAGCTAATCCTTCCTGATTGCTTGAACAGGGCGGCCTGACCAATGACGGTCATCCAAGACGATGTAAAGGTCGGTTGTGTCAACGTACAGCCCGTTTGCTTCAACAAATGGAAACACTGTTACCTTTTGTACTTCATCGAGGGTGCGGGTTGGGTGTCCAAACTTATTTCGTCTTGGCAAAATGCTGAATGTGTTATTCACATCACTTGCGGAAAGCCCACTGCCAGAAAGCCCACCGGCAACGCCATTATTTACCGCCCCGCCCATGCCGCGGATATCATTCATGGTGACGCACCCTGATATGCCACCCACTGACTTACAGCTATAATCTTCATCAAAACCAGCAGCGCAACCGCTGAGTAATAACACTGCGGCTATCACAGTTAGCGTTTTTATTCTTTTTTGTAATATATGGCTCACGTAAATCTCCTTTTAAATGCGCTCTGCACCGTTAAAAACGAGTATTCCAAAGTGGTCTTGTTCTTTGGGGTTTGTGAGCGACAAATATTTCTTGTAAACCATGCCCACCCACTCGTCATGTTGACCATATTTAATCGTGCCAGCTAAGGTGCCACTGGCCTTTAGTTCAGCGACAATGCTGTTGAAATCTTCTAATTCTTTCTCTGTCGGTTCTAACATGGCTATATTCCTTAAAATCATTAGTTAACGAACGGTGATGTTTGTTGCCCGAACTGGTTGTTTTTATTCTGCAGTTCAGTGGGTAAACTATTCATTAATGGGTTATTGGTTATAACGTCAAGAATTTGGTTGGAACTTGATTTCTGTTCATTCTCTTGTGCTATTTCTTCTTCATATGCCTCAATGCCGAGTGCATCGAGTGGGAACCCAGCGAGGAATACAATGTTAACCACGTTGCCAGGATTTAACTCAACGATAGGATGGTAAAGTTCGGCTAGTTTGATGTAGTAATCGGCAAGTTTACTGCCGACTGAGGAGGTCGCATTACCCAGGAGGTTTAATCCAGCACTAGAGGCATCGATGCTTGACGATGAACCAAGGGCGGATGTTGAAGTCGTTGATGACAGTGCCTTACCTGTTTCACCAATGCCCGTCAATATGCCTGCTATCCCCGCCATTTGAACAATCTTGCCGTTTTTGAGAATGGTTGTGCCACGAATACCGTTTCGACCGAAATTAAACACCGTCCCTTTAACGGGCAGATCGATTATCTCACCGTTTTTAAAGATACAGCTCATGCGGTTTGTGCGTACAATGCCACGACTTGAGGATATCTCACCGTACGCCGAGGCGGTGATTGTGCAGTTCTTTAACCTTGATTTCTCGCCGTTTGGTAAGATACCCGCGTTCAGCGTTTGGAACACCATCGGCACCGTATCGCCTTGACCAAGCGCCCCTGCGTTGGTATCTGCGCCGCCCGTCACCACGGCGGTAACGAATGTCCCTGTCGGGACGTAGTTTTCGATTGTTCTGCGTTTTTTGTCTTCTTCGGCCGGTTCCCAAATGAAATCAAAACTATCAATGCCGCTTGAGGAAAATGATTGCTTTTGCGATGGCTGGTAACTAAAGTCATCATCATATTCAACGTCCTCACCCACAGAAGGGCGCGGCCCTCTTGGAAGTGTCCCAAATTCACCGTGAGAATTTAATGTAGTGGTAGACTTGGCATTGTCACTGCCCGTCCCGCCCTGCTTATTTTCTAGCGCAAGGCTTTGAGCAAGCGCATTCATTGATTTTTGCGCGTCTTCCTTAGATTGCTCAAAGTATGTTGATAGCTTGGCCTCGAACGCGCTAAAACTTTCTTGCTGAATTTTGGCACTGTTATCCGTTTGCTCTTTCAACCCAGACATTGCACTTGTTAACTTATCTATTTTCACTTGTTGCGCGATAAGTTCAGCCTGTTGTTCGCTGAGTGCTGATTGATTGTCTTTTGTCGTAAAATCATCTTCGATGATTGCGGAGAAATCGACGTTATCACTGACCGGTGATACCTGCGTTGGCGGGCGAGTGAACTCATATGCAGCAAAGATAATGAGTGATAGCGCAAAAAAGACCGCGATAGAAAACACGTTGTTGCGCTTCTTATTTTTGCGATTAATTTCATCCCCCGATTCGAAATCACCGCTTGGGTCGCTCATGGCCTTTTTGAATAACTTACCGAGCATGGTTAACACCTCCGCCGGTGACAATGTAAAGTAACGCCTCTTCATTAGGCGCGAGTACGTCTTTGGTTATTGATGCGCTGCGCGCTGAAAAACTGTAGAACTGCGCGGTTGTGATTGGCATGGTTGTGTTTGTTTGGTTTTTTAGTTTGTAAATAATGGCGGAGTAATCAGCGCCAACAAAAACGGTTTGTGGAATAATGGCTAAATCGGCCTTGTTTGTTTTTGGTAGTGATGCAGGGTCTACGGGGTGGGCTTTGAACCCGTCTATCGGTGTCTTGAATCGTGACCATAGCACCATTGATTTTGTCAGTTTGGCTATTTGAACGGGGTAGTCAAAGGCGCGTGAGAATACGGATTTCTTGGTGACGTGGCTGTTACTTGCTTTGAACTTAGATACAATAGCTGGCGTGGCCTTGGGTGTGATGAACAGTGCAAAGTTGCGCCCTTTGGTTGTAGATATGTGCGCCGTAAACGGCAATGCAATATTTAACTTGACCGTGATAGAGCCTGACTTGTCTTTTGCGCTGCCCTTTGTGGTGCAAAACCCAATCGGACAACTCAGGGCGGATATCTTGTCATCCTCAACAACTAACCTGTTTAGGTTCAGTGACGATAACTTAATCGGTATCGTGTCATTATCATCAAACGCATAGACAATAGCGGGGACATTCTTTGCTAGCACTGCGCCTGAAAAGACCAAGGTGAGTAATACCGTAGTAAGGGATTTAAAGTGTTTGTTACTTGTTATCATTAACCGCTTCCTCCTTGCTTATTCCTATTATGGTTAAAACCCCGCTGACGTAACTTAGCGCAACGGTGTAAGTGGCACGTTCAGGCGCTAACGCCCTGCTGCCGACATACCGCTTCAACATGCCGTCCATGCGTACTTCCATTGCGGCTAAATCAACTTTTATACCTGTGACGTTGAACGTATTTGATATATTGGATTTTCGTATCTCGTTAGCCTCGCGAACAAGGCGGGGTTGTATGCTGCTCCAGTAATCGCTACTGACATAATCGAGTAATCGGCTATATTGTCTTTCTACATTGGCAGGGGTGACATTGAGTTTTAAATAAAGGAAATATTCGCCCATCTGAGCAAGGTAGCTTTCGTCTACCTGACTGCCTGATATGCTAAATGCCTTGGATATAATCGGGGGTGTAATGGTGGATGTTTTGTTTACAGCCACTTGATAGAGCGCAACGGATAGCGTTGCATTGGCAAGCATGGAGATTAAAAAGCCAATGACGAGTAAGTAGTTTAAAGTTTTACTGATAGCGAGGATGCTAACTTCATTTGCTTTTAACATTAGAATATCCAATATCTACGGGTTGACTGGGGGCTACGTGTAAACACCAATGAGGCAACCTCTTTTGAGCCAAACCAGAAAATAGATAATGCAATCACATTATCGCCAAACTGCGTTTTCAAGGTTCTCAGTCCAACAAACCAAGCGGTCGCGCCAACAAAACCGGTTAGCTCATATTTGGCAAAAAAAAGCACCGAGAAGAAAATCACAGCGGGCAAGACTTCATCAATAGGTAAACCCACAATGGTTTTACCGTTGTTTAGGTGTTTGGGCAGCGCGTAAAACTCGCGTGGGTTTTCCATGTTAAAGTCCGACGATTGGTGCAGCGAATTTCCAGAAAATCATTCCAGCGGCAAAGCCACCCACGCCACCAAGCCAGTTCTTCGTTAAGAACCCCGTTGCCATACCGCCAAGTAAACCAACACTCAACATAGCCGTTTCAATGCTAGAGTTTGTTCCCACGGTGTCCTTGATTGCGACCTTTGCGCCTGAAAACAAATCCGCAGCCAAGGCGGGTTGAGCCAGTGCGAGGCAAACGCAAGATATAGCTACCGCACGACCTAGTATTTTTTCATTCATTTCTTAGTCCTTTTTTATTGAAGTAATGATTAATTCAGGGTTAAACCTGATTGCTATCCTGACTTACTGGGTGGTAACGATGAATTAGTTAATCGCCCTTAAAAAACCTGTGTTTCAGTGTTAAATCCCAAACGGGGACTTAGCAATAGCAACTTGATAGTTGCTATTGCTCTTTTTCTTCCCAAACTTGATTAGGGAATCGTTTTAAATGGTCATTTAATCGCACCGAGGCTTCTCTTTTTTTAGATCGCTCCGTATTTCTGGCCGATACAGTCAACTTTGCATTACATAATTCACTCATCTCAAAGTTAATGCTGACTGTTGTTTTGTTTTTTGTAGTCACAAAAACACCTGTATGGATGATCATGCTATGGATGATAAATTAGATAAACCAATAAGTAAACAATAAAACCATAGTTGGTAAACAATAATATCAATATGGGAAGGGGCTTAAGTAAGCTAATTTGTTAATTTTTGATAAAATTAAATAATGAAATTTTTAAATAGATTGAAAATGAAGCGTAAAATTTTGGGGTTAACTCAGAAGGATATTGCAGAGGCACTGGAACTATCTAAGGTCGCAGTGTCTAGATGGGAGTTGGGGCACAGTATCCCTAGCGGCTTGATATTAAATAAGCTGGCTGTGTTATTGGATACTGAAGTTGAATATTTATTAAATGGTGATGAACGTAAGTGTAAAGATGTAGCTATGATTGATTTTTATGAATCGGTATTAGCCTCCGCAGGGAATGGTTTTATGAACCATGCTGAAAGGGCTATGAAAATACCGATACCGCAAGAAGTTATAGATAATCAGACAAATAAAGATTCAGTGTGTTGCATTCGGGTATCTGGGTGTTCTATGGAGCCTGTTTTAGGGCACAATTCTATTATTGCATTAAATCCGCATAAAAAAATCATTCAGGATGGAATGATGTATGTAATAAGACAAAATGAATTATTAAGAGTTAAAATTTTAGTTGAAACACCAAATGAAATTATGATTAAATCATATAATAATAATTTTCATGATGAAGTGTATAAAAAAGAATCGTCAGATGATTTTGAGATTGTGGGTCAAGTTTTTTGGTATTCATCGTCTTTAAATATTTAATTTAAAGTAAACAAAAGAACCGTAAATTCATTTGGATTAATGTTGTTAAAAGGTTACTATATAAAAATAATTCAGTTGAAATTTAGAATGTGTCATTGGTGATTCTTTGGCGTAAAGCATTTGCAAAAAAGCCGGCCCCTCTAAGTGTCGGCTTTTTTGTACCTAAAGATAAGTGTTTGATCTATGTTGAGCAATGATGTAATCTCATTAAGTCGTTCGGATTTATCACCTGAACTATCCCCAAAACCTTAGAGAATCTAAAATGGAAAATACACATCATATAAGTCGCAGTTTTTTACTACAAAAAAAGCACGTTCATCAATATAACCAGTCCCTAACGCGGAACTATGGTTTTATTGTTGAGGATGTGCTCTATGTTCGCAACTGAAACCTGTAACGAATTCAAACCTACGCAACAAGTAGCACCATCATATACGGGCTCTGGTAATCGTTGTGGTCATGATCCACAAAATCCTGCGTGGCATAAATTCAAACAACCGGCTAAAAAGAACAAGCTCCCAATTGTTGTGCTAAAGCTAATAGAGGGTATTCGTTCTTATTATTATACTCCCCATGATGTCATGCCAACACTTGCAGCACTATCTGGCTCTGTTAATCAAGATGGCTCCTTGCGTAAGCCTCGTACTGACGGTTGCGAACCATCGGTACTTATCATGCAAGCCATTTTCCAATTTACCGAGTTCGCGTCACTTCGTGTTGGTACTCCGCTGCCTAACGGTGACTTCATTAATCGGTATTGTGATGAAATAGCGGTGGTATCGGGTCTGGTTACGGATGCGAGTACGTCAGATAATATTATCCCGTCTCAGCGTTTTTGGCGTGGTTGGGAAAAG
>SPKZ01010157.1_pt1 | contig 15720 bp, 14 predicted proteins | sample 2456571 | NCBI WGS metagenome assembly SPKZ01 (sample SAMN11192286, study PRJNA482655) | marine metagenome | biome: ENVO:00000447; feature: ENVO:00000244|ENVO:00000211|ENVO:00000569|ENVO:00002023; material: ENVO:00002151; isolation source: ocean water from marine abyssalpelagic zone ...
CACTACTTCCGGGGCCATGTAACGGGGCGTGCCTGCCACTCGGGCCTGCTCGGCCATATCAAATTCCGGAAGCACCAAGCCGAAGTCGAGCAAGACAACTCGATTTTCGGAGGCCAGAATGATGTTACCGGGCTTCACATCCAGGTGCGCCAGACCTGCGTCGTGAACGACATTCAGCACCTCGGCAATCGCCCCCAAGACTTTGATGGCATCGCCAACGCTATAGGGGGTTTGAGAACCATGGCGGTACTCAATGTCATCGGCCAGGGTGACACCACACATGCGCTCCATCACGATGTAGTCGTGCTCGTTGTGAGTACCGATGGAATAAACTGTGGTCAGCCCGCGGTGCTGAAACGCCGCGAGTGCCTTGGCTTCGCGACACAAACGCTGGCTCTCTGCCCCCGGCCAGGCGGCTTTGATCGCCACCCGGCGCTCCAAACTGTGATCGTAAGCCTCAAACACTTGCCCCATGCCGCCGGAGCCCAGCTCCTCCCGGATCTCATATATTCCGCTCAGCATGTCGCCGGTTCGGAAGACATCCCGCTCCGGGCCAACCGGTGGAATGCTAACTAGGGACGGCCGCCGAATGGCGGCTTCAGTGATCCGGACCATAGCTAGTTTCCGACGGTGGAACCGAAAGCGGCCAGTAGGTGTTCGTGGAGCACATCCGAGGAGTACGGCTTTCGTAGAAAGTGAGCACCGCCTTCTTGCAGCAACACCCGAACCTTCTCGTCGTCGTAGTATCCCGAAACGAATAACACCCGTTGTTCGGGAATCATCTTTCTAAGCTCATGGAAGGTTTCTTCGCCGCTCATGTCCGGCATAATCAAGTCGAGCACGACTAGATCAAACCGCTCCTGTTTGAGCAAATCGAGCGCTTCCTGTCCGCTTCCAGCATCCCGAACCGAATAGCCGAGCTGCCCCAACAGTCGATAATTCGACCTTCGCACCAAGCCGTCGTCGTCGACGATCAGAATGCGCCGATCGCTTTCCGCTGGTATCTCCTGACGGACCCGAGTGACTTCCGGCTGCTCCTGCCCAGCCTGACCGCTGGGAATATAGACCCGAAATAAGCTCCCCTGCCCCGGCTCGCTATCCACTGTGATGATGCCGCCGTGGTTCTTCACGATACCGTATACAGTGGCGAGACCGAGACCCGTGCCCTTGCCCGTGGCCTTGGACGAGAAGAACGGCTCGAAAATCCGCTGACGGGTGATGCTATCCATACCCATCCCCGTGTCTTCGACGCTGAGCTGGACCATATCCTGGCTACCCGCAAACAAACGAGCTTCCGACTGACTTAGCACTGCTGGTTGGGCCTTGATGGTCAAGACGCCTCCCTGGGACATGGCGTCCCGGGCATTCAGGCACAAGTTCATGAGTACTTGGTGCAGCTGAGTCGCGTCCCCCTTGATCAATAGGTCCGGAGGGCAATCCGTTACGATTGCGATGGACCGATCGAGAGTCCGACGGAGCAGCCGCGCCACTTCCGACATTAGAGACTCAGCATTCAGAGCACGGAAGTCGGAACTGCCCACCCGAGCGAATCCCAGCAATTGGGAAACGATGTCCACTGCGCGGTGCGCCGCATCGTTGGCGTCCGATAGCGCTTCGCGAACCGGCGCATCTCCGAGCTCGCCGTCCCGCGGCAATCGACGGAGAAACGCGAGATTCCCCACAATCGCACCGAGCAGGTTGTTAAAATCGTGAGCGACCCCTGCCACAAGCCGACCCATGGCTTCCATCTTTTGCAGCTCGAAGACTTGGTCTTCAGCGGCATCGTGCCGAGTGAACAGCAGAATGGTGGCGCCAATCTGAATTCGATCACCGAACTCCAGTTTGCGCCGACGCACCGGGACGCCGTTCACCGTGGTGCCATTGCGGCTCGCCATATCTTCTACGGAAAACCCGATGGGGATGCGTTTGAAGCGCGCATGCAGTCGAGAAACCTGCTGGTCCTCCACCACAATGTCCGCCTCCGAATCTCTACCGATTACGGTGTCTGTGGAAACAACTTGGGTGTGGCAGACGCGCCCATGAGCGATCACCGTCAACCTTGCCGCCCCCACGGACGGCGCCAAGCTCTCCGTCGTCGTACCGCTGCTATAGCCCGGCGACGGCGGACGTGTACTACAACCAGCCTCTTCCATATCCCCCACAGGGGAGTGTAGCACCGCGCTGCAAGCGGACGGCAAGCACCGAGTCGTCAGCGGACTTGCCCACAGACACCCACTCCTCGCACCTGCTCCCACGTTCGCGATCACGCATGGCCGCAAGCGCCAGGACCGTGTGACCCAATGACTAAATATTGCGCCGATTCTTAGTGCGCCGGTACGGATCCCTAGGCGACAGCGTCAAACGCTTCGAGCTCACGCCGAACAGTCCGGAAGCGATCGCGATCGCTGAGAAATCGGTTCACTAGTCACAATGAACTACTTTTTCTCGAGCACCTTCACAGCGTCGCTGCCTGCGAAAACTTCCTTCATACGTTTGTAGTCGGACTCCGTCCAATCGGCGATTTTTCGCAGGCCTGCCATTACTGGAGGCGGAACACGCACCTGCCACGACATGGTCATGGCGTTGGCACCGGAGCCGCGCCCGCCGGGCTTGACGCTGACCTCAGTGACAAAGGGTACGGTCCGAATCCCCGAGGGAACCTGAGAGATTGGCTTGCGCGACTCCGGAACTAAGTCTTCCACCAATGCCAACAAACGATCGATGCTGTCGAATTGCGCCGTTAGCGCTTGGGAAACCACCACCCGCGCTACGTCCGAACGGCCCTTGAGAGTAGCCCCTGTCCCCAGGGATGATAGTTTGCTCTCCAATAATTTTTGGTCCGACGAAACGCCAATCCAGGTGGTGTCCCCCCGATCCATGATGAGCAAGCTGATCTCCAACGGGCCTTCGGCAGCAGCAAACCTTTCATCGCTGGTCGCTTCGTTGAGCAACTCCTTCTTTACGCTCAAGCGGTATCCGCGAAGCTGCTGACCCAAGGGGCTCTTAATCGGGGAAAAGGTGATGCCGTCCATCTCGCTGCTTAGCTGCTTGAGCTTGGGCAATGACTTCATGCGCAATGCCCAATCGATGCTGTCGCTGACTAGCTCTCCGCACTGAGCGCTCTTCGGCGCGCCCATGACGACCCAGCCGACGTAGTCATTCCAGATGACGTTGGCTGGCTGCACCTTGGCGTCCGCATTTTTCGTAGCGCCGGGGAGCCTGCCCCCAGCCCAAACTATGTTTTCCCCTTGCCAGCACTTGGAGCGAACGAGCAAGTCGCCGCCCTCCACCATGGGTTTCACCATTGGTACTTGCATGCTGAGCGCTAGACGACTGGCGCCGTCCCAAAGTTCAACGATTGGGTTCTGAATGTGAGCCACATCGGCCGTGCGAAGGCCGTGATAAAACCCCCCCTCCTTGGCGTCGCCGGGCAAGTCGAAGAATCGCTTGGGCGGACCTGTGACACGTTTTTGAGCGCGCATCAGGGCCTCCGCTAGAAACGGTCGATCGTTGTCCATATGGAAGGCGAAGGACACGTCCGCTGCGCCCGCTTCACCGGAATAAGCACTCATCGTCAGACTGTGCATGCCGTCCGACCAGAGCGAAGCCTCGGTGAGCATGTCGTCCAACATCGCTACGCCCTGTTCAGCCAGACCCGCCATCGGCGGCGGCACATCTTTCAGTAGCTCTGGCAGTTTCTCTCGAGCTTGCCCAACCGCACCCGCAACGAGTGGCCGAAAACCTGCGAGGTGAAACTCTGCGAAAAACGGCGCCTCGCTCCATTTCTTGAGAGGCAATGCTTGGGTCATGTACGGGGACAATCTTTTCGCATCATCACCATCGCCGCACACCAGACGGCCCGGCGCCGGACCGACCGCGGCGGACGCGACACATTGTTTATCTGCGTAGCTGCCATCAGGCTGCAACTTGAACGGCGACCCCTGAAACATGGCGTCGTTGAACTGCGTCAAACCGACAGCCACGCCAACGTGAATGGACGAAGATCGAGGACCATTGGCCTTCGCTAGATCGGCAAACCCCTGTTCGTCCACCGCAACGATCACATCGATGGGTTTGTCCAGATCGACGTATTCTAAAAAGGGCTCGTTCCTGACCGCCTCAGCCCACAACGCACGGATCGCTGGACTGTCCATACCCACACCCAAGAGTTCCCGGCTACTCCGGAGCCTGCCTGCGAAGACTAATTTGCCGGGTAGCGAATGTTCCAAAGGAGTCGCCGCAGCGGCCCCCTGCGCTGATTCCACCACTGCAGTCGACCCGCCCTTCTGGGCCGACCCGCCGCAACCCGCGAGGAACGAAGAGCCAATGACAAGCAGAAGAGAAGCCTGGAAGCGATTCATCTCGAAACTATGCACCAAAAAACCTTCTCGTGTCGATTCGGAACCGGCGCGTCGCGATCCCCCCGAAGGCGACACCCGAGAGTGTGTTTCTCGCGGCGAAAGCGCTCGCTTGGTCCGGTCTAGCCACGGACCGAATGGCGCGCCATGGCCGCAATGCTGGCGTTCTCCGCCGCAGCCAGCCCGATAAGCTTGCGGCAATGCCCTAGCCGAGAGATACCCGAGACCAATGAGCAATCCCAATACAGACACATTCGAGAGTTTCGATGGAACCAGCATCTACTACTGGCGTACCGGAAACCCTCGTAAACCCGCATTGGTCATCGCTAACGGTCTAGGCGTCGGGCACAGTGTATGGGCCGAGTTCTTCAAACACTTCGGGTCTGATTACCACATCATCGGTTGGGATTATCGCGGGCTGGGCAGCTCGGGCGAGGCTCCGAACAAGAACAGCTACACCGTTGAACACCACACCGGGGATCTCGTCGCCCTCCTCGATCACCTGGAACTCCCCAACGCCATCGTGCTCGGCTGGAGCATGGGCGTACAGGTCGCCCTCGAACTGCAGAGGGAACACCCGGAGCGCAGCCGAGCCCTCGTACTAGCCAACGGCTCGCCCGGCTCCGTTCTCCGAAAGTTGATGAAGTCAGACAAGTGGACTCAAAAGTTGCACGACGTGTGCTCCAAGTTCGCCCGTCGTGAGCAGCCCCTCGGGATCACCCAGAAGGAACCGAGCGCTCCCAGCCCAATGCTCCAGCGACTCGCCAAAGCCGGCGCCAAGATGGGCATCCTCGGAAGAAACATAAACCTGCCGGCGTTCTCCGTGATGATTCAGCGCTGGATCACCAACGACGTTCGGATCTACCCGTCTGTTTTCCTCAGCTTGGATTTGCACGATGCGAGTGAGCTGCTGCCCAACATTCAAGTCCCCGTACTCGTGATTATCGGCGAACGGGACTATGTCACGCCGCTGCAGTTCTCTGAGCAAATGGCCGAAGACATTCCGGACGCACAGTTAGTTGTAGTCCCCCGCGCGACCCATTTTGCCTTAGTGGAAGAGCCCGGAGCATCTCATGCTGCGATTGAAACTTTTCTCAACTCAGCGAAGCTCGCGCCGCTTGTCGGGGAGTCGAACCCCGCGCCCGCGTTACACTGAATCCAAAGCTCCGGGTATCAGGCGGGCGCAGCTAGCCGTGTCCCTCCCGCGCTCAAGAGGCGACTTTTGATCCAACTCTTCCGAGGGGGACCACTCCGCCGACCGAGAGCTCCTCAATTCGCGGTCGTGCGCGAACCCTGCTCGCTGGGACTTTCACACCCCAGCTGTCCCTCGGTCCTGAGCTCGAGGACACTCAGCTCCACCCGATGTCGCCGTTCTCGAACTGAAATAACTGGACCGCCTTGAGAAGTATCGTGGCGGGCAGCCTCCACGGGAAGTTCCTTTGGCGCAGATGAAAATTCGGCGAGATGCGCCACAACGTGGGCGTGTTCTCTGGGCGTTTGCAAACGCACGTTGCCATTGCAGCGCCGGACGGCCGATCTCATGATCGTCGGCAGCTGCTCAGCTAAAGAAAAAACCACCAGGGGATCACCGCGAACAGGCAATCGCGAGAGGTTTTCCGGATCTCCCCGCTGGGAATGCTCCATGACGAGCAGCGATGCTACGAATCCCGCGGCGCGGTCCGGCTCGGCGACCTTGTCGAGACGTCGCACACTGAACTTCAACGTTCCAGATGGCACCTTCTCGGCCATCGGTGCGTCAACCTCGAACAGCATTCCCGCCTCGCCGATTTCGCTCAGCGACGGCAGCTCGGCGCCCGCTTCCTCGGCGAAGCCGTTCCTCCGTTGAGCCAGGGTCAATACCCCGGAGGGCACGGCTCCTCCCCCCATCGCGGCGCTGACGTCCACCCCCAGAGCTGGCAACCACTCGAGAAAACGACGACCCAAAATTCGAACGTCACCGAAAGAGTCAACGTATAGCAGCCCACCGGTGCATTTTTCATCGAGGTGTTGAACAGGCACAGCCTCTTCAACTGCGGCCCGGACGCCTTCAACGAGATTCTCCGATTCCTCCTTCGCGCCTTTTACCAGCATGCCCCCCGCTGGCTTCCAAGTATCGTGGCGCCAGCGTGACAGGCGACGCTCGCGAATCAGCTGCGCTAGATCTTCTGCAAGACTTTCGGATCTCTCCTGCCGGTCCAGAAACGCAGTTTCCGCCCGTTTGCCCAGGAGCATCAGGTATCCCTCGACATCGGAACCTTCCATCAGCGGCACCATGACAGTGGGCACATCCTTCGGGCTCGTCCTGGCCCCTTCTCGCTCCTGCTTCCCGTAGCAGCGTCGCTCCGCGCGCACTATTGAAGGACCCTCGCCACCCAGTAGGCATGCGCCTACATTTGACTAGAAACCGCGCGACGGTGGAGGGATACTCAGAGCAATTGGGAGCGCTGAGCGTCGACTTGTTTTGGAAATCCTCATCCACATCGCGTACATCTTGCTACTCGGCTCCTTCCTGGTCCCGGATATTCTGTGGTTACGCCTGCTGAACATCGTCGCCAGTGCCGCGATGATCGGATACTTCGGGACTCGCAGCATTCCCGACGGCGCCGCCGTATGTTGGAACTTCCTGTTCATCGCTGTCAACGTGGTCCACGTCCACAAATTGCTCCGAGAGCGGCGCCCCGTACTGCTCGAAAACGATGAAGACCTGCTCTATCGCCTGACGTTTCAAGCCTTCGACAAACGTACTTTTCAAAGATTGTTGGTCTTCGCCAACTGGAGCCGTATGGAGAACGGCGACACGCTGGTCGAGCAGGGAGAAAGTCTTGAGCGATTTATCGTGTTGGTCGCCGGAAAGGTCTCGGTGCAGGTCGACGACAACGAAGTCGCGCGCTTAGGCCCCGGCTCCCTTGTCGGCGAAATGAGCTTCATGACTGGCGCGACCACATCCGCGTCCGTCACAGCACTAGAAGAAACGCGTTACGTGGTGTGGCCTACCGAGATCCTCAAGAGCTTCCTCGCTCGGGAACCGACCGTTCAATCCGCCATGCAGCAGTTGATCGGATCGGAGCTAGTCGAAAAACTCCGCGCTTCCAAACAGCATGAGGGACCAGCGGAACTGTTTCGAACCGTGGGAGGACACCACCACTCCAAACAATCCCGTTCGCCCAAACCCTCTGCTGAGTGACCGAGATCGGATCCTCTTGGGTCATGACTCCGGTCAGACGCACTCAACGGTCGACGGCGCTGTCGCGAGGCGATGCTTCAATGGCTGCATCCGTCAAACCGCTCACTCGGCGCAGGCCGAAAAGGGAAAGCGCGGATACCCCCTCGAGAGTTTCAATGCGATCGCCGCTCCCGTCCACTACAGCCAGCGATGTGAGCTCCCAACCTCCGTACGGAGCGTAGTCCTCTCGCACACTGACACCGTGGATCCAGAGCTCTATCTGCGTCCCTGGCGGCCAGGCATGAACGTTGGGAAAACTCATTGCCACTGGAGGGCAAAAAGTCGTGTTGACCGGGGTAGTGCCGAAGGCGAGTTCGAAGCTATGAGCTCCGGCCACCGCCCCAAGCTCTGAAACAGGAAACGCCACCGCCCGAAACAATTGTTCGTCGTCGCGGAAGCTGATTTTGTCCACCAACGCTACCCCGTCGACAGGCAGGCTCACAGCGACCCCGCTCGACTCAGCTCGCTCGCCAGTGAGCAGCGCCTGACCCTCGGAGAGTCCTGGGAAACGCGCAGTGACGACCACCCCCAGTTCGTGACGGGGCGTGTCGGGCAAGGGAATAGCCAACTCCACAAAATCTACGCCGCGGGCGTATTTAAACGCAGGTTGTACCAAAGTCTGCGGGTTCTCGGTGAATACACGGCCATTCTCGTTCGTGACATCAGAAATACAGAGATTGAGTCCACAGGTCTGCGCCCTCAGCCCCGCCAGCGCCACCCCTGAAAGATCGACTATCAACGCCGTTGTGGAGAGGAAATCCTGAGTGATCGCCAAACCACTGAAGTCCGACACTTCACATAGCAACCCTGCGCTACCGGAAGAGGCATCTTCGGCCCGACGTGACCCCTCCGACGAGTCGCAGGACGAAACGCTCCAGAACAGCAAGAAACATGAGAAAATCCGCAGATCCATTGCTTGAGTGAACAGCGTACCACAACAGCACAACAGATCTAGGCTGCCTCCCGAGACGAAAAGTCGCCAGTCGGCGAACTGAACTTCCATACGGAGCGGCCGCTTGGCTAGATAGGATCCATCGATCCGCTTGGGCAGCTATGAAAGACAATCGCGTTCTTTTCGTCGACGACGCCCCGTTGGCTCGGAAGGCCTTCGCACGCGCGATGCGCCAGAGGGGCTTCATCGTCGATATCGCCCAGGACGCCGAAGAAGCTCTCGAATTTGCACGAACCTACCCGTATGCGGTGGTGGCATCCGATTGGAAAATGCCTCGCACTACCGGGTTGCATTTGATTCAACAAGTCCGGGACAAGACCCCCGGAGTCAGCTGCATTCTCGTCTCCGGGGCCGCCGCCGATGTAGAGCCGCGATCCATTGGACTGTTGGGCATCATCGCGGTGATTCAGAAACCGTGGGACAACGACCACCTAGAGAAAGTACTCAAGGACGCGATCCGCATCCACCTCGAACGAGCTCAGGTCACCCGTGTATCGATCCCGCCGTTAACGCCCCGCACCGCCATCTTGATGGTGGAGGACAGTGCTTCGGACGCCAAACTCATCACGCGCCTATTACGGAAAGCCGGCGTTCATGATGTCACAGTCCGCGAATCCTTGGGCGATGCCATTGCCGAACTCAGCGAACGGAAGTTCGACGCGCTGTTGGTAAATATGACCCTACCGGATGCCACCGGCATCGCCAGCGTACAAGCTCTCAAGCCGTTGTGCGGGGGCGCTCCCATCGTCGTGCTAACGGGTCGCGACGATGAAAAGCTGGGCTTCGCCGCAATGCAAGAGGGCGCCCAAGACTACCTCTCAAAAAGTGACGTCAACGCGGAGAGCCTCAACCGGGCAATTCGCTATTCGATTGAGCGTAAACGAGGAGAAGACCGGCTCGCGCACATCGCCCACCATGACCAACTGACGAATCTGGCCAACCGCACGCTACTACTGGAGCGCCTGAACCAAGCCATCGGGAGAGCGGAACGCAATGGGACTCTGATCGCAGTGTTGTTTTTGGACCTGGATCGCTTCAAGGGTATCAACGACACATTGGGGCACCACATCGGCGATTTGTTGCTGACGGAAGTGGCTACACGATTGCTGGACACAGTGCGTACCGCCGACACCGTGGCGCGATTGGGAGGTGACGAGTTTGCGATCCTGGTGGAAGATTTGGCCGATTCAAACACAGTCGTGTTGCTCGCCCGCCGGCTACTCAACAGCTTTGCCACCCCATTTGTTCTGGACGGCACCACCGTTGCTACTAGCACAAGCGTCGGCATCGCCCTCTACCCAGAAAACGGAGAAGATATTGAGCGTCTTCTCAAGTCGGCAGACTCCGCGCTGTATCGCGCCAAACAAACCGGCAGAAACGACTACCAATTCTTCAGCGAAGAATTGCACGAGCGCGCTGTCCGCCGCGCCCAGCTCGCACAAGACCTCGAACTCGCCCTCGCGGCGAACGAGTTCGTGCCTTTCTTCCAACCGCAGATCAAAGTTCCCGGCGGCACAGTGGTCGGGCTCGAGGCGCTCATCCGTTGGAAAAAGCGGGATGGCTCCATGGTATCGCCGGGAGAATTCATCCCTGTGCTCGAGGAGTGCGGGCTTATCGTTGCCGTCGGCGAATGGATGCTCCGAACCGTCTGCAACTACGCCGTCGAGTGGGGCAAACAGTTGAATATGGCGGTTCACGTCGCAGTCAACGTCTCGGGCAGGCAGGTCGAGGGCTCCGATTTTGTGAGCACGGTAGAGCACACCCTAGAAACCACCGGTATCGATCCGAAGTGGTTGGAACTCGAAGTCACCGAAAGTGTGATGATGAAAGACTGCGCCCATTCCCAAGACGTGCTCGAAAAACTGAGGGAACTCGGCATTCGTATCTCCCTCGACGATTTTGGCACCGGTTACTCGTCCTTGGGGCTGCTAAAAAACCTCCCCATAGACACGCTCAAGATCGATCGGTCCTTCGTGAAAGATCTACCTGAGGATCGGGACGCCGGCGCCATCGCCGCGACTGTCATCACTCTTGCAAAACGAATGAGCCTCGATGTGGTGGCCGAAGGCGTCGAAACTCAAGAGCAGCTGGATTTTCTCATCGCGGAGGGCTGCGAAACGATACAGGGCTATTTTTTCTCCAAGCCAATGGCCCCCGAGGACACGTTCGCGTGGCTATCGGAACCCGCGCACCAGCCCAATAAAAAGGACGCGGCCTAGAATGCCCTCCAAATGCTCTGCTCTGCTCCGCTTGGGGTCGCAAGAGCTCGCCCCGGTATCCGCCACACACGGCAGGGCATCATGCCACAGATGATACGCCGCCGTACCCGAACTGGGTGGCGCAATGAATTCTGCGTTCGCATCCTGATCGTCGACGACAGCGACTTCGCGCGCAGTCAGATCCGCGCCTTACTGCATGAGGTGGCCCCGGAATGCGAGCGTAGCGTCTCCGCGGGCACCGACGACGCCCTGGCTATCTGCGCCCAATCGGATCCATTCGATCTCAGCTTGCTAGACGTGTATCCGCCTCGCATCGGCGGCTTCGATCTCGCCCAGCTGCTTCGCATCAAGCAAGACAACGCCATATTCGTCTGCTGCCAAGATCCCGGTCGCGATTGAACGCCGCAGAACTCGTCAAAGCCCTCGACCCCGAGCGTCGCCAATCCAATGACGCCTTGTTGGAGATCTTCAACGTGGGCATCGGTGCCTCTGCTGCGGCTCTCAGCGAGAAGGTGTCAGACGAAGTGGTGCTGAACCTCCCGGCCTTGCCCCCGTGCCCGGCGCCCCGGGGCGCTCAGCTGGTGCGGGGCGACCAAGCCTGTGGAGAGTGTATCGAGTTCTCAGGCACACTCGGCGACGGCTCCGTGATGTTGATGTTCCAGAATCAACATCTACTGGCCCTGCTCCAGGCCCTTTTGCCAGGCGCCTCCTCCTAGGAACTGGAGGACCAGAGCTCGGGCAGCCTCCAGGAGGTCGGGAACGTCATCCTGAACGCATGCCTCTCCAGTCTGGGCGGGATGCTCGACGCAGAGTTGAAGGTGGAACTACCTAGATTCATCGATTCGGAGCAAACATGCGAACGGGGCGAACGCCGGAGTCACGCGAGTGCCGGGATGATCCGGCGGGACTTGCGCGTTCGACTCCGGTCGTCGGACGTCGGACGTGGACGGTTCCTGTTCGTGAACGCTCAACAATTTCGCGAACAAATTCGCATCAAGTTCGCCGGCTGAAACGCGCGTCAGAAGACGGATACGCCAACTTTCTGACGCAACAATTGCGACACCGAACGTTGCGACAAACTCAGATTGAGCTAGTTTTCAGAGTGCTGAATCGAAACGTCGATTCGCATCAAAATAACAAAAGGAGGGAGCTACCAATGGGGGAGCCAGCACTACGAACTTCGTATCCACCACCGAGTCGTTCCGTACCGGTGAAACACGTGTCCGAGCTCTTGCAGAGCAAAGGCACTGAGATCTGGGCCATCGATCCTGAGTCGTCTGTATTCGAGGCCATCCAGATAATGGCAGACCAGCACTGCGGTGCGCTCTTGGTCATGCTCGGATCCGACCTCCAAGGCATTGTCTCCGAACGGGACTACGCTCGAAAAGTCATCCTGGAAGGGCGTGCATCCAAAGACACGATGGTCGCAGAAATAATGTCAGTCGACATCATCTCGGCATCGCCGGAAATGGAAACGCGAGAATGCCTTGAGTTGATGACGAAGAACAGAATCCGACATCTGCCGGTGATGGAGAACGAAACAGTAGTGGGCGTGTTGTCTCTCGGTGACGTCGCCGGCTCCATCATGGAGCAGCAGAACACCATGCTGGAGGAATTTCAACGCTACGTGAGTGGCTAGAGAGTAAAAGTTAGCCCATCAGGGGAGCGAGGCGGGTGCACGGCAGGGCTCTCAGCTGAGTGTCAGCTCCAGTACGCAGTGCACGCCCGGCAGGAACGACTCGAGCGGATTTGGCCAGCGTGGAGCCTTCGCACACGACTGTGCTATCGCTACACGGCGGCCGCTAGGACGCCGCGACCGATCCCCCTCTGCACTCGAAGCGAATCAGATGCCCTCCACTCCTTCTCCGGAATCCACCACGGCCGCGATGTTGGCCTCCACCAACCCCGCCAACGGCGATTTTATCGGGACAGTACCCGTCACTCCTGCCGAGTGGATTCCACGGATTGTCGAAGAGGCGCGAGAAGCCGCAACGGGGTGGCGGGCCTTGAGCTTCGAGGAACGCGGCGCGCTTCTAATCCAAGGTGGCGAGATGTTGATGGGTAAAGCCGAAGCCCTCGGCGAGTTGCTCAGCCGCGAAATGGGGAAAACAAGAGCGAGCGGGCGGGGCGAGGTAAAAAGCTCCGGAAAGAGCATCCAGGGCAAGGTCGCTCGGGTTTCCGCGGCACTCGCGCCCCACACCACAACAAAACACGGAGTCGCCACCACAGTGGTGCATGATCCCGTGGGCGTTTGTGGAGTCATCGCGCCGTGGAACTACCCGATGAACATGATTCAGTGGATGGTCGTGCCGGCGCTCATGGCCGGCAACGCGGTCGTACTCAAACCGTCAGAGGAGACGCCATTGATCGCACAAGCCTTTGTCGACACACTCAACGAGTTCTTGCCCCCTGGCATATTACGCATCGTTCATGGCAGAGACGGGCAGGGACGTGCCCTCGTCAATTCGACGGTCGATCTCATCGCGTTCACTGGATCCCGCGCCGTCGGCGTTCACATCATGGCCGCCGCAGCCACCAGCATGAAACGACTCATTCTAGAGCTGGGTGGCAAGGATCCCTTACTGGTACTCAAGGGGGCCGATGTACAGGCCGCCGCCGACTTCGCGGTAAGCAACAGCTTCGACAACACCGGGCAAATGTGCGTCTCCACCGAGCGCGTGCTGGTTCACCAGTCCCTCGCCGATGAGTTCGAAAACAAGGTCGTAGCTGCCGCCAAGCAGCACCGCGCGGGGCCTTGGGACGAAGATGGCGTTACGATGGGCCCCATGATTCACGGTACTCAACGCGCACACGTGCTGAGTCAGCTGATCGATGCAGTTTCTCAGGGTGCCAGGCTATTGCTCGGTACCACCACCCCACGTAAATTCTTCGTGGACCCTACAGTCATCACAGGCGTAACCGACGAAATGGACATCGCGAAGGAAGAAACCTTCGGGCCCGTGGTGAGTATCTCCCGCTTCACAGATACTCAGAAGGCCATTCGCTCCGCCAACGCCGGCCCCTATGGGCTGGGCGCCGTGGTCTTCGGCGCAACCCAAGCCGCCGAAGAAGCCGCCGCCCAGCTCAACGCCGGCATGATCGGAATCAATCGCAGCATCTTCGGCGTCGGCGACGTGCCCTGGGTCGGCGCCAAACAAAGCGGTTTCGGTTACCACGGCTCACCCGACGGCTGGCGGCAATTTTCTCAGACACGGGTCATCAGCAGAGTCGAATAACCGATCACCAGAGTCGAGTGACTCGGATCCACCACAACGTCGCCGCCCTACAAAACTCCCACAGGACGTAGTTTCGAAACGGTCCCAAGGATCTCAGCCGCCCGGGTTCTATCCGTTGATCACGCACCTTCGGAGAATCAATGGCAGGCATCAGCATCGCATCGGTGCACGGTGCTCGGCGCTCCCTCACTCATGACATTCCACTCATGACATTCCACTCATGACATTCATCGATTTCCTACTGTGTTTAGTGGCCGCCCTCTTGGTCACAGCAGTTTGGACCGACATGGCGCGATTGGACGCTGCAGCTCAAGTCATCGGCGACTCGGCGACCATGGCTGAGCCCCCAGGGCTAACCATGCACGTTGAAGCCGACTCCCGGGGCGTCGCCGTGCGCTGAAAACAAGGCGGCGTCGTCGTCCACTCCCGGAAGCTAAATCACCAACCCCTCCCCGAGAACGGTGCCGCGCTCGGAGCCGAGCTCAGCGCGGAATGGAACGCCCACAACGACGTAGACATCCGGAGTGCTGCCGTCGTGTACGCGGCGAACGACCTCTCCTACGAGCACGTCATTACCGTGATCGATGTCATTTCATCAGTCAAGACTCGCGCTGGCAGCTCCACCTTTGCCGCGAGCTCGGCGATGAACTGAGCTCTCAGCTGGGAAAACACCTCTGCAGGAAATCAAGCATCAGTCGGTTTAGTTCCTCCGGCTTCTCCTGCTGCGTCCAGTGCCCGCAGCCCTTGATCATGTGCATCTCCAGATCTGAGACACGCTCTGGCATGGACTGCGCCATCACGGGGGGCAACGCTCGGTCCCGTTCGGCGGTCACCATGAGGCACGGCAACTCCAGCGGCGCAAAGCCCAGCGTCGGATAGTTCGCGCAATTTGCGTCTATATTGCGGTACCAGTTGATGGCGCTGGCGAAGCCGCTCCTTTGAAAAGCCGCCGTGTAGTACGCGAGCTCCGCCGTAGAGAGCAACGGCGCCCCCATCTCCGGCAGCTCCACGATATTCAAGAAGGGATTGAACTGCCCACCAGCGCTGATGTCCGCCGGGGTGTGGTCACTCTTTCGCTCGCTATCTCGCATGAGCTTGTCGAAAATTAGCGCGGTGTGTTGATCCATAAAGGCCTCGGCTGTGCCGGGCTCTTGAAACCACAGAATGTACATGTCTTCTGGATTCTGGAACGTCGCCTGAAGAAACGCGGTAGACGGAAACGGCATATAGGGCGTGTTCACCCCAATGACTCCAGCCGTGCGTTCCGGATGCAGCACCGGCATCGCCCAAGCCACAAAGCCGCCCCAATCGTGACCCGCAAACACAGCCTTCTCGAGATCCAGGGCGTCTAGCAACGCCACCATGTCGCCAGCGAGTTGTTTCATCCCATAGGCCTCAACCCCGGCCGGACAATCACTAGCGCCGTACCCCCGCATGTCCGGAGCGATCACCCGATACCCAGCCTCGGCCAATGCTGTGATCTGGTGCCGCCAAGAACAAGCCAGCTCCGGAAAGCCATGACACAGGACCACAGGAAACCCTTCACCCTGCTGATGCACAGATAGCGAAACATCCGGAAGCGCTACACGTACGGGGTCAACAATGTGCATCCCCCACCCTACCCGACTCCCCAGACAAACCGCAGCGCAGCGAGGACACCAATGCTGCAAAGCAGCGAGGACCACCGCAGACTCCCCAAGGGAGTCGAGGACAAACCGCAGCGCAGCGAGGA
>SPKZ01019212.1_pt1 | contig 15710 bp, 17 predicted proteins | sample 2456571 | NCBI WGS metagenome assembly SPKZ01 (sample SAMN11192286, study PRJNA482655) | marine metagenome | biome: ENVO:00000447; feature: ENVO:00000244|ENVO:00000211|ENVO:00000569|ENVO:00002023; material: ENVO:00002151; isolation source: ocean water from marine abyssalpelagic zone ...
CATTGTCCCATTTTTTTCTCCAAACAAAAGTGTCGGCTTTTTCGGCCCAAAACTTTTCGGGGTTGTCCACGCTTTTTTTATACTCCTCGTGGTATTCGTCTAGGCTATCGATTTTAGCTATCATCACTGAAATTTTAAAGTACTGATTGTATCAAATATATAAATAAGGGAGGCAATTACCGTGCTGTGCTATCGGTAATGAATTTGTTGATGGTTTCAACCAGTCGTTGCGGCTCCTGAGCGTGCAACCAATGGCCGCTATCTTCGAATATTTTAACCATATTATCAGCAAAATAAACGTCTACTAAATCCATGTTATCCAAATCTATGTAATCAGATTTTCCGCCTTTGATAAACAATGCAGGCCCATCAAATACTTTATCGAATTCCACTTCGGCAAAAATATTTTCGAGGTTGCTTGCCAACGAATCGAGGTTAAATCGCCAAGCAAATTGCGCGTCATCGTTCCGATATAAGTTTTTGAGTAAAAAGTTTCGGAGCATATCACTTGGTATTTGCTCCTTAATTTGCTCATCAACGTCTTTTCGTGAACTCACAAAATCCAAATCGACATTTTGCAACGCTTCAATTTTTTCTAGGTGATGAGGTGGGTATTTTTGAGCTCCAATGTCGACAATAATCAGATTGTTTACTTTTTCGGGATAAACTGTTGCAAACGACATCGCCATTTTCCCTCCCATGGAATGACCTATTAAATTGACTTTTTTCAAATGCTTTTTCTCCATGAATTCATTCAGATCCTCCAACATCAAATCATAATTCAATTCAACTGAATGAGGTGAACGACCATGGTTTCGAACATCTAACGTAAAAACCTGGTGATTTTCGCCAAATATTTTCGCCAAACTGTTCCAGTTATCTAACGACCCAAACAGGCCATGTAAAATAATTAACGGCTCGCCTTCTCCAAAAACTTTATAGTTTAATTCCATCTAGTTTAATAGTCGGAGGTACATTTGAACCGTGTTTTGAAAACCGTAGTACAACGAATCTGAAATTAGCGCATGACCAATAGAAACTTCTAATAAACCGGGGATATTCTCTTTAAAATATTTAAGATTATTCAAGTTTAAATCGTGGCCAGCATTGATTCCTAAATTCAATTCATTTGCTTTTTCTGCAGCAACAATAAATTCTTTGATGGCAGCTTCTTTGTCCTTTTCAAAATTTGCGGCATAAGGCCCTGTATAAAATTCTATTCTATCGGTTCCTGTATTTTGGGCCCCTTCAATATTTTTGAGGTTGGTATCAACAAAAATCGAAGTTCTTATACCCGCTGCCTTAAATTTTTCGATTACGGCGAACAAATATCTTCCATTTTCAACTGTATCCCACCCAGCATCAGACGTTAGCGCACCTGGAGGGTCGGGTACTAAAGTAACCTGATCGGGGTTTACCTCTAAAACCATCTCCATAAAATGGTCGGTAGGGTAACCTTCAATGTTAAACTCTGTCTTTACTCTTTTTTTTTAAGTCTGTTACATCCTTAAATCGAATGTGTCGCTCGTCTGGCCTAGGATGCACAGTAATTCCTTCCGCACCAAAACGCTCTATATCGTCGGATACTGATAATAAATTTGGAATATTTCCGCCTCGAGAGTTCCTTAGAACTGCAATTTTATTAATATTGACACTAAGTCTAGTCATTTTACGTATATAATTTACTTGGCTAAAATATTTAATAAATTTGTATCTAATTGTCATTTTTCATGATAGCGAAAGATTTTATTTCTGACGAACTTCCTTTAATCGATAAAAAAGATAAAAGCGAAAAGGTTTTATCTCTAATGGACGAGTTCAAAGTTTCTCACCTTCCTTTATTTGATGGGGGCAAATACATTGGTATGATTGCCGAATCGGATGTATTGGACCTCAGAGAAGATGAAGAAATTAAAGTAGACAACCTGCCATTGGCAAGTCAGTTTGCAGTTGAAGACCAACATTTTTACGAGGTGGTTAAACAGGTAGCCGACCTAAAATTGACTGCTATTGCCGTGCTAAATGCCGAAGGTAGTTACCTTGGTTGCATCCCAATTACGTCGATAATACAAGGAGTAACGTTTTTAACCGGCGTAAATAGTGGAGGCGGAATAATTATTCTTGAAGTTCCTTCAAACGATTATTCGATGACAGAAATAGCCCGTGTTATAGAATCTAACGGTGCAAAGGTTTTGAGTGCATACGCTTCACAAGTTATCAATACCGATCAAATGCGGGTTACTTTAAAAGTAAACGTATCGGATATCGAAGCCATCTTGCAGACATTCTACCGTCTTAATTTCAACGTTACTGCGTCATACAACCAATCAGAAAAAGTAAGTAACATAAAAGAACGCTACGATTCTTTTATGAAATATCTAGAAATCTAATTACGGCTAGAGATATTTAATGAGGGTGCCTTTTATCTTATTGGCTCTTTTGATGTTTGCAACAACCTTGCATGCTCAAGATAGTATTGGTGGGTTTAATGATGATGCCATTGATTACTATATCATAAAAACTATAGAGATTTCGGGCAACAAGGTAACCAAGAGGCCAATCATTTTACGAGAATTAACTTTTCAGGAAGGAGATACAATTATACGTACCTCACTCAAGGAAGAATTCGCTACTTCTACCAATAACGTTACCAACACCTCTCTTTTTAATTATGTTAAAATCGAAAATGTCACTCATTCCAATTCGGAAGTAACAGTTAATATACATATTGAGGAACGCTGGTATCTGTGGCCTGCACCAATATTTGAAATTGCCGAAAGAAATTTTAATGTTTGGTGGGAAACCAGACGATTAGACAGAACCAATTATGGGCTGTATGTAGTTAAAGAGAATTTTAGAGGAAGAAAAGAAAAGCTTAAAATTAGGTTGCAATTGGGGTTTGAGCAAAACATTGTGCTAGACTACTCCATTCCATACATCACTAAAAAACAAAATAGTGGGTTGGCTTTTGGTGGCTCTTTCCGACAAAATTATCAGGTAAATTATGCGACAGAAAATAACGCGCTTGTTAAAAATGAAAAAGCTGATGGCTTTGCCCGAACTAGATTTTCACCTTATCTCCAATACTTCTACCGCCATGGTCTTTACAAAACACACAGGGTTGGGTTAATTTACGAAAACATTAATATTTCGAAAGACATTGTAGAACTGAACCCGAACTACTTAATGACAGACCAATCATTCCTTCAGTTTCTTCAACTATCCTATTACTTTAAGCTCGATAGGAGAAATAATAAGGCCTATCCATTAACTGGATACTATTTCGATTTTAAAGCCACACAAAACGGAACGGGAATTTTTAAAAACGATTTGAACGTTTTGTTCCTTACTACTACTGTCAAAAAATATCATCATTTCGGAAAACGAATGTATGTAGCAGGAAGTATAAGCCTGAAAGCATCTAACAATACAGAGCAACCGTATTATTTAAATAATGGCTTGGGTTATCGAAATTCTATTAGAGCATATGAATTGAGTGTAATCGATGGTCAGAATATTGCATTGTTCAAATTCAACTTAAAATACAACATTATTAAACCTACCGTTTATGAAATTAATTGGATTAAAAAATTCAACAAATTCAAGTCCATTCCCTATGCGTTATACTTTAATGTTTTTACAGACGGAGGCACGGCTCACAATAGGTTTTCGGACATTACAAACTTGCTCGATAATACTTTTTTATTGGGTGGTGGAATTGGTTTAGATTATGTGACTTATTACGACAAAATTTTCAGAATAGAGTTTTCCACTAACAAATCAGGTTTAAGTAGAGTATATTTAAACTTTATTGCGCCAATTTAATTTTACAATATATGAACGTTGCTATTTACGGTAAGGTCTTTAAGAAAGCCGATTTAATTTACATAGAGCATCTTTTAGATAAGCTTCAACGTGAAAATTGTGGTGTAAAAATTTATAAAAAATTCCACACCGACATGGCAGAACACCTTGATTTAAGCAAGGTTGAAACGTTTGAAAGGCACGACGATCTTAAAATTGGTACCGATTTCATGTTCAGTTTAGGTGGAGATGGTACTTTGTTAGATACGATTGATTTGGTGCAAGACAGCGCCATTCCTATTATGGGCATCAACATGGGCCGATTAGGCTTTTTATCTAGTGTTGCTAAAGATGAGATAGATATTGCACTGCATGCGCTTTTAAACGGTAAATACAGCCTTTCTAAACGAGATTTAATTAGAGCTGAAACAACGGGTAACCTTTTTGGCGATTTTAATTATGCGTTAAACGAATTTACAATCATGAAGAAAGATAGCTCTTCAATGATTACAATTGAGGCATACTTAAACGACGATTATATGAACACTTATTGGGTAGATGGCCTAATTGTATCCACTCCTACCGGTTCTACAGCTTACTCATTAAGCAGCGGTGGCCCTATCATCAAGCCTGGCGCAGATGTGTTCTGTATTACACCACTGGCACCTCACAATTTGAATGTGAGACCAATGATAGTAAACGATAATTGCGAAATAAGATTAAAAATAGATGGCAGAGACAAACATTATCTAGCTGCCTTGGATGCACGCTCCGTTTCATTCCAGGCTAGCGAAGAATTTCGTATCTTTAAGGAACGTTTTACTATAAATCTCGTAAGAATCTACGAACAAACATTTTTGAATACACTGAAAACGAAACTACTCTGGGGTCTCGATACGAGGAATTAGGATAATAACTGTTTAACGTGTTTAAAAAGAGTAGTTATTGCTACTTTTAACACCGGAATTTGAATTAACATTTGACATATAGAAATGTCTAAGAAAGTTTTTCTATTACTAGCGATACTCTTACCAACGCTCGCGTATTCACAAGGTTGGAAAAGATTAAAGTACGAAGCAACAGGAGGTATTGGAGTGAGTAATTTCCTTGGTGACCTGGGTGGTGCCGATGGTGCAGGCTCTGATTTCGTTAAAGATATGGAGCTCACCATGACGCATTTTGCTTTGCAAGCAGGCTTAAGATATCGAATATCTAGGCTTACTGCCGCAAAGGCTACTTTAACGTATGGCATGTTGCGTGGAGATGACGCATTAACCAATAACGAACACAGAAATCCAAGAAATTTAAGCTTTCGATCTCCGATTGTTGAGCTATCTACCCAATTTGAATATAGTTTTATTAAAGAAAACGATCGTTACAGGTTTAGAATGAAAGGTGCCAAAGGTGCCAATATACTTCAATCTGTTAACGCATATGCGTTTGCCGGTCTCGGTTTTTTCTGGTTCAATCCAAAAGCTCAATACCTAGGAACGGGTAAATGGTACGCATTACAACCTTTAGGCACAGAAGGCCAAGGCCTTGAAGGTGGTAAGTCGAAATATTCGAGAGTTAGCATTTCTATACCACTAGGAGTTGGTTTTAAGTACAGAATAGATCACATGTGGTCGGCAGGTTTTGAAATTGGCGTTAGAAAAACCTTTACGGATTACATTGATGATGTAAGCACAGTATACTATCCAAGCGATTCTATAGCCAAATATGTAAGCATTGAAGCGGCATATTTTTCCAACCCTGGTGGCAAGGTTGTTGATGAAGGATATGTTAATCCCGATACAGGAGAAAGGCGAACAGCACAAAGAGGCGATCCATCCGACAATGATTCCTATATGTTCATTATCTTTAACGTGAATAAAAAATTAAGGAAAAGCAAATCCTTTACTCCTAGGCTACGATAGAATTTTAAAATAAATTTGCAGTTTTTACGTCACTTGTGTCATGAGACAAATTTGTGTTATCTGTATTTTGCTATTAAGCCATCTCTCCTACGGCCAAAAGTCCTCTGAAATTGGGGTTCTTGGAGGTGGAGGTTTCTACTTAGGCGAGCTAAATCACAATATATTTCAAAAAGAATCGACCAAACCAATGTTTGGAATTTTAGCCAGACACAACCCAAATCCAAGAATTTCCTACAAAGCATCTATTATAATAGGAAAAATAACAGGTGATGATGCAAATTCTTCAGACGTATTAGACATTGCTCGAAACATCCATTTTGAATCTATCTTATACGAAGGAAGCCTTCAGATAGAATTCAATTATTTTACATTCGAATTGGGAAACCCCAAACATCCTTTTACTAATTACTTATTTGCTGGCATTTCGGCATTTAAATTTAAACCTGTAGCAGATTTAGGGGGTGGAGAAGTAGAATTAAGAGACTTAGAAACAGAATTCGAAAAGAAAAGATACTCCCTAATTCAACCTTCAATTCCTTTTGGTGGCGGTATTAAACTTAATTTTGGCGAAAAAATAACAGCATCGGCAGAATGGGGATTGCGATTAACTTTTACAGATTATTTAGACGATGTAAGTACTATTTACCCTGAAAGTTTAATTCAAAGGGGAAATGCGAACTCAAATGATTGGTACTCCTTTTTTGGGGTAATGATTACCTACGTTATAAAAGATGACAATACCTGTTCCAAAATGTCAAGAAATCCATGATGAATAAAGAGAATATCCCCAAACACATAGCTGTAATTATGGACGGCAATGGACGATGGGCAAAGCAGAGAGGCAAATCGCGGGTTTTCGGGCATAAAAATGGCGTAGTAGCTGTTAACGATTTTGTTGAATGCTCGGCAGAAATTGGTGTGAAGTATTTAACGCTTTATGCCTTTTCTTCAGAAAACTGGAACCGACCAGATTACGAGGTAAATGCTCTAATGCAACTACTTGTAGTTACTATCAAAAAAGAAATTGATAAACTAAATAAAAATAATATACGTTTGCAGGTGATTGGTGATGTTGAGAGCCTTCCAAGCAAGACAAGAAAGATCTTATTAGAGGCCATTAAAAGCACTGAAAACAACGATAGAATGACTTTGATTTTGGCATTAAGCTATAGCTCAAAGTGGGAAATTATGGAAGCGGTTAAAAGCATTGCCAAAAAGGTTGAAAACAATGAAATCAGTTCTGATCAAGTAACTGAAGAATTGTTTGAACAACACTTAAACACAAGCGATTATCCAGATCCTGAATTATTAATAAGAACAAGTGGTGAAAACAGAATTAGCAATTTTCTACTTTGGCAAATTGCATATTCAGAATTGTATTTCACCGATAAATTGTGGCCCGATATGCGAAAAGCAGACCTCATCGATGCAATTGAGGACTACCAAAGCAGAGAGAGAAGGTTCGGTAAAACAAGTGAACAAATAGAATCAGCATAAAAATGACAAGAATAATATTGTTCGCAGCGGTTTTATTATGCGCTTCGTTTCCAACATTTGCACAAGTTCTTACCTCTGGTACAGAATTTAAAATCGATTACAATGCACCTAAAGAGTACAAAATTGGCGGCATAAAAGTGGTTGGTACCAAGTTTTTGGATAAAAATGTACTTACTACAATTTCAGGACTTACTGTAGGCGACAGAATTACAGTTCCTGGTGATCAGATAACCAACTCTATCAAAAAGTTGTGGAAGCAAAAATTGTTTTCCAACGTTATAATCAAAGTAGACTACGTACAAGACGGCTTAATTTTTCTAATCATCGAATTAGAAGAAAGACCTAGAATGTCGAAATACAGATTTTTTGGTGTTAAGAAAAAAGAAATCGACGACTTAAGAGAGAGTGTTCGTTTGGTAAAACTTCAAATTGTTACCGAAAATTTAATAATTAACACAGAGAACACAGTTAGAAACTACTTTAAAAACGAAGGGTTTTTAAATGTTGAAGTTGATGTAGCTACCAAGGAAGACACTTCTAAAGTAAACAGTGTTTCTATTGAAATAACGGTTAAAAAGAACGAAAAAGTAAAGATAAAGAACATTAATTTCCACGGAGTTACCGAGTTTAAAGACGGGCAACTTTATCGTACTTTGAAGGAAACGAAAAGGAAAAGAATCTGGGTTTTCAAGAGTGCCAAATACATCAATCATGAGTTTGAGGGCGACAAAGAGCTTTTGATCGAAAAGTTCCGTTCGGAAGGTATGCGAGATGCTTATATCGTATCGGACTCTATTACCAAAAACGACGACAACACAATCAATATTGACATTACAATTAATGAAGGCTCGAAGTATTATTTCAGAAATATAACCTGGCTAGGCAATAGTAAATACAGTACTAAAATGCTCGAAAACAGGCTAAATATTAAAAAAGGAGATATTTATAGTCAACAAGCAATCGACGAAGGCTTACACATGAGCGCAAACAGTTCGGATGTTAGCTCTTTGTACATGGACAACGGTTATTTGTTTTTTCAAGTTAACCCAGTAGAGATCCTAGTAGAAAATGATTCGATTGATATTGAGGTAAGAATTTTTGAAGGTAAGCAAGCAAGAATAAACAAAGTAACCATTGTCGGAAACACCAAAACCAACGATAGGGTTATCTTAAGAGAAATAAGAACGCGTCCGGGAGAGCTTTTTAGAAGATCAGATATCATTAGGTCGCAACGAGAATTGGCCCAATTGAGGTATTTTGATCCAGCAAAATTAGCTGTTAACCCAGTGCCTAACCCAGCAGATGGAACTGTTGATATTGAATATGTTGTAGAAGAAAAGCCAAGCGATCAGTTTACCTTATCTGGTGGATTTGGTGCAGGTCGTATTGTAGGTTCGGCAGGATTAAGCTTCTCTAACTTCTCTACGCGAAACTTCTTTAAAAAAGGTGCATGGACTCCCCTACCTTCTGGAGATGGACAAACATTTTCTCTTAGAGCGCAATCAAACGGAAAGTATTTTCAATCGTACAACGTATCATTTGTTGAACCATGGCTAGGAGGTAAAAAGCCAAATTCGTTAAGTGTTAGTGCCTACCATACCATTCAAAACTTTTCGGGAACGTTAGCAATCACGGGTATAACGACGGGATTAGGACGAAGAAAAAAATTCCCAGATGACTTTTTCGCTTCTTATTATGAACTTGGTTTTAAGCGATACAAATTAATTGAATCTCAATCCTTTTTGTTTTCAAATGGTAAATCAAGAACCATCAGTATGAAATATGTTTTAACACGTAATTCTATTGACCAACCGTTGTTTACAAGAAGAGGATCGGCATTAAAGTTTTCGTGTGAAGCAACACCTCCTTATTCTTTATTTCATCTAGCTAGCGATGCTAACTATTACGATGCAGATGGTCCTTACGAACAATTAGAAGATGCCGACAAATATAAGTATGCTGAATTTTTTAAAATTAAAGCTACGTCGTCGTGGTACACCAACTTTACTAAAAACCTGGTGCTTTACACCAACGTTGGTTTTGGATTCTTAGGATCTTATTCGCAAGATTTAGAAATTCCATTCGAGCGATTTTTCTTAGGCGGTAACGGACTAAGTGGTTTTAACTTACTTGGCCAAGAAATTATTGGGTTAAGAGGATATGCCGACAGAAGTTTATCTGGTGGCAGCAACGGAAATACCATTATTAGTAAATACACTTCCGAACTACGGTATTTATTAAGCCCTAATCCCAATGCTACCATTTATGCCTTGGCCTTTGCAGAAGGAGGGAATACGTGGTCTAAATTTAAAGACTACAGCCCGTTTGACGTGAAAAGATCAGCAGGATTTGGAATCAGAATCTTCTTGCCTGCCTTTGGATTGCTTGGTTTTGATTTTGGATATGGATTTGATTCACCAGATGGATCGGGCTCTACGGAGCCGCACGGTTGGGAGCCGGCATTCATTATTGGTATGAATCTTGGTGATCTGTAGTTAATAAATTATTAATTTCACGAATTACGATGATAATGATTAAAAAAGCCTTTTTACTTATTGCGCTTCTATTCACACTAGGAACTAGTTACGGCCAGAAATTTGCCTATGTTGATACAGATTTCATCATGGATAAAATTCCTGCTTACAAAGAAGCGCAAGAAAAACTAAATCAGCTTTCGATAGAATGGCAAATAGATGTTGAAGCCAAGTTTAAGGAAGTAGAAAAAATGTATCAGTCTTTTCAAGTGGAGGAAGTACTACTTTCTGAATCGATGAAAGCAAAGAAAGAAGAAGAGATCATAAAGAAAGAAGAGGAAGCAAGGGCTTACCAAAAATCTATTTTTGGAGTTGACGGCAAACTATTTAAAAAACGACAAGAGCTAATAAAGCCTATACAAGAAGATGTATACAGGGCAATTAAAGAAATAGCAACGCAGGGATCATATGCCATTATTTTTGATAAGGCAAGTGGTGCAACGATGTTATATACAAGTTCTAAATACAATAAGAGCAAACAGGTACTTAAAAACTTAAACTTAGAGTACAAATAATAAACAATCAAATTAATTAAAATGAAATCAATATTTAAACTAGTATTAATTGTAGGTCTAATCGTTCCATTTTCAGGAGCACTACAAGCACAAAAAACAGCTCACCTTAATGTAAATGAGTTGATGGAAGGTTTACCCGATATCGCTATAGCGCAACAACAGGTAGAAGCTTTTACAAAAGAATTGGAAACTGAACTTCAAAAAAAGAATATGGAGTTACAGGCTAAATATCAGACTTTTCAGGCGGAAGAAGCAAATATGACTGAGTTGATTAAGCAATCAAGAATTCAAGAAATCCAAGACATGGAAAAGTCTATCCAAAATTTCCAAATGGTTGCTAACCAACAGTTGGAATTGAAAATACAAGAATTACAAAATCCAATTAGAGATAAAGTAACAGCTGCAATTGAAGCGGTAGCTAAGGAAAAAGGGTACGACTACATATTAGACGTTAGCCAAGGTACAGTGCCTTATTATGGTGGTGGAACCGACGTTAAAGACTTAGTTAGAGCTAAGTTGTAACATAAAACAATAAAGTTATCCCTGATAACAATCCAATAGGAATTTTTGATTCTGGCATTGGCGGCCTAACAGTCGCCAAGGCCATTACGAAATTGTTACCCAAAGAGAACATCATCTACTTTGGCGACACTGCGCATTTTCCATACGGAGATAAATCACCAGAATCTATCCGCTTATACTCTAAGCGGATTTCTAGTTTTCTGCTTAACAAGGGCTGTAAAACAATTGTTATAGCATGCAATACAGCTTCGGCTTTCGGCTATAAAAGCACCAAAGAGTATTTACAAGGCAAAGTTAAGTTGGTTAACGTAATCGATCCTGTAGTGGAGCATGTTGCCAAAAAGTACAAAGGAAAAAAAGTTGGGATTATTGGCACTAAGGGAACCATTGGTTCTAGGATCTATAACAATCGAATTAAAAAATTAAGGCCCGACATTAAAACCACTTCTTTGGCAACTCCCTTACTTGCCCCTATGATTGAAGAGGGTTTTTACGACAATACAATTAGTAGAACGATCATAAATTCTTATTTATCAAAGCCGTCGTTTAAAGGAATTGATGCCTTAGTACTTGCTTGCACACATTACCCGCTTATTAAAAACGAAGTAAGTGAGTTTTACGAGTCTCACACCGACATACTAGACTCTGCCTCCATTGTTGCCGAAAAGATTAAACAGGTGCTTATAAAGGCTAAAATCGAAAGGAAAACAGGTAAGCCAAAACATCAGTTTTATGTATCCGATTACACGGCCGCTTACGAAGAAAGCACCAAGATTTTCTTCAGCGATAAAATCCACTTAGACGAAGTGCGACTTTGGGACTAATAGAAGCACCTCACGCGAATAAAGTCACCGACTGGATTTCTATTCTTGTAAAACCAAGAGCGCACAGGATTTCCAATTCCACAATGTAATGTGTTCTATAAAATATTATAGAGTGGTATTTTAGCTAATAACATCAACCCTTCTATCAAATTCAGGTTTGGTTCGAGTCCTTCTCTCCCTACTAAGAGAAAAAGCCTGATAAACATTGTTTATCAGGCTTTTTGTTTTTGGATGCTTCTAAAGCATTTGCAAAATGCCAAGATAGTTAAGGTGTAGTTTACAACAACATCAAGTTGGGGGTATTTGTAACGAAATCAAGGAGTAATCACATCTGGAAAAAACACCTCTTCTATTGATAATTCAAATACTTTTGCAATATCATAAGCTAATTTTAAAGAGGGATTGTATTTACCTTTTTCCAAAAACACAATTGTTTCCCTCCGAACTCCAACTTGTACTGCTAAGTCATTTTGAGTAAGTGATTTTAATGCTCTAAGCTCTCTAACTTTATTAATCATTAATGTGTCCTGATCTTTTTAAGTATATATAGACTGAAATGTAAATTAACAAACTACCGTAAATTCCAAATGCCAAAATTCCATCACATTTTGCATCAATTGCGAGGTGGTTAAGATTGGCAAACAAAAATATTAGAACATATAAAAACAAGCTTCCCGCAAAAGAGTAGTGCCCTGTATATACTTCGATTTTTCTAGTCATTTCATCTTCATCTATAATGCCTTCTTTAATTTCAGCTACACGTTTTCTTAAAAACCATGTATATAGGATTACTGTTATGAAAGCTAAAATAGCAACAGTTATGTTTAAAGCGGACCATTCTAATTTGGAAGAATAATAAAGTACTGAAACAGTTAAATATGCTAAAAGTATTAGAGCCAAAAGAAATTCTTTAGTGATTGATTTCATATAAATGTTATTTATTTCTAACGCAAAGTTAGGTTGTTCTAACACTAATCCAAAAAATGTTAAAAGAATATTATAGAATTCTATGTAAAGCACTTGGTTACAAGCGTTAACCCTCAATAATTAGCCGTATACGGGCTAGTAATACCATCCCTTCTTCTAAATTTAGGTTCGATCGTCGTCCCTTTCCCGCTCAAAAACTACTCCTTAAACCAACTTGAATATTTTATGTAGCTATTGGCAATTCTGTTGATCTGTCCTTCTAATTGCTCCTTACTTACATTCTTAATTTTCTTTGCAGGTACACCAGCCCAAAGAGAACCCGATTCCACAATAGTCCCTTCTAAAACGACGGCCCCAGCAGCAATTAACGAGTTCTCATGAATCACTGCGTTGTCCATTATAATTGATCCCATGCCAATCAATACATTGTCGTGCACCGTGCAACCATGCACCATTGCACCATGCCCAATAGAAACATTATTGCCAATAGTAGTTCCCGATTTTTCGAATGTGCCGTGAATCACAGCATTGTCTTGAATGTTCACCTTATTTCCAATTTTAATAAAGTTAACATCGCCTCTAACAACGGCATTAAACCATATACTGCATTGGCTTCCCATGGAAACCTCGCCCACAATAGTGCAATTTTCTGCGATAAAACAATCTTCTCCTATTTGAGGTTCGAAGCCCCTAACTGCTCTGATTAATGCCATAGTAAAGGTTTAAGCTTATTTATTAGTACTTTTGTAATACATTCAAAGATAAAAATATTCGTATGGAAGCACCTCCCAAAATGGTAAATGTATTCGCAGAGAGTACACCCAACCCTACTTCATTAAAATTTGTAGCAGATATTATGCTCGTTCAGGGTAATGATTCTTATGAGTTTTTATCTAAAGAAGACGCTAAAAAGTCTCCTTTGGCAGCGGAATTATTCAATTTTCCTTTTGTTAAAGGAATTTTTATCGCTGCTAATTTTGTAACAATCACTAAGAATGATTTTATAGAATGGCATGAAGTAATGAACGAAATGAGAACTTTTATCAAAGAGTTTTTGATGGACGGCAAACAAGTAGTAAACAACGCGCCAACTCTTCAAACAAGCGATTCTGGAGATGAGTCTGCTGCCCCTGCTGTAGATGGTGGGATTGAAGTTGATGTAGATCGCCTTACCGAAACGGAAAGACAAATTGTAGGAATTCTTGATGAATACATCCGACCAGCTGTAGAAGGCGATGGTGGAGCCATCAATTTTAAATCTTTTGAAGATGGTGTAGTTACCGTAATATTAAGAGGTGCTTGCAGTGGATGTCCATCGTCCACAGTAACTTTAAAATCGGGAATAGAAGCATTGCTTCAAAAAATGGTTCCAGAAGTAAAAGAAGTTATTGCTGAGCAGCTTTAACCAATAACCTAGATCTTTAATCTGTAAGTCATAGTTTCCGAAACGAGCGACATTCCTTCGGCAGCAGCGCTATACTCTATTTTAAGAGGAGGTAATTCTGTTGTACCTGCAGGGAGCTCAATTTCAAGTTGATCTACTTGTAAAAGTACACCTGGATATATTACCTGCTCTGGCTTTGCTATATAAACTTCAAAACCATCTCCTTGATCTAGCCCTTTCTCCATACCGGTATTCATAGCACCGCCTAACCCAAACTGACTATACTTGTATGGTAAATTAATTTTAATTCTAAGCATTGGAAATTTCGCAATGGTGATGCCCGTATTAGAAAGTCCGAAAATTATGGTGTAAGAATTACCAGTAGATTCGGTTGGTGTTGCACCGTAAACGATTAATTCCAAATTAGGAATCTGATTTCGCGACAACATGTCGGTTACATCAAAATGTTCACATTTGTAAAAAATAGCTCCATTACGTTTAAAGTATACCTTTTTGAAGTTGTCCATGTGGGGCGCATTCAAACTAGACGGAACGTACGTAGCTGCAAATCCAACATTACTAGCCTCTTCAATCATTCGGTGTTTTACACCAGAGATAGCGGGGCTTACAACAGTTTCTGTAGCTTCATTTAAAAACTCCATGAAACCATTTAAATCTTTGATTGGGTTTTTTCTTGTTGCCGATCCATTGCCATTGTCGTCCTTTTTTACAAAAACGCCCCAAACAACAATTCCTCCTTGCGAATTAGCAAAACCAGACATGGCTCTTGCTAACATTTCTAAATCAAAATTACCTTCGCCAATAGCCGGGTAATTCACAGTTTGAAATTCAAGAGTAAGGTTTTCCTCTTGCATTTCTTTGATATATCTGTCAATCTCAGATGTTGTGATGTTGTCAAACACCTCTACTAGTGTCATATGCGATCTTATATTTAATTACTTTCTTACCGATAAACTTAACTCTTTGAGTTGCTCCTCATCCAATTCGGAAGGTGCGTCTATCATAACATCTCTGCCCGAATTATTTTTTGGGAATGCGATGTAATCCCTAATAGAATCCGATCCCCCAAATAAAGCACAAAGTCGGTCAAATCCAAATGCGATTCCTCCGTGAGGTGGTGCACCAAATTCAAATGCATCCATTAAAAAACCAAACTGTGCTTTGGCTTCTTCAGGTGAGAAATCTAAGAGCTCAAGCATTAATTCTTGCTGATCTCGTTTATTAATTCTAATTGATCCTCCGCCAACTTCAACGCCGTTAATTACCATATCGTACGCGTTTGCTCTCACATTCTTCGGATCGGTTTTTAACATTGCAGCATCATCTGCCAAAGGTGCGGTAAACGGGTGATGCATTGCGTGATATTTATCTTCTTCCTCATCGTAATCGAAAAGCGGGAAATCTACTACCCACAGACATTCGAATTTGTCCTTTGGTCGCAATTCCAATTTATTACCCATTTCTAAGCGGAGTTCGCTCATTGCTTTTCGAGTGTTAGATTCCTTGCCAGCTAATACGAGAATTAAATCACCAGGTTGCGCATCAAAAATATTTACCCATTTCGCTAAGGCATCTGCATCGTAAAACTTATCTACGGACGATTTTAAAGTACCGTCCTCATTCACTTTCAGGTAAATCATACCTGTAGCTCCAATTTGTGGACGTTTTACCCAATCAATTAATTGATCGGTTTGTTTACGCGAATAACCAGCACAACCCGGAGCGCAAATTCCAACCACTAATTCTGCATCATCAAAAACTTTAAA
>SPKZ01017517.1_pt1 | contig 15706 bp, 5 predicted proteins | sample 2456571 | NCBI WGS metagenome assembly SPKZ01 (sample SAMN11192286, study PRJNA482655) | marine metagenome | biome: ENVO:00000447; feature: ENVO:00000244|ENVO:00000211|ENVO:00000569|ENVO:00002023; material: ENVO:00002151; isolation source: ocean water from marine abyssalpelagic zone ...
ATCAGTAATGGCGCCATCGGAATGAGCAAGTGCAGCAATACACAAGCAAAAAATGTTGGAAATTATCATCAACTCCTTTTAAATGATGACTTTTTTACAACGATTTAAACAACACTGGTCATTTCAGCACGACGACTGAGCAAAATATAACGAATAAAATCATCAATGATCACTTGAACGGCAATGCTGGTCTTGCATTTATGATGAGACGAGTGGTCTGCTTCATGGTCGTCTTCATAGATATAGTTAAGTGGGTATATTCTACTTTGCATCTTACTATTTCTAAATTGGCACTCAATTTCAGAACTATCATCAACTCGATAAAAACGAATAAGATTACTCGAATGAATATTGTTACTGACCAGACTATTGTCACTTACTGGTAAATCTGCCATATGCATTATTAAACCAACAACAAAAGAAGTTTCATTACCATCTTGATTGAAGGTCACCGTTTCTTCAGAAATACCCGTATGAAAACCATGTTGGCAAAGCTCTTCACGCGCGGTCTCTATTAAAGGTCTGATCTTTAAATTAAACCGGTTTTGAATCGTTTGCAGCTCGCATAATTATTCTGCTGATTGCCGTTGAGCCAAATTCTCCTGAAGCTCTTTAAAATAATTCATATTATCCTGCTGAAGATGAATTATATCCTCCAAAGTTTCTCTATGTTGTTCACTGTGGCAATGCTCATGTTCAGTCATTGTTATCGGTTTTTGGCAATCAGAGCACAATTGTTCATGGTTATGTGTTGTCATATAAGTTCTTCCTGATAAATAAGATGTAAATTTGTTAAATTACTCGTTTGCTTAATTAATGGAATTAGTAGCCGTATTGCCACTCTACCTGAATTAATTGTTTACCCAGCCAAGGTAGCGTAATTGTACCCATCCCCCAGGGTAATTTAGTTATCAGAATGTCCTGAGCTTTATTATTAACTGCTAGTGTATAGCCTAATTCAGACGTTGAACATATTACTTCCCGTTGTAAAAACATCTCTCTAAAACTTGCAATTGGCATCACTTTTAATGCTTTCCAATTATCTATCACTGCATGTAAAAGTTGTTTACAAGCTTCTTTTTCGACCTGTTCAAGTTCTATTCCCGTTTCAACCAGAGTGTCGGGCTCTAACCCCGTCAGTAAATTCGCTACGGCATATACTTTTTCAGATACAGACTCCGCCAATATATTCACTAACAATGCATGCGCTTTTAGCTGAGCATCTTCATTAATAAATTCTTGCTCTCCATCTTCATTGGTATGCAATAAGCTAAATTTATTAAAAAATGCATTTAAAAACGGCCATAATAAAAGCAAACCACCATCCTGACTGACAATCTCCTGATTTTGTTCCCTCTGTAAAAGGGTAAAGTCATTTATTCTTGTCTTTATTTTTCGGGTGAAAACCTTTAATTTCGCTAAGTTAAAGTCTTCTGAATAGTTACGTTTAATGTGCTTTAAATTGTCCAAACTTAAAGAAACTTCATGATTATAAGCAGCTAAAGGACGCAATTGATGTTCAATATATTCACTATTTTCCTGATTAAGAATAATCTCTGCTAAATTCAAATGTGAAAGCTGATCTAAATGACTTCCGGCTTCAGAAATAGTGCTTCCTGATGTATTTTCATGTAGTTGTGCATCATGATCTAATTTCAGCAAGTCGGGGTCTTGCTGAACATTTATTTGCTGATCATTTACTTGCAGACCAATTACCTGCTGAACAACAGTTTGATTAGCTATTATCGTTTCACCAAAAGGGAGTTTATTTACCAAATGTTCAACACCAACTGACTGTTGGTATTGGATATCCTGACTTCCGTTATTATGAATTAAATTTATATCTTGCAAATTATCTTCAAAAATCAATTTTTGCTGTAATTTTCGAATGACTAGAGGGAACCACCATACAGCATATTTTTTATTAAGCTCTTTATCCGCCTGAGTTAAAACATAAATTTGTTCTTGTATACAAGCACTCAGTTCATCAAAAAGACGAATGTCAGGGTGTTTTTCGTCTTGCCAAATATTAATTAAAGCACTCAAATTAACTAAAGTCTGGTAAAGCGTATTACCGTTTATTAAAAGTGATACCTGGTTTTTACTCAATGTATCTAATTTAAAAAGAAATAATGCTATTATCTGGCGGCAGTCTGTTTCTCTATGTTCATTATAATGTTGGATAAAATCACTCAGTACCTGAGTTACTTTGTTACATACCTGCAACTCCATCTCGTATAGTGAGCAAATTAACGTATGTTCAGAAGGTGTAATTAACTCATTTTTTTGTGTTTGTGTTTCTATTTGCTTTTGCGCCAAATTTACTTCAGAGACTAATGGAAGCAAAGAAAAAGCCGCCATTAAATTATCCAATGAATTAGCATCAACTTTTTCTAAAAAACGGGTGATTAAAAGCTGAATAGACATTGGAAGTTGTGCTTTATATAAAGTCAGTATTACCAATATGGATTGTAAACGTGTTTTTTCATGTACCGCTAAAGTTGCATCTGTTCCGGTAAAATCAGCTGTAGTTAACACGGATATAATATCTTGCCAAAGCAACTGTTCTCTATCGAATAAAAAACATGATGACGTGCCTGATAAAGAACTAGATAAAGAACCATGCAAGTCGCCTGGTAAAGTATTGGGTAAAGCTCTTGTTTTATAAGTAGCACCGTAGTCGATAGCAGAATGTGTTTCTGTTAACCTTTCATTTATGCTTTTATTTATCTTTTCAGATAGCTTTTCGGCCAACTGACACCACTTTTTAATATCTGCGAACAACTGCTGTTCAACATCAGATAAAAACAAGCTTTCTTGATCATTTGAAGTAAGTGCAGAAATTTCGAGTAACTTCTTATTTAGTTGCTCGCAAAAGGATAAAGGTAAGCCAGATGCTTGCAAAATTTGGCGGATTACATCAATAAATTCCGCTCGGTTTAATGCAAAAGCACTCTTTAGCAATTGCTCAATAGAGAACCTTAATTGCCTAAAATCAGTCGTATTATCATATCTAGCTGATAGATGCACCACTGTGCTACGTGCTTTTTCAACAATATCACGAGGTAAGGCTTTGCTCTGCTGCAACCATAAATCGAGTGCTGCTAATTGAATGTATAATTGCTGTGCAGGGTCTTGATGTACTAAACTTTGTTGTCCAGACACTTGTTGTTCCATACCTTGTTGTACCAGATGACCATAAACAAATAATTCATTAAGCCTATTAAATAATGCTTTTAATTCGTTTATCACTAAAGAAAAATTATGCATTGCTGGCTTAGCAACTAAAGGTAGTCTATCTGGGACATTCTTAAGTAAGCGATCAAGAGCTTCTAAATCAACATTTGTCACACCTTGATACTCAACAACATTTATCCAGGTATTTAACGCATTTAACATACGTTTTTCAACACCAATACTTAAATAGCTTCGCAAGTCATCTATACATTTTTCAAATTGATTTTGCGCTTGCTTATTCTGCTGCTCTTGTTGCTCTAGCTTCTCTTGTTTTTGGTCGAAAACCAAAGTATAGGTTTGTAATATCAAAGCTAAGGCGTTTTGTTTATCTTCATTAATGTCTCGTTCAAAACTAAGCAAAGCATTAAAATAAATATTCCACATTCGTTTTTTTATTTTTTGAGACAATGCAGGGTTTTGAAAATATTTCAGCTGAACATCTTTACTGCCTCCAGGAAATACCACTTTAATCAAAGCACTGGCTTCATCAAATAAATCTTCATTTACCAGTAATTTTAACAAGTTAATTTTGGGTTTAGGCAATAATAGCCATGATGTAAATTCTTGTTGATATTTGGGCACTGCCTGCAAACATTTTAATAACACTGTTAACAATCGGTTTTTTGGCAAATATCGGCTAACATCAAAAAATGGTCCTCGGGAAAAAAGTAGTCCCGCCTTTATATCTTTCCACCAACTGATCAGTCCTGAGAATTTTACCTCATCTCGACTTTCGTACTCATGCCCATATTCATATTCATATTCATATTCATGCTCATGCTCATGTTCATTATTTACAAAGCTATGAACAAGGCTGTTTTCGGCCACCTGAAATAAAGGCATATTATCCAGTGAAGATTGAAAGGCTTGCTCAATTTTAGGAAAAACAACCCGATTAAAATAATCTAAAGGTGCCGCCATAAACCGCTCAAAGTCTATTTGCGGCAAATATATCTGAATATCAGGAAGTAATATCTGTTTTCTGTTGTTCCCACTAATACTTCCTGAAACGCCCCGCTTATCCAAAGTTAATTTATCTAATGATGCTAAAATCATAGACTGCAAGTTCTGCTCAAGCTCGTTAGCCTTCTCTGGCCTGTTGTGATGATATTTAATATCTAAATGCAAATTATCAATCGTTAATGACATGTCAGTTCCATACAGTTATAAATTCAACAGTAAAAGTAAATTTGAAATAAGTTGGGCTTTAATAGTGAAGCTTTAATAGCGAGATTTTAAGAACAAAACTTATAGATTATCTGTGCGCCAAAAATCGTTATTATCAACAATTGGTGTGTCCAGATACAATGCATGCCAGTAGTATTTTTCATCATGCAAATTCGTTTCTGTTTCAGAATGACAATTATTGGCATAAATATTTTTACCTATCGGGGCATGATTATTTTTCCAAAAACCATCACAAAGTAAGTTATTACAAAAATAAGCACCCCCACCATAAACCGTTGCACTGTTATCTGTTGCTTCAACTTTACTTTCGTCGCAACAAGCTACGGCTCCACCATATTTAGCTGCGCAATAGTTAGCCCTAATTTGAGATTGAGCCAAACCATACGCTCCGCCCCCAGCATTATTTTCAGCACTACAATATCGAATATGCAGTGCCTCTATATTAGTAACCGTATGATTACCATGTTCCATTGCACCATAAATTGCACCACCATTATCTGCTGACTTATGATTAACAATATGACAATTTATCTGGCAATTTCTGGCATATTTCAATTCAAAAGCACCACCTGATGCCGGATAAATATAGTTACCGCCATCAAAAGTAAATCCAGATAATTTAATCGTTTCAACAACAGCGCTTGAATTATCACCCTTAATAATAAAGCGACAGGCGGCAGTTTCTTTAACAATGCAGGTAGTTTTTTCGTTAAAGCCGGTAATGGTAACGCCTGAGCCTAAATGTACCGGATTCTTCAAAATATATTTACGACAGATAGAACTATGACTAACAAAAGGAAACAATAAAATAGTAGTGTTATCTAATATTTTAACGTTGTCTCCAGTATTAAATACTGCATCAAAATCACTTTGATTGTTAATAATAAAGGTCTTGCCCCCTCCACCAAAACTCCATGCTGTTTCATCAATATAAGCTTTTACTGCAGACTGAGTAGGTAAAATAGAATCTGAACATAAATTCCCCCCCAGAGTTACATCATTAGAAAACCCGGTTATTTCATCAGAATCCTGAAAAGAAATCGCATTATTAACAATCACCTTATCAACAACCACTGTATCAACAATCACTTTTTGCGCCATTAATTCCTGTTCAATACTGGCATTACCTTTCACATCAAGCGTTGCCATCGGGGTGTTGCAATTCAAACCAAGTTTACCATCAGCCGATAAAGTAAGGGCTCTTTGATTTTCACCAACTACAGAATGTCCATTTTCACTCGTAGCATCAGTAGTTGCCAACTTCGTTAAATGTGCAGGTGTTGACTCTACAGGTGTTAAATCTACAATAAAAGCTGGCTTGTCTGCTTCACCCACGATATGCAATCTCGCCTGAGTTTGCTGTTTATCCAACCCGATAGCCAGTGCATCATCAATCTGAACTTTACCTCGAAGTAAACTACTTCTATTTACCGTTAATGTATTTTCAAGGGTAGTCGCAGGGCTAAAGGTAACGGTAGCGTTAGCACTTGAAACCGTTAAATCCCCCTTCAGATTTGTATTATTACTCACATCAAGGTTTGCACCAAAAGTAACCTGCTCAGCAACATCTAAGGTACTTAAAAAACTACTGCCTCTAGTTACTTCAAGCGTATTATTCAGGGTGGTTTTACCCATAACATCTAAGGTGTCTTGCAATATCGTATTATCACCTACCGTTAAGTCAGAATGTAAAACCACATCTCCCCAAACATCTGCCCCCTGTAACTGGGTAACTTTGCCACGTATTTCAACCTTATCTTTAACGAATAATGGCCCGTCAATATCTACCTTACCGACAACATCCAGTTCAGCTTGTGGATTGTCAGTACCTATGCCCAGTTTGCCACGAGAAAATACCACTGGCTTTGCTTGTTCAAACATAATTTTAAAAGCACTGGCATAATTATTTTGAAATAAACATAACTGTGCGGTTCTCGCAGCATCGTTATCAGGGAAATTCAAATCACCGATGACCGTCTGACCATTAAGCTCAGACATACCATGAACTTTAATGTTGCTACTAAAAGTCGCCAGTTGATCAACGTATAAACAATTATCCAGATATGTCTGGCGTTTAACATGCAAGTCTTTCGTTATTTTTGCGGTTCCTGCCACTTCCAGTGCTTCATCAGGTTTATCAATACCAATACCTAATTTACCCTGCGTAAAAATCAAACCGCTATTTTCTTCACCTGACACGTCAATTTTAAATGCAGCTTTACTGAAATCTGTTTGATGAATATGCAAACGCGCATCAGGAGTGACCGTTGAAAAACCAATATCACCGGATATAGCTAAGTTATCCCGAAAATCAGCCCTTTTATCGACGGTCATTGATACCTTGGACAATTCATTCCCTTGAATATGCAACTCATCTTTAGCCGTAATTTTGCCGGTAACATCTAACGTTTGATCTAAATCGGTAGCCCCTAAAACAAACAAATTGTTATTGAAAGTCCCCATTCCCGTTACGGTAGCACCATTAGCTACCGTAAGGGTGTCAGAGACCGTTAATGATTCACTGATAACACCATGCCCTTGAATATTAAGTGCACTAACATCATTTTCACCTGCACCACTATAGTTAACGGTCAAAGGTCCGCTAACCGTCACAGCATCATTTAAAGTTGTTTCACCACGAATGGTTAATTGGTCTGATATTTCAACACAACCTGTGACATCAAGTGCGTTAATTTTAGTGCCATCGGACTCAGGACCATTTTGCTCAGCACTTTGTTTACCATTGTGTTCAATGACCAAACGACCCGCTATTTTAGCATCACCAAGCAAACCAAAGTTATAATCAGAAAGTGGTGTGTTAATGGCAAGCGTACCGGCAGTGGCATGAATGTATTTTATACTGTCCGTTTGCTCTATTTTAAAAGGAGTATCGCTTGCTTGCTGGTTTAAAGTAAGGGATTTTTCATTTGCACTGAGTACTGAATTAACACTAAAACTACCGGTAATACGGGTATCACCAAAAATATCAAAAGGTAGGGGTGCCAACGCAGCACCTGAAGTTACTTGAGTGTTAGTAACACTAAAAGTATTAACTTCTGCGTCACTGCCAAAAACGTTAAACCCTTCGAAAACGCTAATACCGTTCGCAAAATTAACCGCTTGATCAAACTGACTTTCAGCACCAACATGAAAAGCAACTTGTGGATCATTAATATGGACACCAAGTTTATCGGTTTTACTGTGCAGTAAATCGGTCACTACCGTTCCGTCTTTATACCTGATACTAATAGCTTCTGGAACAGAAATGTCTGATGTAACACTGAAACGAACATTAGGATTATTTTCACTAATTAAATCACCAACCAACAAATGATCAGCAACATTGGCATCAACTAAATTAGATAAACCCGATACCGTTAAGCTTTGGGAAACCGTATCACCATGAATTTTCAAATTAACGCTATTGTTATCACTGCCTAAATCTACTTTTCCGGTTTTAACACGAACAAGATCTTTATTTTCATGATCGTTCACCAAAAATGCCGAACTATCTGCTCCTGTCGATTTTACCTGAAGGACAGCATCTGCAATAGCATCATCTGGCAGTCCAACCGACAATTTATCCCTAACATTGGCATACTGAGCTGATAACTGTTTTGTCGCGTTCAATTTTCCATAAACATTGGTTGTTTGCAATGACGTTAACCCTTTGGCATTAACATCCAAATTGAACGTTGCAGGGGCCAGGTTAACTGGGCCATCCTCAGTTGTCGTTTCCGGTCCTACTACCAATATAGCAGACTGACTCACACCACTAATGATTGAAGAACCCGCAATTAATTCGCCTTTAACCTCTGTTGGTCCTGTTGTTAATGAACCTGTTACCTCCAAATCGTCAGCAACCTGAGTACGACTATTTAATAAAATATTGGGGGTGTCTAAAACATCAGTTGCTTTAATTTTAACTAATGTTTCACCATTTTTGGTAATGTTAACCAGATCTTGTTCGCCAATACTATGCACATCTAACATTGCAGAAGGATGTGCCGTACCAATACCCAACCTTTTTTCAACTGACAAGCTATTGTCCAGCCCTTCCATAAGCGCACTGCTGCCAATTCTTACATTACCGTTAACATCCAGTAAATTTTGAGGATCTGCGGTACTAATACCTACTCTGCCATTACCCTTTACCACAAACGGAGACGGATCTTCGGTTGTGTCTTCCAAACGTAATAAGTCCTTAACTTCACCTGTTTTATTGCTAATATTAAGCAAGGCATCAGACGTTCCCTCACCAGCACCAATCTTAACTTGACTAAGAGTACTAACACCATCAACAGCAAGCGTACTATTTAAATGAGCTTCACCAACAACATCAAGCCCATCCTGAAAAGTTACCTCACTTGTAGCAGTGAACATGCCGTCAAGTTCAAGTTTCCCCTGAAGCTTACTGTTACCCATTACATCAAGGGCATAAGTATTACCACTAACATCCGTTTTAGCAACTTCGACTTTACCGGTAAACTCATCATTTTTATTTACCACAAAGCCATCATAAACCTCGAACGATTCAACTTCTCCGGATGATAATTTGACCTTATCGGCGATATTAATCTCGTTATGACTGATAAAACTCGTCACTGATAATGAATCAGGATCTATCAGTTGTACTTTTTTAGTAATATCAATGCTGTTTTCTTCAACTATTATTCCATCATCAAGCTGATTAATGCCTGAATGAATGAGTTCGCTAAAGTCACTTCCGGTCGGGGTTTGATTATCCGAAAACTTTTCTGCTAAGACATTACGACCTACTTTACCAATGTTCTGTTCGGTATTCTGAACAGTATTCTGAACGTTACTCTGAACGCTGTTCTGCTCCATACTCTGAACGGTGTTCTGTTCTATGCCCTGTCCAGTATTTTGTTCTACAGTGCTTATTTGCTCATCACTCATGTGAATTCCTTATAGGTTTTTTGGCTTACTAATGCCAACGGTTAATTTTGGAGTATTTTTAGTATCAGGATTAATCGAGCCTACGTGTAAAGGCGTCGGAATTTTCAGATAATCCAATGGAGTAAAACCTATGCGAAAATCACTGCCGATCTGGCCATGAGCAATAGGATATGGATTAATCAATTGATTTATTTTGTGATGACAAATTTCATTTAATATTTCGTCACTACTTATATGTGGATATTCGTCTGGGGAATTGGTTAAAATTTCTGTTAAGCTGGCAATAAGCTCGGTCAGGTTTGTTCCCATTAGTTTTTCATGATCAGACACAGCTATCCAAGGTTTAATTAAACCGATCAAGTTTGACGGGAAATCTTCTGCTTCGCCTTCAAACAAGCTTAAAATTCGTCTTTGTAATGAATCAGGGTCTAAGACAAAATTTCTTAATACAGCAGATAATTTATTGATCAGGTTTATATTAGCCAATTCGGTATCAGAGTTGGTATTTTGTGGTGAATCATCTGTAGCCGCTCCACCAATTGCCTTTCCACCAATAACCTTTCCACCAATAACCAAAGGCAATTGAGTCATCGCATTTAACCAAGTGTAATAAACATGCTCAAATAAACTCATTTGTACATGAGACAGTTGAATAAAATAATTCGTTTGATGCACAGGTGACTGACGACTGATTTGCTGCTGACATAAGGTTTTAAATTCTTCATTTTTCAAACGACTTGGCCACTGCGGAAAAATAAAATACAAACAGTTGAACTGATATTCACACCCGGCACCAAAACGTAGCAATTCACTTTCCAGCAAATAAATACTTTCTCTGTTATTGGTAGCAAGCGGCATTTGTCCGGGATGAGAATAACCCAGAAAAGTCATAAACCGAGAAGAAAGCCCACCCACATGTTCGGTTTTAATATCAGTGGTTAAATAATTAAAACCACCCGTACGGTATTTACTTAACCTTGGGTAATCATTAATTATTTTAGTCAGATCGATAATTTTCTTAAGGGCGACTAGTTTATCTGACAAAGGTTGATCATCGCTTATATCTTCAGGGATCGGCGTAAAGTCTGTTAAATAATTATCAAAAACAAGCTGATATTTAAGTAAATTGGTATCAAGTGATTTTTCAGCAAAACGTCCCAGTAAATGTTCTAAACTACGGTTAAGCCGATCTAACTGAACTTCACTCAGTACCGGCTCACTCAAAGACTGAAAGCCCTCACACTGATATTTTTCAAAATAATCGCCCAATATACGAGCCTGACCACTAATGTCTGTAATTGGTTGACTGAGTTCGGTTAATGGTAACTTGCGTACGTCTTGCCAAAATGTGCAGATTTGTGATGTTGTTAAGTTTTCACTGGCCAACATTTTATCGAAAACCTCAGACAAACGAATAAACACTTGCTGATCAGGTAATGCCAATAATTTTCTTAAATTATCCAACTGCGCAAATTGATCAGCCAATACCTGATCGAATAAGGTTAAAAAACCTTTCAGCTGTATAATATTAGCGAGCTCTGTTGAATTTATTTCACCATCAAGACGTGACTCAACCAACTTATATATCGCCGGAAAATCATGTTGTATTGACGTGTACTGATTTAATTCTCGATAACTAGTGCTAATGTACGCAGTGATTTCATTCGCATATTCACTGGTTTGTGTTTGCCCATGTTGAGACTTAGAACCTTGAGACTGCGTACCTTGAGACGGAGTAAACTGAGAGCTAGCTTCAAAACTTGCGCGGATCACATTTTTATCAGCATCGGTTAAAAGATAACGCTGACCATCGAGCTCTATTTCCAGTTGATCCAGCGTGGCTTCAATATCCAGCTTAGGCACATGCTGAGGTGAAATTTTAAAACGCCAGTTCAAATAATCGTCATTCTTCTGATTAAGCGGGTCTTCACTGCCAGGGGAAAAAGTAAAAGAATTAATACGTTTTAAACCTGCTTGTTGATCTAACACTTCAAACACATCCGAGGCATAAATCACCGCTGGCATTTCAAGACATTCAACATCAGACGTTCGAATAAAACCGTTCTCAAGCAGAGGTCCGTCAAAAATATCATCACCAGCATTACCCGCCAGCTTTAAATCCTGTTCACTGTGTTTTTTTACACCCGGACTTAACACTTCTCTGGTTTTACTCAATATTTCAATAACCGCTTCCGTAAGGCTATTAATGTCTTCAAACGCAAGCGAAAAACTCACTGAAAAGTGTTGTTTTTCAATCGGGATTATTTTATTGAGATCCTGATTAACATTACGTGCAGCGATAAAACGCTTCCTAACTTTTTGATACAGCGAAAATTTTTCCTGAGGGGATTTATTACTCCACTCGTCTTCCAGATCCAATAAAATATCGACACTACCACTAACGTTTCCGTTTGCACTATTACTTGAGGTCACTGCAACAAAATCAGCATTTTTTATTCCGGGAATATCAATAATCGCCCTGCGATGATCAGCAAGTGTCACCGTATTTGACGGCAATATTTGTGGTGCTAAAAAGAATGGCTGTTGATTACTATTAAGAGGTTCAAGAGGATCGATTGCCAATAGTTCTTTGATTGGAAAATTTAAACGAAAACCTAAATCCGAAATTACAAACGCCAAAACGTCGAGTAAAGTGATCCCCGGATCACCCGTATTGTGATCGGTCCAGCCTTCACCACAAACGGTTTGAACTAAAGCCAGCGCCTGCTCTTTTAAAAACAAACTATTTTGTGCGCTTTCATACAGTGTGCTGTCGGAAAGTGCAGCGATATTTTCTTTTATCATAATGATCCCTAAAATCAGGACAAATCTGTGTGATACAGACGCCCCGAATATACCCGTGAGTTATACCCATCAGTTGTACCCATTGGATTAACTAACGAAATAATTGAAATTGATTTAATAAAGAATTGAAATGTGTTTTTTCTTAAGCTTATATTGAAAGCAATTTGAAAATAAATTGAGTTGTATTGCGTTAAATTGTATTGAGTGAAGCTGAAACAGAGCTAAGTTAAATCAGAGTTAAAATAAAAGTTAACTTACTTGAAAATCAACTTCAATTCGCCACTTTTCAATACCTTCAAAAATAGCCGTGTCGATGTTAAATAAGGTGATATTGTGAATTAAAGCAGGAACCAAAATAGCCGAAGGTTCGCTTGGTGTTATTTTGTTATCAATATTACTTTTGCCACAATATCGCCTGAATTCACCATTAGCCTGATTTTGACGGGCTCGCATAACATATATTCTTTCGACAGCAGCATGACGCTCCAGTACTGCCGCAAGCTCGGTAAGATAAATTTCTTTTTCTAGCACCTGATTTGCTTGCGACTGATTGGCTGGTAACTGGCTTACTAAGGATTGAATTGATGAGCCTGCGCTGTTCCACGGAGTCATATAATCTATAATGATTTGATTAAGCTGACCTTCCATACTTTCAATATCAAAGTCTGATGAAATTTTAGCAAATAGCTCAAATTCAACTTGCTCATAAGTAGGATCAAGTACTTCAGTTGTTACCGACATAGGAGCCACTTGCCCGAGGTAACGCGCTATTTTGCGTTTTAAATAAAGTGGCACTTTTGGCTGTAAAATATCCGGATTGTGATTAACCGGCACCACAACTAAAGCAACTTGTGCCTGTTGCTGGCCGCTATTATTGCTGGGCATGCTTTCACTTTGTGGGTATACAACAGGTGTATTTGGAAAACAGCGAACCTGAAATATTTCAGGAAACTTCGCCAATATAAGGTGTTCGTAATCCCATGCTGTCAGCGCCCTATTTTTATGTCTTAACCTTTCACTGGCTCTTATTGCCAATGCAGAATCTAACTCAGCACTTTTACCTCCGAACGACGGATAAGGTTGCATAACTTCGTCAATCCTTGGCTCTGGTGCCACTAAGCCCGTAATACTCTCTGCAGGTAAAGGTTGATTAAAATGACTGACATCATTTTCTAATCCAACCAGCTCCACTTCAACCCCCTGAGCATATATAGCTCTGATCCTTGAATATAGAGCAAAATTGCTTTCATCGTTATTATTCTGATTAATCGCTGTTTCTGCAATAGAAAGGCGGATCCAAAAACGATCATCGCCGGTAAAATTAGTCTGTATCGCCAACTCAGGTAATTCAAAAGTCACTACGCCGCTATCAAGTAATTTATACGTTGAATCTTCAATGATCCGTGCACTACCGGGATTACTTGTTCCAAAAAAGGTCCATCCTGTGTCACTAAGATAATGCCAGTCAACTAACGGAGTATTATTTATATTACTGCCATCAACAGGATCAAGTTCTATATATATTCGAAACTGGCCGGGAGCCGTTACCTGAGATAAACCGATATAAAGATAACCCAAAGCATCAAATTTGGGCAACAAGGCAATAACATTAGAGATCGTATCCTGAACAACAGGGCGACCAAGGGGATGAATATGCTGAAGCTTATTTTGACCTGTGGCATTGACCAAATTAAATTCTACTTTACTTTTATAATTAAGTAACAGTGAATCTAGTAACGGGGTATAAGGTTGTTGTACTTCTATTGGGTTATCTGGTAACTCTATATCTGATGACACGGTATAGCTACCGGCATAGAATGGCATATTAAGAAAAGAAATATGCTGCACAACCTGCGTATATTGTGCATGACCAAAATCATTATTACTTAACACCAAACTAAACCATTTAGGCCACTGATTCGCCTCACCACCGTCTAATGGTAAGGCGTTATACTCATAGCTGTTCATTTGCGCACTATCAATAAACTTTAACTGATAATTATCGACATTATTTATCGGCTCTGTGCCATTGAATATAGATTTATTATTAAAAACTTTGTTCGGTTGATCAGAATGAAAAACATCAACTTGATTTTCATCCCAGATAAACATTTCGCTTTCATCCAGAGTAACAACTTCAGTACTGTTAGCCTCGACAGTAACCGTTGTGCCATCCTTAAAATCACGGTAAATTAAGTATGCCTCATAATAATTACTCCAGTCATTCGGACGATCCAGCCAGCTAAATGATAATGTAGCCCATTCCACCTGCTTAACTAATAATTCAGGATGAGTGAATTCAAATTTTGAAGCAATACGCGGTTCATGACTAAAGGGAGTAAACGGACTGGCGGTGTCTAAAACACCATTACTGTTATTGGCAATAACCCCCGAAACTTCCTCAACTTCAACTGTTAAATTAATATTATCAAAAATCTTTTTGCTCAATGATTCAAAAATTTCCCTATCGGTTGGATTTGTGGAATATGCTTTTGGTTTAAGCACAAAGGATAAATGTGGATGTTGTGGCAATATAACCTGATCTTGTTCGGATAAACTATCATCTTCAAAAAGTACAACAGGTGGGAACAATGATCCTAATATAATATCAATACTCGTACTTATACTTTTAGTTCCAGTCTCAGTTATTTCCACATTTTTCACACTACAATATGGAAAGATGTCAATTAAACTATCTTCTATTGAAACATCTGCTGTTGAAACATTTTTTATATCTTCTATTAGAGTAACCATGCCCTCTGATGTCGAAATAGCGACTTCAAAATAATTCAGGAATAAAAAATCATAAAAGGTATCTGGGGTTTTTAAATTAAAACCAATGTTCAATGTCCGTTTACCACCACTGAGATAAAGTAATGGTGTCGCCAGCGTAAAACCAACATCTGGGACAGACTGTATATCGGTATTCTCCAAGCTTGTTTCACCAAAGGTAAGTACACCTTCAACAGGCATCTCTAGTTCTTGAACTCTATCCAGGCACGAGGTTAAAATTAAAGTATCAGTCGCTTTATGCTTAGACAAGGTTAATACCTTATCCACCGTAGCATGATTGATCAAAGTATTATTTTTCGTTTGATAAACCAAGGCATTGCCAGAGAGATCATCTCCGCCATCAAATTGAGTACCTTTTGGCAAAGTCATTGACGGTACATCGTCACTAAGGGTTAACACAAGATGACTTTTGTCTGCCACAGGCGGGCGAGTTTTAAACCCTAAGACATCACGATAATAATACTGCTGATGTTGTTCGGTAAATCGGTTAAATTGCTCAAACGGATATTGCATCATCCTGAAAAAAGCTAACATGCTAGCAATATCTGGTCTTGCCGCTAGTGCTTTTGTTTCAGCGGAGACAGTTTCTTCAGAGCCTGTTTTACCTAAAAAGAGAGCTTCCAAAGCTTCAGCTTGTTCCGCATCAGGCAACGCCGCCTGCCAACTGCCATTCCTTTTTAATGTATTAACATCCATAAAACTTAATTCGTTGGCAAATTTGCGCATGTAGGCAAACCAACCACTTAAGCTTCTTTCCTGCAGG
>SPKZ01001465.1_pt1 | contig 15703 bp, 12 predicted proteins | sample 2456571 | NCBI WGS metagenome assembly SPKZ01 (sample SAMN11192286, study PRJNA482655) | marine metagenome | biome: ENVO:00000447; feature: ENVO:00000244|ENVO:00000211|ENVO:00000569|ENVO:00002023; material: ENVO:00002151; isolation source: ocean water from marine abyssalpelagic zone ...
GGACGGCAGCTGTGTCCTACAGGTCCAGTTCCGGGTGGTCGCCGGACGATTCAGCGCCCGGGGTGAGGCGACTGGAGCGACACCGCTCGCCCGCGAGGATGGCGCTGAAAGTCGAAAAGTCAGTCTCCTTCTCAGCACTGACAACGGTGTAACGATAGAGCTGCCAATGCCGCATTTCCTCGTGGGCATTCTTGAGGCGCAGGTCGATCTGGTCCTGGGTCTCGGTGCCACGAAAGTTGAGGCGCTTGATCAGTTCTTCATCGCTGGGCAGGAGAATGAAAATGTCGACGAGTGCTTCTTGAATGGCGGGATCGTCCTGGCTGCGAACCAGTGCAGCGCCCTGGACGTCGATGTCCATCAGCACATCACGCCCGGCTTCGATATGATTGAGGACTTCTGACTTGAGGGTGCCGTAGTAATTGCCGTGAACTTCGGCGTACTCGAGAAACTCACCGCGAGTGGTGCGGGCTTCAAATTCTTCCCGTGTCAGGAAAAAGTAGTCGATACCGTCCTGTTCGCCCTCGCGCGGAGCGCGCGTGGTTGCGGAAATCGCATAGACCGCTTCCGAATCTTCCTCTGAGAAACGACGGCAGAGGGTCGTCTTGCCCGAACCGGAGGGGCCGGAGACCACGCATAAGAGGCCGCGTCTTTTGAGTTCCAGGTCACTCATCGGTAAAGAAATAATGCAGTGGAGGAAACGTTAGCGCGAATCCAGGAACTTACATTCTGAACTTCCGATTTTATCGGAATCGACTCTCGAATGATATCGGTGTGAGTTTTCGTTATACCGTTTTCGACCTTGATGAACCTGGTTTGGGGATCCTCGGCGTCGGCCGGAAAAAAGTGGATCCGGTTCCAGTTATTCAGTCTCTGGGAATTGATAAAATAGGTGTGCGTGCCACCCTCGGAACGAGTCTGGATTTCGATCACACACCAGGAGTGTCCGATTTTGGTGATCACCGTGTTCCCATTGATGTGAACTTCTCCCCGGGGGTCGTCGCAGTGCGCCTTCATGATTTCGACGGTGTTGGGAAGGTCGACTTTGATTTCACCACTTCGGAGAAGAAAATTCCTGGTGGCCTCCCAGGTAGGGTAGCCTTCGCTCGCGACGATTCGATAGCGCGTGATCAGCACCAGGTTGATTGAAAGGAACACCACCAATCCGATCAGGATGAGCAGGGTTCGTTTCATGATGACTTAACAGGGGCAGGTGACTGGCTTGACCCTGTTCAATTACTGAACGTTCTGAACCTGCTCGCGGATCTTCTCGAGCTCCGTTTTGGAATTCACGACTCCCTGGGCAATGGCGGCGTCGTTGGCCTTGCTACCGATGGTATTGAGCTCGCGATTAAATTCCTGGCAGAGGAAATCGAGGGGGCGCCCCACGGGGTCGTCGCTTTCGATGTAGGAACGGAACTGGGTCACGTGGCTCTCGATGCGGGTGATTTCCTCGGTGATATCGCTGCGCTCAGCAAAGATTCCGATTTCGCGAAGGAGGCGCTCGTCATTGAGATCAACGTCGAGCCCGGCTTCAGCAAGGCGGGTGTGAAGGCTGTCGCGGTAACTGTCCTTCACCGTCGGCGCGAGTTCCTCAATCTTACCAACCTCTTCAACAATGGTGTCGATACGGGCAAGCAGGTCGCTGCGGAGGTGTTCGCCCTCCTGCTGCTGCATGGTGAGGAGTTGCTCAAGGGCCTGTTCGAGGGCCTCGAAAAGTGCTGGCTTGATATCAGCGGGATCGGCGATGGTCTCCTCGACCTTAAAAAGTCCGGGGGCGCGGAAAAGGTCGGCGGCGGTGAGTCGAGTCTCGATGCCGGTGCTCTGAGAGAGAGACTTTGCGGCTTCGACGTACTGCGCTGCCATTTTCTGGTCGAAAGCGAGACGGTTTTCGGTTCCGCCACTGTGAGTCAGGGTCACCCTGGCACCAACCCGTCCTCGCGAAATTGCTTCGGAAAGCAGTTTCCGCGCTTCGGCCTCAAATTCGAGAAGGGAGTTGGGGAGGTTGACTGAGATGTCGACCTGCTTCCGGTTCACACCGGAGAGCTCCACTTCAATTTTCCATCCGTCAGTCGTGGCTTCGCCACGACCGAATCCGGTCATGCTACGCATGATGCAAATAATTGGGGTTTAACCGGGATCCCAATGGGCAGACCCCGGTCGGGATTGCGTTTACTCTTCGCCTTCAGCAGCTTCCTCGACGGCTTGAAGTGCATCGATGAAGTCGCCAAGGAACTCGGCCGGCACCATGATGGTGTCACGGCGTCCGCGCACGTCTTCGGTGATTTTCACGAATTGACCGCGGTCATTCTCTTTCAGGTCGAGGAAGAAAATCTTCCGGTCTGCGACCACTTTCTCCGTGTGAATCGCATGATTATTCTGCGAGCCACGCTTATCCTCATCGTAACCGATCATCTGTCTTGTCTGTCCTCCTGTGGGTTCCTTCCGGAGGCCGAAATAGGCCACCAAACTACAGTTCCGAGGAGGCCTATCTATCATTTAGGGGCCCGTTTGCAAGTCGAGAGGGGGGTATAACGCCAGATTTTTTAGAAATTTCAGGCAAAATATCACGCATTCACTGACCTCCTGTCGCGTCTCTTTGCCGTTTTTTAAAAAGGGGCTAAAGTGGCAGCCCTTCAAAAATTGAGGCTTTTCATGATACTGAAGACAGCGTTCGAAAAACTATTCCACATCCGTGAATCCGCGGGCAAAGCGCGCCCGGGGGCTGATGACGGCTTCGATGCGCACGAAAAGCCGTTTCTCGATCACCTGGAGGATCTTCGCCACACCCTGATGAAGATCGGCGCGACACTCGCCATCGCGACCGTGGCCTGTTTTGCTTTCCATAAGAAAATCTTCGAGCTGATCCAGCTCCCGGCAAAAATGCCGATTGCCAACATTTCCGATGGCGTGTCGCTGTGGGATCGGCTCGACCTGATTACGCTGAGTCCGCCGGAATTCATCGTGCTGATGCTGAAACTTTCGTTTTTCAGCGGTGTGATCATTTCTTTTCCCTTTCTTCTCTACTTTGGCTTTCAGTTCATCCTGCCTGGCCTGCGACAGGTCGAAAAGAAAGCGATCATTCCGGGAGCCCTGGTAGGATTCATTCTCTTCCTGGTCGGTGTGTGTTTCGCATTTTTCATGGCGGCGCCGGTCGCGTTGAAATTTTTCTATATTTTCGAAAACGAGCGGATTGCCTCGATCGATCCCACTCGCGATGCCATGGAGAAGCCGATTGCGGATTTCTCACTGCTGGGTGCAGATGGCAAAATTTACGAGCCTGTCGGTGAAGATGGTGACGAGCCGAAGGCTGAAGAAGATGCCGACGGGCCGAGCGAGCTGACCAATGAGATGCGTGAAGAAATTCGCGAAACGATCAAGAATTCGTTCGCGACCATGCAGAGTTCCAACTTCGCCCTGCGCTACGATGACTCTCGAGACATGCTGGTCCTGGTCGAATCTAAGGGAGGAAGAAGTCTCTACCGCATCGGCGAGTACATTGCGTTTATTTCGCGATTGGTCCTCGTCTTCGGTATCAGTTTCCAGCTGCCGGTGGTGGTTTCCATTCTGGTGAAGCTCGAACTGCTCACCGCTCGTGTGATGCGGGCGACCCGGACTTATGCGTGGATTATTATCATGGTTGCGGCGGCCATCTTGACGCCGCCTGACCTGATGACCCTGGCTCTCCTGGCCGGGCCGATGATCCTGCTTTACGAAATCTGTATCATCATTGCCTCCTTCATTGAGCGTGGTCGTGAGAAAAAGATGCTGGCCGAGGAACAGGCCAAGATGACCCGCCTTGAGCAGCTCTATTCCAAGAATCCCGACGACCTGAGCGAGGAGGAAAAGGCCGAGATCCACAAGGCGGAGATCGAACAGTATGAGAAGGAACACGCCCATCTCTACGACGACGATCACGGTGATCATGCCGACCACGGCAACGATGAGACCGTAGCGCGCGACAGCTACCTCGGTCAGGAGCACGACGAGCATTACGATTTCGATGCGGATCATGCTGAGTTCGACGAAAGCTGGCACGAAGATGATCACGGTGACCACGACGGTCACTACGATGATCCTCACCACGGCAAAGGCGAAGATTTCAAGCCGGTTCAGGACTGGCCGGATCGTGATGACGAAGGTCTCGAAAGCGATCACGCCGAGAAAGAAGACCTGGAGCCTGCGGACGAAGATTCCGAAGATGGTGAAGGGGAGTCTGCCGAAGCGGGTGAATCCGATGACTCGGTTGATGAGGCGCCAGTGGACCACGACGACTATGATGATGGTTTCCACGACGACGAAGCCTGTGCTCCGTCGGGCCCTGTGGTCGACATGAACCACGCTACCGCAGAGGAGTTGGAGACACTGCCGGGTATTGGTCCAAAACTGGCCGAAGCCATCATTGAGCACCGTCCGTTTGAAACCTTTGACGACCTCGAAGCGGTGCCCGGCCTCTCACCCGAAAAGGTCAATGCGATGATTGATCGCTTGATGTTGGGTTAGGGCGGCGACTACTACATCACCGCCCGGTGGCGGTCGAGCCAGGCCTGGACGAAGTCTTCGGTTTCGTCGGTGACGTCGGTGTTGAAACGGGCCTCCAGCTCGCCGATCTCCCAGATATCGAAACCGTTCCCTCGCACCACAGAGAGAGTCGCGCGCTGTGGGTGCAGGACACGGTAGATAAAAGTGGATCCGCTGTGAACGCGGTTGGCGTAGCTGGCGACGCAGTTGCCCTGCGCTTCGCCTTCATTGAAGAGTTCAGCTGCGCTGGTGATCGGCTCGATCTTTCCGGGGATGCCGGGGAGGGGTGGAGACTGGAAGCGGTCGGTCTGGTGGAGGTTGGCTTCGATCAACTGGCGGATGCGGCGGCGGTAGCTCTCAGACACTTCGTCGTGCACTTCGCGAAGCCGTGCCAGGTTTTGGAAGCGGGCGGTCCGGCGAGGTTCGTGCAGCTCCTCCTGCATGCGCAGGGTGCTGGTGATGGCGTGGACAGTGCGGGCACGGTAGTTCTGCGCCGGGTCACGGGCGACTTCGCCGAGCAGGGAAGGGGTCACCGCCCGGGAGGCCTGAGGTTCGAGCAGGATCTCGATAACTCCCGTGTTGATGCGGGAGAGGTGATTGAGGCAGGTCTTTGGCGCCGCCAACTCCTGGCGAATCAGCTGCAGGATGGAAGGCCAGTTGTCTCCGTTGATTGACTGGGGAGCCAATTTGCGAAAGAGATTTACGGCGGCGGGACTCGAAGGCAGGTCGAGCACGCTAAGCAGGTCGCGCTGTCGCATCCGGCTGCAGAGGAGCGTCTGGATGAGCTCCGCATCGCAGTTCATTTTCTGGGCGAGCAGGAAGGCGAGGGCGGGATTATTCTGTGCCAGTTCGATGGAACCGCGGTCGTAGTGCAGCAGGAAAATGAGCGGCCACTGATGGGTCAGGAAAGGCTCCACGAATTTTGCGGTTGGCTTGGGGAGCGAGAACCGGAACTGGTCGAAAGCACGCTTTCGCTTTTGGGATGGTGAGAGTTTCTCGAGGGGTCGGGACTCGAAGGTGTCGTCAAAGAACTCGAAGGCGAGTTGGTCTTTGGTGTTCTCCGTCTTAGCCTTCACAGGGAGCCGCGGACGGTAGGGATGAACGAGTCGGAACTCCGGTTGAAATGACTCCCAGGTCGAGCCGGCGCCACGGCGACGCATCGCGTGCGGAACGGGGCACGCAGAGATGTGCATCGCCTCGGCACCTTTTTCTATCCGGAGCATGCCGTTTTGGAATGTGGCGCCTGGCTCGACTGGAAGTGCGGAACGGGGCATCGGGATATCCAGAGAAATCGATTCGATCCGTTCTTGCAATCTCATCTTGTTCGTTGCTCTGTTTTTCAATCCCGCGAGGGCCGAGCATTGATTTTTCTGATTGGAAAAAGTGCTTCCTGATAATCCTGACAATGCCACAACTCTGGTTCACTGCTGATCTTCATCTTGGACACGGCAATATCATCAAGTATTGCGACCGCCCCTTCCTGTCGGATTCGGAAAGGGAGCGGGCGGTGCATGACCGGCGTGGTGGCTGGAATGTTTCGAACGAAACGGTGCAACGTCATGACGACGCCCTGATCGACGCCATCAACGAACGGGTCTCGGAGACGGATGTGCTTTGGGTGGTGGGTGATTTTTCGCTCGCGCCACTGGAGCAGGCCACGGCCTATCGCGACCGGATCCGCTGCCGCGAGGTGAACCTGGTCTGGGGGAATCACGACCTGCCGTCGTATGAAGGCATCTTCCAGCGGACGATGGAGCAGGGGATGATCAAGCACCAGGGGCAGAAGATCTGGTTGAACCACTATCCAATGCGGAGCTGGGACAAGTCGTTTCACGGAGCGTGGCATCTCTATGGCCATGTCCACGGTCGCCTGCAGGACGAGGACGCTGCCAACCCCAGGCTGCTGGCCCGTGATGTGGGGGTGGACGTGACAGATTACCGTCCGCTCAGTTTCGAGGAAGTGGCCGATTACATGGCCCCGAGGGTGAAAGCTTTTCGGGAGTGGAAGGATGGATTGGAAGAGTGAGCCGGAAAAATGGAGAAGGCGTGTTGCGGTCGAGCAGGAGCTCGACCCTCCAGGCGAAGGCAAGAAAAGATGGAGGGTCGCGCTCCCGCGCGACCGGCAGGTTGGATTTAGCGCGATCTACCGTTTCTCCCTTGCCCGGCACGACTGATTATCTAAGGTAGGGTTTCCCCGTTTCCACCCATGGCCAGTAAGAAATCCAGCGGCAAACTGACGCCGATGATGCAGCAGTATCAGTCGATGCGACGCGAACTGCCGGACGACGTCTTGTTGCTCTTCCGCCTCGGGGATTTCTACGAACTTTTCTTCGAGGACGCCAAGGTCGCGGCCCCGCTTCTCAATGTCGCGCTGACGAAGCGCAATGGGATGCCCATGTGCGGAGTGCCGCATCATGCTGCCGAGGGCTACCTGGCCAAGCTGATCAAAGCAGGCAAGCGGGTGGCTCTTGCGGAGCAGACGACGGAACCCCAGCCGGGCAAGATCGTGGAGCGCGAGATCAGCCAGATCATCAGTGCGGGAACGATCGATGATCTCAACCTGCTCGACTCCGCACGGCCGAACTATCTCGCAGCCGTATTCCAGGCGAAGGGGCGTCTCGGCCTCGCCTACATCGAACACACCACGGGCGAGTTTCGCGTGACCGAGTTTCATGACCGCTCTGCTCTCGAAGATGAACTGGCCCGACTTCGGCCGAGTGAGGTTCTCTTTTCTGAAGAACAGGCGACCGATTTCGACCTGTTGCCCAATGCCCAGGAATACGATGGCTACACCTTCCTGATCGACCAGGCGGAGTATGCGCTGAAGCAGCACTTCAAGGTCCAGTCGCTCGACGGCTTCGGCTGCGAAGGAATGGTGCCGGCGATCGGGGCGGCCGGTGCGATCATTCACTACGTGGAAACGCAGCTGCGGCGCAGCATGGAGCACTTGCGCTCCATCCAGGCCTACCAGACCGACGCCTATGTGTTGATCGATTCCTCGAGCCAGGCCAATCTCGACCTGGTCACGAGCCGCTCGGGCGGAGTCAAAGCTTCGCTGCTCGGTGCGATCGACCGGACCTCGACTCCGATGGGTGCCCGCAAACTTCGAAACTGGGTGCTGCATCCGATTCGCAACCTGGAAACGCTGGTGGCTCGCCAGGATCTGGTCGAAGCCTACATGCGGGAATCGTTTCTCCTGCACGAAATTCGGGAAGCCTTTTCCGATGTGCGCGACGTGGAGCGAACCATCAGCCGCCTCAGCCAGGGATCCGGTAACGCCCGCGATCTCAAGGCCCTGGAGAGCTCCCTTCGCAAGGTGCCCGACATTCGCGAACACCTTTCCGCCCTCGGGGGCGGGGCGCTGGCCGATGACCTGATTCGCCGTCTCGGGGATTTCACGGAGTTGGTCAGTTTGTTAGAAGGCGCCATCGCTGAGGAGCCCCCCGCGGCTCTCAAGGAGGGTGGCATCTTTGCTGACGGTTACAGCGATGCGATTGACGAGCTGCGCAGTGCTGCCAGCGAGGGCAAGCGGTGGGTCGCCGAGCTGCAATCACAGGAGCAGGAGCGCACCGGGATTCCTTCGTTGAAGATCAAGTACAATGCCGTCTTCGGCTACTTCATCGAAATTACCAAGACGCATCTTGAAAAGGCACCGCCGGAATACACCCGGAAGCAGACGATGGCGAACGCTGAGCGTTTCATCACGCCGGAGCTCAAGGAAGTGGAAAACAAGATTCTCGGTGCGGATGAGCGACTCAAGACGCTGGAATACGAAGAGTTCCTCAACCTTCGCGAGACCGTGCTGGAACAACTCGAGGCCATTCAGCAAACCGCTGCCGCTCTCGCCGAGATCGATGTATTGGCAGGCTTTGCTGAAACAGCGCGTCTCTTTGATTACTGCCGGCCGTTCCTGAACAACTCCCAGAACCTGGTCATCAAGAACGGTCGTCACCCCGTCCTCGACCAGAATATCGGTGAAGAGAAGTTTGTGCCAAATGACACGGAGATGAATCCGGACTCCAACCGGTTCATGCTCATTACCGGGCCGAATATGGCCGGTAAGTCGACTTACATTCGCCAGGTCGCGCTCATCACGTTGATGGCACAGATCGGCAGTTTCGTGCCGGCCGAGAGCGCCGAGGTGGGACTGGTTGACCGCATCTTTACTCGAGTCGGTGCCAGTGATGACCTCGCCAAGGGGCAGTCCACCTTCATGGTCGAAATGACCGAGACCGCCCTGATTGCGAATCATGCGACAGAGAACAGTCTCGTCATTCTCGACGAAATCGGTCGCGGAACCGCCACCTACGATGGTTTGTCGATCGCCTGGAGCGTGGTGGAGCACCTTCATGATCAGGTCGGATGCCGCTCGCTTTTCGCGACTCACTATCATGAGCTGACCCAGTTGGCTGATTCCCGCAATGCGGTGAACAACTACAACATCGCCGTCCGCGAATGGAACGACCAGATCATCTTCCTGCGCCAGATCCTGCCCGGAGCGGCGGACAAGAGCTACGGCATCCAGGTGGCGAGACTGGCGGGCTTGCCGGACTCAATCATTGATCGGGCCAAGGATATTCTGTCAGGGCTCGAAGGAGGGGAGGCGAGCGAAGAGAAAGTGTCACCTCCGTCCAAGAAGAAACGTTCCCGCGCCAAAGTTAAAGAGGAAGCGGCGGAAGACGATCCCCAGATGACACTGTTCGGTTAGGAAAGCATCACTTTCCGAGCCCCTGTGTCATCATGATGGCCGTGGTGATCGCGGAAACGAGTACGCCAGCGCCGAGGCAGAAGTAGGCGTAGCGAAGCAGACGGTACTTTCGGCGCAGAACAGTACCGGTTTGATAAATATCGCGGATGAGGAGCTCCCGGGCTGAATCGGGTTCGTGCAACTTGCTGAGCAGGTAACTGGAGAAGTCCTTCTGGTCGACCGAGGGGAAGAATCCGAAGAAAAGCGGATTGGAAAGGTTGGCCGGATTGCTCTCTGAGTTCTTTCTCAGGCGAGGGGCTACCGCGAGAACAGCGAGAGCAAAGGAGGCCAGCATGGTGATGCCCAATATGGCGAGGGGAACCAGCATGGTGAGAGAATCCTCTTTCCCCACAATGATCTGGCGCTGGGCGATGGTGCCGAAGATGAGGGAAACTCCGATGATGATGTTTGCCTTCTGGTCCGACATCAAGTTGAGTTGGACCTGGTTTTGTTGGGTAGTACGAAGCACGTAGATCCCGTCGCTGGTGTGAGGGATCTTCTCCAGGTCTTCCAGGGACGGAGTGTCCTGGATCAAGGTCGCGCTGGATGGTGTTTCGGTGCTCATGTCGGAGACATGAAGTAAACGGAGGTCCACGTTGAATCAACCGGAAGTCTTTCCGCACATTGGGACTTTTTCTTTCCGCTATTTCATCCGGTCGCCATGTCAGGGCAAATCAGGTTAAGAAATGCTTCCCATCCATTGAAGGTTTCGATAGTCTAACCCTCATGATTCGAGCCGCTGTTGAGTCATGCTTCACCCCCGCTTTCTGTTCTCACTCTTTGCCTGCCGGGCATCTCCTGCGGCTACGCCTCCAATGAATCCGGTTCGTTGGTAAGCCGACTCCGTTTTTTGTCAAAACCCCATACCTAACCCCGTTCATACAACCCCCACTGCTCTATGAATACCTTTCTGGTAATTGTTCCGCTGTTTGGCCTCCTCGCTCTCGGTTTCACCTTCTGGCGATCTGCCTGGGTCGCGAAGCAGGACCCCGGAACCGACACGATGAAAAAAATCGCTGAGAATATCGCGGTCGGCGCGATGGCGTTCCTGCGGGCGGAGTACAAGGTGCTCGCCATTTTCGTCGGATGTGTCGCCCTGTTGCTGCTGCTCGGAGGATTCCGCGACCCGGAGAACAGTTCGCCCTTTGTGGCGGTGTCCTTTGTGGTCGGTGCCGTCTGTTCGGCCCTGGCCGGATTTATCGGCATGCGGGTCGCGACCAAGGCCAATGCCCGGACAACGCATGCGGCGCGAACCAGCCTGGGGGAAGGCCTGCGCATTGCCTTTGCCGGCGGTTCGGTGATGGGTCTCGGTGTGGTGGGGCTTGGCTTGCTCGGTCTCGGTCTCTTGCTCCTCATCTTTGGAAGTGCCATTGGCACCGATGCCGGCTCGATCAGTAAATTGATGACCATCATCACAGGTTTTTCCTTCGGAGCATCTTCCATCGCGCTGTTCGCCCGTGTCGGTGGCGGTATCTACACCAAGGCGGCTGACGTCGGTGCGGATCTCGTGGGTAAAGTCGAGGCGGGTATTCCCGAAGATCACCCGCTCAACCCGGCGACGATCGCCGACAATGTGGGAGACAATGTGGGGGATGTGGCCGGTATGGGCGCTGACCTCTTTGAGTCCTATGTCGGCTCGATCATTGGCACGATGGTGCTGGGTTCGGTGTTCATGGTTCTGCCGGAGTTTTCCGATCTGCCGCTGGGCGGAGTTCTATTGCCACTCATGCTGGCAGGTCTCGGCATCGTTGCCTCGATCATCGGTACTTTTCTCGTGAAGGTGAAAGAAGGCGGCGATCCGCAGAAAGCGCTGAATACGGGCGAGCTGGTCGCGGGAGGAATTCTCCTCGTGGGAACCTACATCCTCATCGGCCAGCTCCTTCCCGGGAAGTGGACGCTGGATGGAAATGAATACTCCGGTCTCGGCGTGTTCGGATCAATCGCACTCGGCCTCGTGGCTGGTCTCGCGATTGGCTACATCACCGAGCACTACACCGGCACCGGCAAAAAGCCGGTCATCGGAATTGTCCGGCAGTCAGTGACGGGATCGGCGACGAACATCATTTCCGGACTCGGGGTGGGAATGAAATCAACCGCGCTGCCAATCATCGTGCTTGCGGTCGCGATCCTCGGTTCCTACGAACTGGCCGGACTCTACGGCATCGCGATTGCGGCCGTAGGGATGCTTTCCAACACGGGCATCCAACTGGCGGTCGATGCCTACGGGCCGATTTCCGATAACGCCGGTGGTATTGCAGAAATGAGCGAGCTGCCGCCGGAAGTGCGACAGCGCACCGACAAGCTCGATGCGGTCGGCAATACGACTGCTGCGATCGGAAAAGGCTTCGCGATTGGTTCGGCTGCGCTGACGGCGCTCGCCCTGTTCGCCGCTTTCAAAACGACATGGGAGGCGACGCATGATGCGAAGCTTTCCATCGAGGTGACTGATCCCAAGGTAGTGGCGTCACTCTTTGTCGGGGGAATGCTGCCCTTCCTCTTCTCAGCGCTCTCAATGGAGGCCGTGGGACGAGCGGCCATGTCGATGATTGAGGAAGTGCGTCGACAGTTTCGTGAGATCCCCGGGCTCAAGGCCGGACTCGATGCGATGAACCGCAACGAAGACAAGCCGGTCGCGGAGTGGTCTGAAGAGGATCAGAAGATTTACGAGGAAGCCCAGGGTCAGGCCGAGTATGGCAAGTGCGTGGAGATCTCCACCAAGGCGGCGATCAAGGAAATGGTGAAGCCGGGACTTCTCGCCGTAGCGGCACCGGTGGCCGTCGGATTTCTCGGCGGAGCCGAAATGCTGGGAGGTATGCTTGCCGGCGTTACCGCGACAGGTGTTTTGTTAGCTCTCTTCCAGTCCAACGCCGGTGGTGCCTGGGACAATGCCAAGAAGATGATCGAGGAAGGGTTCGAAGTGAACGGCGAAAAGCTGGCCAAGGGTTCTGAAGCTCACAAGGCCGCCGTCGTCGGCGACACGGTGGGTGATCCTTTCAAGGACACATCAGGCCCCTCCCTCAACATCCTGCTCAAGTTGATGAGCGTGGTGGCGCTGGTGATTGCTTCGATGATCTAAGGTCACCCCGTCGGCTTTCCGGCGAGGTAGTGCGCCTTGATCTCCTCCGGAGTCAGGGTGCGCTGCAGGATCACGAATTCATCGAGACGTCCGTTGAGGCTGCGGATCGGATTACCGATCTGTTTTTGGATCTGCCAGTTGCCGATTTCGGAGCCACCAAACCGGAGCTTGGGAATGTTGGCCCGTTCGTGCTTCTCAACGATCTCTCCATCGACATAGTGAATCACTGTGTTCGATGGTCGGTCGATCGTGACGGCGAGGTGAATCCAGCGCCCCAGGTCGCCGGGGTGGATGACGCGTTCCGACTCGGTGTTGGGTGGCCGGGTGCCTCCGATACCGAGGATCAGTTTTCCTTCACCGGTGATTTGCCAGTGAGGTTCTCCTTCGTCAAAGCCATCGGTTAGAATGATGGAGCTGTACCACCGGTCCAGGCTCTCCACTTTGATCCAGGCCGACATGGTGAGGGATTCATAGCTGCCGGGGATATCGAGGCGGACGCGGTCGGTGACGCGTTTGAAGTTAAGGGCCCCCTTGCCGGGCCAACGGCCCCGGGCCCACTGGGCGCCGATGATGGCTCCGTTAGGGGAGTCTTCCCGCTTGTTGAGCAGTTGGCGGTCCCAGGCATTCTGGCTTTCGAAATCGAAGAGGATCAGCGTGTCAGGATCGCTCAGGAGGGCGTCTCGACTGGCGAGCCATTCGCGGTAGCGCCCGGCCCGGTCGACGCGGGACAGGTTGAGCAGGGTTTCCCGGTCAACGAAATCGGTGCCTCCACCGGTGACGGATTCGAAGGTGCCGTCTGTGGCGCGGACACCGTTTCCGGTGACGAGATTCTTCAACTCGTTGCCGGCTTTGTCGTCGAGGCGGACTTCACCTTCGACCACGTGAAGTTCGCTTTGTCCATCGGGTGAAACGCTGAGAGAGAATTCAGTGCCGAGATCGACGGCTTTGTAGTCGGGGGTTTCGATGGTGAATCCCTGGGCCGGTTCGGGCACTGAAGTGCGAAGTCTTCCACTCCGGCATTCGATGAGCCACGGGGAAACCAGTTCAAGTTCGGCCGGGCCCTCCACAATGACGGAGGCACCGCTGAAGAACTCGATCTGGGCGAGACCGCTTTCCAGCTTGAAAGTTCCGGAGGCGAGCGGCGTTCCCTGTTCGCGGCGATCAGTCTTGTCTTCCCAGACCGGTTCGACGAGGCGACTGAGAACAGCCACCCATTCATCATTTGCGGTGGGTTCGGCGGTCCATTGCGAGGTGAGGGACTGGATCACGACGGCGTTCAAGAGCAAGGCAATGGCAGCCGCTGCTGCGAGGGCGGCCCATCCACGAGTGGATCGGGGAAAAGGAATGACGCGTGATTTTCGTCCGCCGTCGTGCTTGTTCGGGATGGCCTGCGCTGCGGAAGCGAGGTCGTCGGCGAGGTGCTCATGGGTCAGCACGGCGTGTGTCTCAGTGACGTCGAGGTAGCGCTCGCACGCATCGGGATCACCTTTGAGCAGATCATTGAGCTCCTGCTGCTCTTCGGGAGTCGCGAGGTCGTCGATGAGCCTGGAAGTGAGCTCGGTGACGCGGTTGAGTCGGTCTTCTTGTTTCATGCGATGCCCTCCCTGGCGAGGTTCTTTTCGACGCACTGCTGCAGAGCAGCCCGAATTCGGTAAAGTGATTGGGAAATGGCTCCTTCGGATTTGCCGGAGTCGGCCGCCATTCCCTGGACGGAAGCCCCCGGGCGGTAGCGATGCTCAATGAGGGAGCGTTGTTTCTCTGGAAGCTTCTTGAGGCAACTGCGAAGAGCGGTGATGCGCGGATTAGTTTCCTCGGCGCGTTCTTCCTGCCGCTCGGCGAGGTAGTCGAGGACGTCGTCTTCGAAGACGAGTTGTTCACGGCTTGCCTTGCGGCGGTGATTGAGCACGTGAAAGTAGGCGGTGCGGCATGCCCAGGCGGTGAAGTTGGTGCCCAGTTCAAAGTCTTCGGCTTTCCTCCAGAGAGTGATATTGGTCTCCTGGAGGACATCCTGAGCCTTGGTCGGATCGTGGACCAGGGACATGATGTAGCCGAACACGGCGCTCTGGGCGCCGGTGAGCAGCTCGATGAATTCTTCCGTGTCGCGATTCATAGCGTTAGTAAGATACCGCGTTGAAGGGCAGTATCTCACGAAATTTTCTCGGGGAATGATCTGATTTGCTATCGGGGCAATCGGTCCGGAATTGCGGTTTTGACGGACATGCCCTGATCCTTCACTATGGCAGGCCTGAGTGATCGGAGAGCAACTGATTTGAAATGAAGAGACGCGAGTTTATCAAAACAACTGGAGCTGCCACCTCTGCCGCTGCGGTGGGTGCCGGAATGGGACAGGCTGCTTCGGACAAGCAGCCCAATCTCATCGTGGTGCACTGCGACGAGTTGAATTTCCGAACCATCGGAGCTTACCGGAACACCTTGCCGCCGGAGCAGGCCTTCATGTGGGGGCCGCATGCGGTTTGCGACACGCCGCATATCGATGGCCTCGCTGAGGAGGGAGCCTTGTGCACGAAGTTCTATGCCGCGACGCCGGTCTGCTCACCCTCGCGCTCTTCCTTTGTCTCGGGGCGTTATCCCCAGAACACGCCGGTGACGAACAATAATGTGCACCTCAACGATGACATCGTGACCTTCGGTCACAAACTCGGCGAGGCCGGCTACGCGACCGGCTACGCCGGCAAGTGGCACCTCGACGGCAATGGAAAGCCGCAGTGGGGACCGGAGCGCAATTTTGGTTTCGACGACAATCGCTACATGTTTAACCGCGGTCACTGGAAACAGTTCGAGCTGACCGACGAGGGCCCGCGCGTGAAGGCCCGCGACAAGAGTGGAAAGCCTTCCTACAGTGTGGACGGTGCCGACGAAGAGTCCTTCGCCACGGACTGGCTCATGGATCGCACCATCGAGTTCATCGATGAGCACAAGGACGGCCCCTTTGCCTACATGGTCAGCATTCCGGATCCTCATGGACCTGACACGGTGCGCGCCCCCTACGACACCATGTTCAGCGACGACAAGATCGAAGCGCCCCGCACTTTCGGGAAAGACCCTGACAAAGCGCCCAGCTGGGCCAAGCCTGCGAAGAACACGAAGTATCCCATGGCTCAGTACCACGGGATGATGAAGTGCATCGACGACAACATGGGCAAGCTCATCGAAGCGTTGAAGGAGCGAGGGCTCTACGACAACACCATCGTCATTTTCACCGCGGACCATGGAGACCTTCGTGGTGAACACGGTCTGCAGAACAAGGGCAAGCCGATGGAGGCTTCGGCGAAGATTCCGTTCGTGATCCGCTGGCCCGAGCATATTGAATCCGGAGTGCAGATTGATCACGCGATGAACAC
>SPKZ01011871.1_pt1 | contig 15703 bp, 17 predicted proteins | sample 2456571 | NCBI WGS metagenome assembly SPKZ01 (sample SAMN11192286, study PRJNA482655) | marine metagenome | biome: ENVO:00000447; feature: ENVO:00000244|ENVO:00000211|ENVO:00000569|ENVO:00002023; material: ENVO:00002151; isolation source: ocean water from marine abyssalpelagic zone ...
AAAGTAATTGAAATAATAACTTCTATTAAAGTAAAGGCTTTTTTCATTTACAGACCAATTCGTATTGCTTCATTAAAAGAGGTTTTACCTTCTTCTAATAGATGTATCATTTGAATACTTAAACTTATCATTCCATTATCAATAGCAATTTTCATTAAAGTAGAATCATCTACATCCTGTTTTAAGCACTCTTTTATTTCTTCAGTAATAATAAACAATTCCCCAATAGCAACTCTTCCTTTATATCCAGTGTAATTACATATTTTACATCCCTTTGCTTTATAAATTTTTGAATTTATTTCTAGGGTGAAGGTATCATGATGGGAACTTAAAATATCTACTTCTTTACATTGTTCACACAATATTCGTACCAACCTTTGTGCAAGAACAGCTAATAAAGAAGAAGAAAGAAGATATTTTTCAACCCCCATATCAATTAATCTTGTTATTGCAGCAGGTGCTCTATTCGTATGTAAGGTTGAAAACAATAAATGACCCGTTAATGCTGCTTGAATAGATATAGAAGCCGTTTCTTCATCTCTAATCTCCCCTAACATAATAATATCAGGATCTTGTCTTAGAATGGAGCGTAAGCCACTTGCAAAAGTAAGCCCAACTTTTGCATTGACTTGAATTTGAGATATATTATTGGATTTGTATTCTACTGGATCTTCTATGGTTATAATATTTTGTTCTTCACTTTTAATTTTATGCAATAAAGAATGCAAAGTGGTTGATTTTCCACTTCCTGTTGGACCAGTTACTAATATCATGCCATAAGAATTATATAAAACTTTATCCAGACCTTCTCTTACTTGTGAAGAAAAGCCCAAACCTTCTAAAGATAAAATATCTTCACTTTGCATAAGTATTCTCATAACCACTCTTTCCCCATAAAAAGTAGGTAAAATGGAAACCCTAATATCCAAGGTTTTCTTAGATATTTTAATTTGTGTACGTCCATCTTGTGGAATTCTTTTTTCAGAAATATCAAGGTTTGAAATTACTTTTATTCTTGATATTACTAAAGCCATGATATTTTTATCCAACTCAATATGTTTTGAGAGAACCCCATCCATTCGATACCTTACTTCACCTTTATATTCATGCATTTCAATATGAATATCTGAAGCATTTTTTTTAATGGCTTGATAAAACAGTGCATTAACGAACTTGATTATGGGAGCTGATTCTTCTGAGCTTAAAATATCAGAGCCCACTTTTAAAAATTCATCTAATGTAAAATCATCCTCTTGCATTTGAGCGTTTTCTTGTTCTTCTTGAATCTTGGACATTTGTTTATCCGCTCGAAAATCAACAAATTTTGAAAAAAGTTTTTCATAAGATATTTCATCTAAAAATTTCACTTCGTAAGAATATTCATATTTTGAAAGATAATCAAAAGCAATTTCTAAATGTAAAGAGCTTACAGCAATAATAGTATTATTTTCATATTCACTAAACAATACAAAGTTTTTTAAGGCCAATTCGTACCCTTCAAGGATATGAGGCGTGAGGTTTAAATCATGCAGTTCTTCTTTAATCATGACCCATTAACCTGTTAATCTTTTCTTGTCTTTCTTTCATAAAGGTATTCGATATTTTCTTCTTTTTATTTTGAGATACTACTTGATTAGCTAAGGCAATTTTAACTTTTTTAAGTTTTTTTTCTCGTTTTTTATCATTTTTATCATTTTTTAATTTGTTTTCTAAGAGCCTTAGTTCCATATCTTTGGTATATTTTGATTCCAATGCTTTTAATTGTGCAAGCTGATTTCTTACATAAGATAAATCCCTAGATTTAGGAATAATATAAGGAGTAATGACAATTACAAGGTTCTTTTGAACATTACTTTCACTTTTATTCCTAAATAAAGCTCCAATAAGAGGAAGATCCCCTAAAAAAGGTACTTTAGTATTGGTTTCTTCCATTTTATTCTCAATAAGCCCCCCAATAATAACGGATTCTCCATTGTTTACAATAGCTGTTGTTTTGACTTCTTTTTTAGAGGTATCAGGGTTTCCACTAACAGAAACCGTTTGTTTTACCCCTTCTAAAATTGTTTCTATTGAGAGCGTCACTTTATTATCATTCGAAATACGAGGTTTTACTTTTAAGGTAAGTCCTATATCTTCTCTTTTAAAAGAATCATTGGTAACACCTCCATCCGTTGTACTAGAGCCTGTTTTAATAGAAATAGTTTCCCCTACATAAATAGAACATTCTTTATTATTTATACATAAAATAGAGGGTTCTGAAACAATATCCAGCGCATAGTTTTCTTTTAGTAAATTAATACTGGCCCCTAGTGCAAGTCCAGAGCTTATATTAGGCAAAACAAGTCCGATACTTGAAGTATCAAAAGCCAAAGCTTTCCCTCCATTAAGTGCTGATGAAAAAGTAAAAATTCCATTTGAATTTCCACGTCCTCCCGCAATTCCATATTTTGCCCCTACTTCAGAAACAAGACTTTCGTTCACTTCAATAATTCTAGCTTGTACATATACTTGCAATTTATCTTTGTCAAGTTTAGAAATCAATTCTTTAATAAACTCTATTTCGTCTAAAGGCCCAGCTAAAATAATAGAATTTGATTCTTCGTCAATCGAGCTTAGAGGTTTCATATTAGGGTCTAGGTATTTTTTCTTTCCTATAATGGCATCAATTATCTTGATAACATTTTTAGCTTCTACATTTTTTAAAGAAATTACTTCTACTACTCTTTTTATAAGTGATCCGCTACTGTCATTGGATAAAAGCTGTTTTTTTAAAAAAAATACATTTTGTTTTTTTCCAACTAAAGTAATTGAATTATTGTTTTTATTCACAATAATGGATACTTTCTCTTTAAGTATTTTTTCATTATATATTGATTTGGCTACATGCTTTAAATTAGTTGAGGCAAGTTTTGCATCTATGTTTTTAAGCTTCACTATTTCAATAACTTTTGCATTTCCCAAGGTTATTAAATTAACTACCTTTTGTATGGTTTTAATATTAGAAGAAAAATCAGTGATTACAATAGAATTAGATTCTTTATCTGTTACTAATTTTGCAGATTTTGAAATAAGATGGCGTACTTTTGAAGCCACATAATCAACATTAGAATATGAAACCCTAAAAACCTTAGTTACCATTTGAAAATACTCTTTAGATGTTGAATTAATAATAGGAGTGTTGTATTTAGCCGTATCATTAATTCTAACAATTCTTAAAATATCACCATTTTCTACAATAGTAAAACCTTTTGCTTGCAAAACATAAATCAATATATTAATAATTTCATCTTTTTTCACCGAAGTATTAGAAATAAAGTCTACTTTTCCTTTTATTGGGGAGGTAAGAAGAATGTTCTTGTTTATTATTTTAGAGGTGATTTTAATTAGGTCTTTTATCTCTAAATCTTTAAAATTAACATTAATGTTATCACCTTTAGCTAAAACACATATGTTCAATAATACTATTGCTATAAAAACTTTAATTAATTTCATAATTTAACTCCACCATTTTATTGTTTCGTAATACTTCTACTGAAAAATGTTCCATTTCATTGATATTTTTATACAATTCGAACGCATATGCAGAAGAGTCTATATTTTTTTTATTAACTCTTTTAATCACGTCCCCTTTTTTTAAACCCAATTTATCAAACACAGAGTTTTGTGTGATATTTATAATTTGGAAACCTTTTGTTTTGTTTTTTATTTTTATTTCTTTAAGGCTTATATTGTTCCATATTTTTGAAAGATTATTCATATACGTATTTAAATATACCCGTGATATGGTAATCCCTGTTTGACTTACTTTAAGTTCTTCTTTTTTTTCTTTGTTAATTGAATATTCTACATTAGAAGATAACTTTATCAAAACAACTTTATATTCTTTTTCATCTTTTTCTAGAACAATATATGTATTAAAGAGTTTTTTTAGAGTATAGGTCTTAAAATCCTGTCCTACAGTTATTATAGAGGACTTCTTTGTATTCTTATCTTCAAGGATTGCTAACCCTTCATTATTTTTTTGAGCATAAATTGCTTTTACACGTATTTTATCCACTGTAAAATACTCTTTTTTTATACTCTCTTCTTCTTTTAGCAGAGGGGCTTTATTAAAAAAAGTATTATATGTGCTGTAGTTTATTCGATTCTTTGATTCTATTTTATTTTGTATTGGATTTTTAGGAAGATACACAAACAAAACAGCATTAACTCCATAAGCGAATAAAAAAATATATAAATAAGGCAAAAGAAGTTTAAGTTTATAATTGATATTCATACGAATAACCTTTTTTTTCTTTTTTCATTTCTTGTAAAATATTCTTATATTTTATATCCATCAAAGTGCTTTGATCAAGTTTTAATTTCAAACGCTTAGAAAGAAAAGAAAAAGTGCCTTCTACTTTACCAAAGTTCCCATGGGCTTTTAAGCTGAGGAAAGAAGGCGAAAAAATAGAATAAGAAAGATACACTTTCTCAATTTTAGAAGGATAGGAATCAATAAAACCTTTCTTTATATTAATAGTATTAATTTCAAGTGTATTATAGAAAACATAAAAAGTAAAATCAATTTCATCTACAGATGAAAAAGATGATTTATTAAAATTTATATCTATAGAAGAGAGTTCCAAGCTGAAAAAGGATTCTTTTATTTTTTCATTGGAGAATACAATATTGTATTTTTTTAACTCTTTTTCAAAAAAATAATATACGTTTTCTTTAGGTAAAGTAAGAAGAATTATTAAAAGAAAAAAGAAGATATAAGAAAAGAGTTTAAAAAGTTTTTTCATTATTTCAACCTTATCTCTGCTAAGACTAAATTTTGTGTGATTTCAAGCTTTATAAATATAAAGTTTGAATTAAGTAGTTTATTTAAAAAAGCAGCAAGTTTTTTCTCATTCTTAGTTTCCATTTTTATTTTAATGGAAGCTGGTAACTCTACTTTTACAAGCTGTTCTGATCTAAAATTTCGAAGTATTATATTAATATCTCTTTTTATTTTATTTTTGTTTAACCAATCCTTTTTAATATGGGCATATTGTGTAGCTGTATTTAAAAAAATATTTAAAGATTCAAACGATTTTTTATTTTCTTCTTTTTTAAGATCGAGAATGAAAAAACTCACAAAAGCAAGAAGAACAAATAAAAGTAAAATATACAAAGGATTTATCTTATTCATATAAACAACTCAATTCTTAAGGTATTTTTAAAAAAATAGGCTTTTTTAATAGAGTATTTTTTTTCAATATATTTTTTAAATTTATTTGAATTTGTAGTATTAACATACACAATTAGGGAATCGTCTTCTATTTTTATTTTTTTGAAAATAATATTTTTTTCTATCTTTTTATAAAAAACAAGATGCTTGATTTGTGCCCGAATTTTGATATTTTCTTCTATCTTTTTATCATAATTCTTGATAATGGACTTAGTTTGAAGCATGGTAGAAGGTAAATGATAACGTTTTTTTATATTTTGCATTTCATTTTTATTTTTGTTAATTTCTGTTTTATATATCAGTATTTTTAAAACATTAAGGGAGGAAAGGAAGAATAAAAAAGTAAGTAGTAAATAAAGATATTTTTTATCTATAAGGCTTTTATAAAGTTTTAATGCTACTTTTGTTTTTGATAGCTTTAACCCTTGTAAGTTATTATCTAGTACTGGTATTTCTTTTACGTTTACATTTTTAGGTACTTTTACTAGAATCGTATTTATGTACATATAACTAGTCTCATTTAAAGAAAAAGATTCATAATCTTTAAACTCATTCTGGGCAAAATAAATATTTTTTATCAGTGAAATAGGAAACTTTAACTTTTTAATCATATTGTAAATTTCATCATTATTATATGCAAAACATAAAAATTTTCTATCTGCTAATTTTATAGCTTGATAAGAATAATTATTGAAGGGAAGAAACTCTTCAAATAAATCAGGAAGTATTTCTATAGCAGCAGCTACTGATTTAACAGGAAGTTCAAAAAATCTGGTCCAATAAAACTCAGGAGATAAAATCAAAGACATTTTTTCATTTGGAATAATTTTTGTAGTATTTTTTTCTAAGAAAAATATCTTTACTGGTTTATTTGAAAGTAAATGCAAAATCAATTACTCCTGTGTTATTTGTCTTTTTCTCAATATCCAAAATAAAATGAGAACGATATTCTTGTTTATTTATTTTAAAGTCTAAAGTACATAATATATATTGAATATTATTGTTTTGTTTCTTTTCACTTTCTCTAAAAGTGATGGGTAAAAATCCAATTTTCTCTATAAGTTCATTTGCTTCTTTACGATAAGTTTTTTGAAGATAATCACTCATTATATTATTAACTTGCTTAGAGTTAATAATTGGATTTTCTTTTGTAATTTTATAGCGAAGGAAGTAACTATTTACCACGTCTTTAAAAATATTTATCTCCCCATTATTTTCATTAAATATTATTTCTATTTTTTGTAAAAAAAGTTTTTTCTTTTTTTTGTCACTCAGACTAAAGTCATTAATATTAATCTCTTTATTATATTTTGAAAGTGTAAGACTAAAATCAATGCCTTTAATATGAAAAGGAAGGCTTAGTTCTTCTTTTTTTGATATAAAGCTATCATATCTCTCATCTTTTGAGAAATAAGACAGCAATTCTTCTTGCGCATTTTTGATTAATAGTATGACTTGTGTATTGTTATGTTCTTTATTTACACTGCTTAAATATATTTCACCTGAAGATAAGTTCTTAAAAACCAAAAGTGAAATAGCAGAGATAAAAAGAAGAGTAATCAGTAAAACGATAGATTTTTTCATCTTAAGATATATTCATAGAAAAAATAGGTAAAAGCATAGCAATTACAATAAAACCAATGATAAGACCAACAAGAAGCATGAAGATAGGCTCTAATAAAGATAAAAAGATATTGATTTTATCTTTATTGGATTCATTGTAGAGTGTTGCTAGGTTGTTTAGTATTTCACTTAAAGTGCTTGTTTCCTCTCCTATAGCAATAGCATGAACAAAAGCTTCATCTAACTTATAATGTTTATTATTGTCCAAAACCTTTGAAAGTTTTTCTCCCTCAACTATTTTACTGGCACCTTCTTCAAATATCTTTTTAATAAGTAAGTTTTTTATAATATTTGAACTTAATTGTACGGCTTGGACAAAAGGGATACCAGAGCGCATTAAAATAGAATTCATATAAGAAAAACGGCTAAGTTCGCCTAATTCTAACAAACCAGAGAAAAAAGGTATTTTTAAAAGATATTTATCTATAACATATTTAAAAGCTTCATATTTATGAAGGCAAACAACAAAAGTAAAAATGCAAATAAGAAGAAAAAAACTTAAGTAAAAAAAATTCTTTTCAAAAAAGTCACCTAAGTTAATAACGAAAACAGTAATAGCGGGTAATTCTTGATCAAGCTGATCAAAAACTGCTGTAAGTTTAGGAACAATGAAAGAGAGCATGAATCCCACCATTAAAAAAGAAATCCCTAATATAAACATAGGATATATCATAGCTTGTGAAATTTGTTTTTTGATTCTATCTTGTTCTTTTAGAAATGTGGCTAATTCAAGTAAAACACTTTGAAGCAAACCCCCATTCTCGGAGATTTTAATACTTTGTTTATAAAATTCTGGGACTTCAAAAATATTTTGTTCTTCTAATGCCGTATAGAAATTTTTTCCTTCATCTAAAAATGTATGTAAAGAAGTGAAAAAGGCATTGAGTTTTTTATTTTTTTTATGAGATTGGGAAAGAAGTTTAAGGGCATTTATCAAAGAAATTCCTGCTGTTAAATAAATACTTAAATCTCTACTGAATGTGGCAAGTAAGGTATTGTTGATTTTTCTTTTTTTAAAGGTAAAATGTTTTGTATTAAATATCGCCTCATCTTTTTCTATACTTTTTATGAAAATCTTTTTATTTTTTATTTTAGCTTTGGCACCATGTAAGGAGATAGCTTCAATTTTGGCTTTTACTTTATTGCCTTCATAATCAATACCAGTATATTTAAAAAGCATCACTTACCTCAATTTTTAAATTTTCGTAATAATCTTCATATGAACCTAAGGTTTCAAATATACGTACTTCGTCTTGGATTGAATTATAAAAATAAAATAAGGTATTGGCCTCAAGAAGAATGTCTTTACTTTTGTAGTCCTTATCAAATGCCAATTCAAAAACAACAGAATAGGAAATATTATCTATTGTAATATCTAAAAACTCTAGGATTTAATTGTTTTGATATACAACAGGAGTTGAAGAGAAAAGATTTTTTACTTCAAAATTCTCTATACGCTTATTATCTACAAAAATATAACAAGTAGTATCCGTACAAGAAAAAGTAAGATTTTCCTCAAACTTAAAATGTTTTTTAAGATAACTTTTTATATTTACCAAGCTTGGTTTTTCTTTTTTATTCGAATACAAAGTCATTTTTGGTAAAAATAAAGTATAAGTAAGTGAAATTAAAACAATAACAAGTATTAATTCTACTAAAGAAAAAGATGATTTTTTATTTACTGCATTTACTGTAATAAATGTCATCGCTCACACTTTCTTTTTTATCTGGCCCAAAAGAAATCAAATCAAATTTTTCATCGTTATGGGTATAAATATATTCATTTTTCCAAGGATCTTTTGGTAATTTACCTTCATCAAAATACTTTTTTGAAGATAATATGTTAAGCCCCTCTTGGGTACTTGGATAGCTACTATAATCAATTTTGTATAATTTTAAGGTTTGAGAAATACTCTTCATTTGAATACACACAATTTTTGCTTTTGATTCTTCACCTTTGCCAATTAAGTTAGGCAGTACCAAAGTGGCTAATAATCCCAAAATAAGGATAACTACAATTAATTCCATTAATGAGAAAGCGTTTTTCAAATTTTTTCCTAATGCATCTAAATATACGTAAAGAGATAAATATGATGTCAAATTTTATTTACAAAATAGCATAAAAATGGTAACTAAGTCTAGTATTATATTTTAATAGAAATTTTCTTTATTTAAGATTTAAATTATTGTTACGAGTTAGTGGTACTAATACTGATAACAAAAAACATATCTTTATCATTATTAAAAACATTACAGCGGCTTACACCTCTATTAATTATATGTTGATATCCCGCTAAATCTATTCTTATTCTTGTTAGAATTTTATTCCCAAGTTTAAAGTTTAAAGTTTAAATAATATATTTTATTATCTAATGAAAATTGATTTAATTGAAAAATGGAGATTCATTCTCTGGGGTGTAATTTTGGGGTGTAATTTTCTCTGGGGTGTAATTTTGGTGTAATTTTTAATTTTAAAAGCTTGTGGAAATCAAGAGTAGAAATCTACTCTTAATTGAAAGAAAAGGACTAGTATGAATTTTAAAATTTCAAGTTTTTTTAAGGTGGTAACTGTCCCCTTTAATTTGAGGTCTGCCTTTTATTTTTTTAAAACTAATTTATATCCCATAATAAATATTACTGATAACATTGTAAAAAAAGTAAAAGTATCAATAATTGTTGCACTTTTCATAGTATATCCATATCTATACAATTGAAATATATTATAAAGTTCAGAATGAAGTAAGGTTTCTTTATAATAAATAAGAGAAACACTACACAAAACCATTAATAGAGTACTTAGAATATTGATATGTTTGTATTTATTTGCTAGCTTATACATTAAGATAAGAAATAATAACGAAAATACTATATACAAGATCAGTCCCATCTATTTCCCCCTCTTATAAATACTATTTACACTAGATACACTTTCAAATTTCGGTGACAGTATACTTACTAATCTTTGCAACTTATCCCACTAGAGGTTGAATCGTCACCTCTTTATTTAGCCAATAAATAAAACCCAGCTAATCCCATAATAGAACCTGCTGTTGCATTTAATTTTTTAACAGAAGACTCTTTTGTTAATAACTGTCTTGCTCTGTGTGCTGAGTAAGAAATAAGAATTAAACCGCACATTAATGCACAAAAGGTGATGACGGAGATAATTATCATATCGTTTGAACTCAATGCAGTTAAATCTACAAACGTTGGTAAAAATGCAATATAAAAAATAATCACTTTGGGATTAGAAGCAGATATTAAAAAACCTTTTGAAAAATTTCCAAAATAAGAACGGTAAGATTTTTTCACATTTTCTACATTTTTATCAATAGGTGCTGTAAAAATTTTATATCCCAAATAAATTAAATATAAACCTCCAACAATACTAATAAAATCAAAAACACCAGCATAGTTTTTAGCCAAAGAAACCAAACCATAAAAAGCAAGAATTAAATATACTACATCTGAAACTGCCATTCCAACACCTAAATAAATAGAGGTTCTCATGCCATTATTTAAAGAATTGGAGATAAGTGCAAAAACACCAGGTCCAGGAGTAATTCCAAAAATAAAAATAGCCAGTGCAAATGTAATCATGCTTTCATATGACATGGTTTTTCCTTTTTGAAAAAGTATAACAAAAATCTAAGACTTTTGCGCTTTTATTTTTTTATCATCCATATTAATATGTACAAGGGCTGCTAAAATAGCTAAAAAGACAGATGCCCACCAAATACTATTATAAGACCCTGTTTCATCATAAACAATTCCACCCAACCAAGCTCCTGTAAAACTTCCTAACTGGTGGAATAAAAATACGATTCCATATAAAGTACCTAAAGCTTTAATACCAAAGATTTGAACAACCATACCAGAGGTTAAAGGAACAGTAGCTAACCAAAGAAGTCCAATACACGCACCAAATAATAAAGCTGTATTGTCATTAAATGGCAATATTAACATTAACGCAAATACAATAGATCTTAAAAAATACAGTATTACTAAAAGTTTTCTCTTAGAATATCTGTCCCCTAAATATCCAAAAGTAAATGAGCCAATAATATTAAACAAACCAATAAAAGAAAAAGCCAACATAGCAATAGAAGGAGATATTCCTTCATCGCTTAAATACGTGGGAAAATGCGTGGCTACAAAAGCAACATGAAAACCACAAACAAAAAAACCTATATTTAAACGTATATATCCACTATGTGTTCGGCAGACTTTTAAGGCATGTTTTAGACTTATTTCTTCAGTACTTGTACTTATGTCATGTTTTGCATCTACTTTCATTAAAGCACCTGCAATTAGCATTAAAAGCGTAAAACAACAAAAGATATAAAAAACTTGATTGCTTTGGAGAGTTTCTAATAATTTTTGAGTAAGAGGAATAAAAATAAACATACCAAAAGAACCAGCAGCAGTTGCTAAACCAAAGACAGTACTTCTTATATTTGAGGGCACTACTTTGGCAATAATTCCCAAAACTACTACATAAGTAGATGCACTTAAAGCAAGCCCAATTAAAAAACCTAAACTGAGATATAAACCATAAGCATCACTTATAAGCGTAACGGCATATAAACCAAGGGTGTATAAAAAAGAGCCTACAACTAGTAGTTTATAACCGCCGTATTTATCTGCTAAATAGCCCACAAAAGGCTGGGCTAAACCAAATAAAAGATGCTGAATTGCAAGGGTTAAACCAAAAGAGGCTCTTGAGATATCTAGGCTTTCTTCAAAACTAGGCAAGAACATTCCAAAACTTTGTCTTACTCCCATGGCAATTATTAAAGTAAATATTCCTAAAGCAATAATTTTATACATCAAATATTTTTGGCTCAATTTTTTATCCTGTGTTTCTATATTAAAAGGAGTATAACAAATGCAAACTCAAAGTCAGTTTTTTGTATGATATCATTCATGAAAACAGCACACAATCACTTACAACTTATTTTATTATTAGCGCTTTTGTCTTCGGTAACTCCTTTAGCTATTGATGCCTATTTACCGGCCATTCCTGCTATGGCAAACGATTTTGGCGTGGCAATTTCCAATATTGAAATTACTATTAGTATTTATTTATTCTTTTTTGCTTTTGGACAATTTGTGGGAGGAATATTATCCGATAGAATGGGAAGAAAAAATACAGCAATGTTAGGGCTCTTTGGCTTTTGTATTTCTTCTTTTATTTTATTTTTGGCAAATACCCTTGAACTGCTTTATATTTTTAGAGGTATTCAAGCCTTTTTCGGAGCAATGGCGGTTGTAAATACAGGGGCTATTGTTCGTGATTTATTTAAAGGTAAAGAAGCTGCAAAAGTTTTTTCAACCATTGCTTCTATAATGATGATAGCGCCAATGATTGCACCTACTTTAGGTTCTCTTGTTATCTCATTTTTTGTATGGAATTATATTTTCTTATTTTTAGGAATTTATTCTCTTTTTGTTCTTATACTAATCTATTTTAAACTTCCCGTAACAGGCGTGAGAAGTAATACTAAAATAGTTCAAGCCTATCTTAATGTTTTAAAACACAAACAAGCAATAGCCTATATTTTGGCGGTATCTTTTGCTTTTGCTGGAATGTTTATTTTTATTCAAAAAAGCCCTTTTATTTATATGGAATATTTTTCTATTTCGCAAGATGTTTTTCCTTTATTTTTTGCTGCAAATGTACTTACTATGATTGTTTTTACACGTATTAATATCAAACTTATTAAAGATATTCCCCCTGCACAAATATTAAAATATGGAATATATTTACAAATATTTGCAGGGCTTGTTTTAATAGTCATTTCTTTTAATCCCAATTTATATGCTGTACTTATTTTTTTGATGTTATACATAGGTTCGCTTGGTTTTATTTTTGGAAATGCAATGGCTTGTGCTTTGGATTTTTTTAAAAAAGATGCAGGAGTCGCAAATGCGGTTATTGGTATTAGTGAGTTTTCAATTGGAGGTTTAATTGGTTTTTTAGCTTCTTTGATTGAAACAACAAACCTGACTCCTATTTTTATTATGATGAGTATTACAGCACTTTTAGCTTTATTTGCTTTAAAAAGATAAAAGCTTTACGCTTTTATCTTTTCTTTAAACGTAAAGAATTTTGTTTTTTTATTTATTTTTGCTAATAAAATGATTGCAAATACTCCTAAATACGTAAACTGTAAAATAGACAAAGATTTTTGTGCCATTACAAAATGAATCGTTGTTAGAATTAAAACTAAATACAAGACTTTATGATATTTATTGTACTTTTTAAAAAGTTTTTTAGTAGAGGTTACACTCATAAATACTAAAGCAGTAAATGAAATCATGCCTAAATAAATAAAAGGTTTATCCAAGGTTTCTTCCAGTGCAAACAATACATCCAATTCCATATCTAAAATTAAAAAATTTGCCATATGTAAAGAAGCATAAAAAAAGCCAAATAAACCAATTAATCGTCGATGTTTTACAAGTTTTTTAAACCACAAAGAAAGTGTTGTAGTAAAAAACAAAATCGCAATAGCAGAACTTCCTGTAATAGAGTAAATATATTTAATAGGGTCACTTGCATTTTGAAAAACAAACAACTCAAGCAACATATAAACTAAGGGTAAAAAAGCCACAATCCAGATAATCTTTTTCATTAAAAATGCTTTCTTAAATCCATATCAGTGTACATATGTCCTACTTCTTTTTCATAACCATTAAAGAGTAAAGTTTTTTTCTTAAAAAATGAGCCTAAAACTCTTTCTCTTTTTTGTGTCCATCTTGGATGATCCACTTTTGGATTCACATTGGCATAAAAACCATATTCATTTTTATTTTGTGCTTGCCAAGTATTTAAAGGCTCTTCGTCTAAAAAGGTAATTTTATCAATAGATTTAATTGATTTAAAACCATATTTCCAAGGCACTACTAAACGAATAGGTGCTCCATTTTGTCCTTCTAGGGTTTTACCATACAAGCCAACAGCCAAGAGTGTCAAAGGATTCATCGCTTCATCCATACGTAAACCTTCTACATAAGGATACGTAATAGAAGAAAATACTCCCCTGCTTTGATCGGGAAAGATTTCAGGATCATATTTGGTTGTAAATTTTACATATTTGGCTTTTGATAAAGGCTCTACATCTTCTATTAATTTTTTTAGTTCAAAACCAATCCAAGGAACTACCATAGCCCAACCCTCAACACATCTGAATCTATAGATTCTCTCTTCAAGCGCGTACTTTTTAATCAAATCTTTTACATCAATGGTAATAGGGTTTTTAACCAAACCATCAATAGTAATTTTCCAAGAACTTGTATCCATATCTTTTGCTAAATCTTTTACTTTTTCTTTAGAAGTAGTAAACTCATAAAAATTGTTATAAGAAGTGATTTCTTTAAAAGTATTTAATTTTAAATCATTTGCATTTGCATCTTTTAAGTATTTTAGGTTAGAAAGAGGCAAATTCTCTTTTGCCATAAGGTCAACCAAAGCAGAAGAAGCAACAATACTAGCAGCTCCTAATTTTAAAAAATTTCTTCTTTTATTAAATAAAACTTCTGAGGTAACATCTTTTGCGCTTAACTTCTTCATGTGAATCCTTTATATATACCCTAGTATATACAAAGAATATAAAGCCTTTGTTTATTAAAAATAAAAAGCGTTATTTTAATAAAATCTTTAGATATTTAAAAGACCAAAGACACAAGGTTAGTAATAACAATAAAAGTGTTATTTTAATAAATAGAAGATATAAAAAATTTGTATTAATAAATAAAGCAGAAATAAATCTTAAAATTACTAAAAACTGAAGAAAAATAAAACAATAAACAGTGATTTTATTAGCATGTGGTGTTTGTCCTGAATGTCCTAAAACTACTCTTGTTGCAAAACCCAAAAGAATACTAAGAAAAAACCCTAAAGCAAAAATATGAATAACTGCTTTTTCAAAATATATTCCATAAAAATAAAAAAGAGATTCGCAAATAGAAACAAAAAAACCAATAGGGATCCATAATAAAGAAAGATGCAAAATCCATAAAATAGCTTCACTGTTTTTAATAGGAAGTTTCCAACGTAACAACTCTTTTGTAAAAAATACAAATAAAGGAATATCTGCTAGAAGATTTAAAAGTAAAGAATCAAAGCTCATGATTATTACTTTTAAAAACAATAAAACATATATAATTTCCATTAAATACTTTGATTTGTTTATCACATAACCAGGTGTTTTTCCACGTGTAAAAAAGGGCACCATACGCTGTGATACGGCAAAAATCAAAGAAAATAAATAAAGATAAAAACCTGCATTTAAAGCAAGAGAATGTAACAAATAAGAATATTGAAATTCAAAAAAAGAAAGAAAGTATAAAAAATGAGCTGTAAGTCCCGTAAAAAAAGAGATTAATATCCATTTTGCATCGTATTTGTCTTCAACTTTTGATTCTTTATAGAGTTTAAATAATAAAGAAAAACTAAAAACCTGGGCTAGAAAAATAAAAAAAGCAAAAAACATATAATAAGTAAAAGAAAAAAGAAGTGCTAAGAAAAAGGAAGCTGTTGCAAAAAAGTAAATATAAAAATGTTTGATATAAATTTTTCTTGTAATCGATGTAGTATTTAAAAAACGAGGAAAAACCGTATATAAAAAACCAATAAAAAACTGTGGGAAAACTACAAATATCAAAGCATAAGAATGATAGTCATGTAAAGATGCTTCAAGATAAATAAGTGAAGAATAATTTAACAGCAACAAAAAAAGGAAAAGTAATAAAAAAATAAGCGCAGTTGAGAAAAAGACTTTGTGCGCTTGAGAAGAAAAAGAAGAAAACCAAGATAAAAACATAAAACATCCTAAATATGTTCGAAAACATTTAAAGGAG
>SPKZ01009902.1_pt1 | contig 15699 bp, 1 predicted proteins | sample 2456571 | NCBI WGS metagenome assembly SPKZ01 (sample SAMN11192286, study PRJNA482655) | marine metagenome | biome: ENVO:00000447; feature: ENVO:00000244|ENVO:00000211|ENVO:00000569|ENVO:00002023; material: ENVO:00002151; isolation source: ocean water from marine abyssalpelagic zone ...
CCGTGAGTAAACGATTTAAATGCTCACTTAAGGTTTCAATATGGACTTGGCTAAAGAGTGAGGTGTCATAAATCCACGAAAAAGAAATTCCATCCTCTGCCGCCTGCGCACTAATATCTAAATCAAACTTAACTAAAACTTCCGAGCTCTCTAATGGAGTAAAACTAACACCAGGAATAGTAAGTGCGTTTTTCTCATTGGTATCCATACTGAACATAATTTGAAAAAGCGGTGCATACTGCGTGCTACGCGGTACCTTGCAATGATCAACCAATTGCTCAAATGGAATATCCTGATACGCTTGTGCATCAACATTAATGGTTCTTATATGGTCAAAGTAATCGGTTAATTGCTCATAGTTAGTATCAACCCTCAAAACCAGGGTATTAACAAAAAATCCAATTAACGACTCAAGCTCTACTGGCATTCGATTCGCCAATGGAGTACCAATAACAATATCCTGACTATTACTATGTCGGGATAAAACCAGCGCCAACGCTCCGTGCAATAACATAAAGGGGGTCAATTGATTATCGTTTGCTACCTGCTTTAAACGCTGAGTTAAATGACTATCCAAGTGGCTGGTCACCACAGCCCCATGGTTTCTTTTCATCTCTGGTCGTGAATAATCCAAAGGTAGACTATGCACAATAGGAACTTCTGCCAGTTGTTTTGACCAATAACTTAATTGCGCCTCTAAAACCTCTCCAACAAGGTATTCTCTTTGCCAATGCGCATAATCAGCATATTGTATTATTAACGGCGGTAAGGGATCGGGTTCACCTTGCATCACAGATTGATACTGGATGACAAACTCTTTTAATAAAAGCCCCATTGACCAACCATCGGAGGCTATGTGATGCATATTAAACAACAGTATATTTTGACTAAGGTTTTCTTCAGTATCAAGCTCAATACAGGCAACTCTCACCATTAAGTCATGACTCAGGTCAAAGGCTTTAAGGCTATCTTCTGTAAGCAAATCATTTACAGCGCTTAATTGTGTTTTTTCATCTAAATGTGTTAGATCGTGGCGAGTAAGTTTAAAGTCAAATTCTGACTGAATAAATTGAAAAGGCTTTTCATCTTTGGTTTTAAATACAGTTCGCAGCGATTCATGACGCTCAATAATACGAGTTATTGCTTGTTCGGCTGCATTGACATTAAAATTACCGTCAATATTAAAAGCAGTAGGCATGTTATATTCAATACTATTTTCTTGAAATTGATCTATAAACCATAATCGTTGTTGGGAAAAAGATAAAAGATAATTGTCTCTTTTAGCTAATGGTTCAATTCTCTTCTTTTTTTGTTTTAACTTTGTATCATTGATAAAAGCTATTATCTGTATTTTATTTGTTTTTATAAACTGACGTTGACTTTGATCTAATAATTGCAACGAGCCTTCCAGTATTAACTTTTTTTCTGAAGTTTTAAACCTTATACCAAGCTTAATTAGTTTTAATACTAGAAGCTTAATTGATTCTCTACCCATAAGATATTCTCTTTATAATTAACAGAAAAATCTTTTATCTTACAAAAAGATTTGTTATAGAATTTCATGTCTTAGTAAATAAGACTTCGTTTTTCACTATGATAAAATCTGGAACAATCGGGTTATATTTCCCATCTTTCATCCTCTAAATAGCTGTCTTTTTCTTCATTATTTAACAAACTTTGTTGTAATAATAATTCATCCTTAATCAAAACAGATTGATTAAATATTGTTTGTCCATCAAAAATCTCTTTTAAACTACACTCTATTTCCCAATGTTCGTTAACCAAATTAATTAATTTAACAACAAGCAAAGAGTGACCACCAAGCTCAAAGAAATTAGCCGTAATACTAATTGACTTTGCATCGAGCTGAAGCATCTGTGCCCATAACATCACTAAAGTGTTTTCAATATCATTTGTCGGCGCAATGTATTCACTTTGGCTATTAGTGCTATCTGGTGCAGGTAACGCTTTTTTATCAATTTTGCCATTAGGGGTCAGAGGAAACTGCTCTAAGATAACAAACGCTGACGGCAACATGTAACCTGGCAGTATTTGTTGCAAGTTTTCCCGAAGCAAATTGATGTATATTGCTTCATCCATTACTTCTGTTTCTTTGGCAACGACATAAGCAACCAGACGTTTTTCTCCGGCCTCATCTTCCCGTACTACCACCAAACTTGCTGCAACGTCTTCATTTTGAGATAACTGATTTTCTATCTCTCCCAGCTCTATCCTAAAGCCCCGGATTTTAACCTGGTCGTCTATTCGGCCAATGAACTCTAAATTACCGTCCTCCATATAACGAACTAAATCACCCGTTTTATATAAACGTTCTTGTGATTCATCACTAAATGGATTACATATAAATATTTCTTTTGTTAATTTATCGTTATTTAAATAACCTCTTGCTAATCCGATCCCACCTATATAAAGCTCTCCTTCACAACCTATGGGCACCAACTGTTGCGACTCATTTAAAACATAATGACTATAATTATTTAAGGGGTCTCCCAATAAGACTGCTCCTGCTGCTAATTCAGGTGTTTTTATCGCTTTAACTAATGACCATATGCAGGCCTCTGTTGGCCCATAGCAATTCCATACTTGCTGACCAAGCGTTAACAGGTGTCCCGCCAAATCATTCGACAGAGCTTCACCACCAGATAAAATTACAAGATCCTTTTTACCTGACCAATTGCTATTGACTAACAACTGCCAGGTAGCTGGCGTAGCTTGCATAGATTGAATGTTATGCTGTTCTAATAAATGATCTATTCGAGACGGATCGATAGCGCATTCTTTTGATGCAAGTACCATCTGGCCCCCATGACAAAGCGGTCCAAACAATTCCAACCCTGCAATATCAAACGCTATCGTGGTAACGGCAAGTAACTTAGAAGGAGCAGAAAAAACATGGGAAAGCTTATCTTGCATTGCCGATATCAAATTTACCAACGCACTTTGCTCAACCATTACACCTTTCGGTTTGCCTGTGGAACCTGATGTATAAATAACATAAGCCAGACCAGATGATTTTTGATTACCACTGAGTTCAAGATCTTCCTTGCCATAACGTTGCAGTGACTGGATAAAGCTATCACTATCAAGCTGGATTATTTGCACGCCACCTGCAACACTAAAGGTTTCCGTCATCCCTGATTGAGTCAATAAGTAATTAAGCCCGGTATCTTCCAACACGTAATTTAAGCGTGCTTCAGGGTGATCGGGATCAAGTGGAACATAAGCCGCCCCTGCCTTGAAGATAGCTAAGATACCAATAATCATTTCCAGTGACCGTTCAACACAAATGCCCACTAAAGTTTCAGTCTTGACCCCCTGCTCCCTTAAATAATATGCTAACCGATTAGACGCTTCATTCAGCTCTTGATAAGTCATTTGCTTATCTTCAAACACTACCGCGATGTTATTAGGATTACTTTTCGCTTGTGCTTCAAACAATTCATGGATAAGTTTATCTTGTGGATAATCTACTTGAGTATCATTTAACTCATGCGTCAAATAATGGATTTCCTGCGCTGAAAGCATGGATAAATCACTTAACTTGCCCGTTGGCACTTCTATCATTCCTACCAGTAAATGATTTAAACGCTCACTTAACTTGTCAATATTCGCCTGGCTAAAGATTGAGGTGTCATAAACCCACGAAAAATAAATTCCACTTTCGGTCACCTGAGCACTAATTTCCAAATCAAACTTAGCAACAACTTCTGAGTATTCTATCGGGGTGAAACTAACACCGGGAATGGTCAGTTGGCTTTGTTCATTAGTGTTCATACTGAACATTATTTGAAAAAGTGGTGCATGCTGTGTACTACGGGATACGTTGCAATGCTCTACCAATTGCTCAAAAGGAATATCCTGATACGCTTGAGCATCGAGGTTAACTTTTCTAATATGGGCAAAGTAATCGGTTAAATTTTCATGATGGGTATCAGCCCTTAACACCAGGGTATTAATAAAAAACCCAATTAACGGTTCAAGCTCGGCTTGCATTCTATTTGCTACTGGCGTGCCAATCACAATATCCTGACTATTACTGTGTCTTGATAATACCAGTGCTAACGCTCCGTGTAATAACATAAACGGCGTTAATTGATGTTCGTTTGCTACCTGCTTTAATCGCTGTGCTAAGTTAGCGTTCAATTGACTTTCTACCACAGCGCCTTGATGGGTTTGCACCTCAGGTCGTGGATAATCAAGCGATAGACTATGCACTGCAGGAGCGTCTTCCAACTGTTTGGTCCAATAGTTTAGCTGTGTATCCAGGACTTCACCTACCAGATATTCTGTTTGCCAATGCGCATAATCTGAATATTGGATCGATAACGGTGGTAATGGATCTGCTTCACCTTGCATAATAGCTTGATACTGAGTAACAAACTCTTTGAGTAAAACACCCATTGACCAACCATCTGAGGCGATATGATGCATATTAAACAACAACATATCTTTGGCAGAGTTTTCTTCCGTACCAAGCTGAATGTAAGACACTCTTACCATTAAGTCCTGACTTAAGTTAAACGTTTTAAGGCGATCTACGGTCACCAAAGCGTTCACTTCTTTCAGTTGTGACTTTTCATCCAGATGCGTTAAATTATGACGGGTCAGGATAAAATCAAACGCTGTCTGAATAACTTGCAGGGTTTGTTCACCTTGACTTTTAAAAATGGTTCGAAGCGATTCATGACGTTGAATAATACGAGTTATTGCTTGCTCAGCTGCATCAACATCAAAGTCACCGTCAATATTAAGCGCCGCAGGCATATTATATTCAACACTACCTCCTTGCAACTGATCAATAAACCATAGTCTTTGCTGAGCAAACGAGCTAATAATCGGCTCGTCAGCCAAATGACTGACCTTGGTGATCATTTTTCTCAATGGTGCGTTGAACTTGCTGTCTATTTGCAATGCTAATGTCTGAATACTGGATGATTCAAAAATCACTTTAATGGCGAGTTCTTGTTGCAACTGAGTACGAATTTCTGACACCAAACGAACGGCAAGTAATGAATGCCCACCTAGTGCAAAGAAATTGGCCGTCACACTGATAGTCTCGGCATCAAGCTTAAGTAGTTTTGCCCAAATTTTTACTAAGTTTTTTTCTGTATCATTTTTAGGCGCAATATATTCACCTTGGTTATAACTACCATCTGGTGCCGGTAACGCTTTTTTATCAACTTTGCCATTCGGTGTCAGCACAAGCTGCTCTAAAATGACAAATGCAAAAGGCAACATATAATCAGGCAGTGTTGTTTGTAAATCCTCTCGAAGCGAATGAATAAAGGTTGCTTCATCCAATACTTCTGTCTCTTTAGCGACAACATAAGCGACCAGACGTTTCTCTTCTGGCTCGTCTTCTCGAACTAGCATGAAACTTGCTGCAACGTCATCATTTTGTGATAACTGATTTTCAATCTCACCCAGCTCTATCCTAAAGCCCCGGATTTTAACCTGGTCATCTATTCGACCGATGAATTCCAAATTACCATCAGACAGGTAACGAACTAAATCACCAGTCTTATACAAGCGATCATTTGGGTTATCACTAAAAGGATTTTTAATAAATCGTTCTTTCGTTAATTCCAACTGATTTAGATATCCTCTGGCTAAACTTAAGCCTCCAAGGTATAACTCACCAATACAATTATACGGAACAAGTTGGTGACTTTGACTCAACACCAATATTTTACTATTGTCTAACGCCCTTCCTATTGGTACTGGTGCGCTATAGCGCTTATTTTGAGCGACCTCATAAGAAGTTGAAATGACTGTAGCTTCAGTTGGACCATAAGTATTCAAAAGACGAATATCTTGGTTGATTGCTTTTTGCCACTTATTTATAAAGTTGATCGACAGGCTTTCGCCACCAGTGATTAGCAAACGTAATGAAGTAGTATCCAGTTCACTCAGGAAGTTTGAATCCCCTCCCAAATAGTGACAGTAAGCCGTTGGGAGCGAAACAATGGTTATTTCATTTGATCTTATATTTTGCCAAAAGTCTTCAGCACTTGGTACCATTGTTGAATTTACCATGTGCAAGCATGCGCCATTCAACAACGATGCACTAAACTCTTCAACAAAAATATCAAAGGAAACTGATGAAAACTGTAAAACCTTATCAGTCTCAACCAGCTGATAAATTGAGTGAATACTGGCTTGATAAGCATCCCAATGCCCATGTTCGACCATTACACCTTTAGGTTTTCCTGTTGAACCCGAAGTGTAAATGACATAGGCCAGATTAGATGAATTCTGATCCTCGCTTAGTGCAAGGTTGTCCTTGCTATAACTTTGCAAAGACTGAAAAAAGCTATCACTATCAAGCGTGAACAACTGTACGTTATCTACAGCACTAAAGGTTCCTGTTATCTCTGATTGCGTCAGTAAGTATTTCAGTCCCGTATCTTCCAGCATGTAATTCAAACGTGCTTCCGGGTAATTCGGATCAAGAGGTACATAAGCCCCTCCCGCTTTAAGAATAGCTAATATACTTATAACCATTTCAAGTGAACGTTCAAAACAAATACCCACCAGGGTTTCAGTTGCAATCCCTTGCTCTCTCAAATAATGTGCTAGCTGATTAGAAGCTTCATTGAGCTCTTGATAAGTTATTTGCTTATCTTCAAACACTACAGCGATGTTATTTGGATTACTTTTCGCTTGTTTCTCAAACAATTCATGAATAAGTTTATCTTGTGGATAATCTACTTGCCTATCATTTAACTCATGCGTCAGGTAATGTATTTCTTGCGCTGAAAGCATGGGGAGATCACTTAACTTTCCTGCTGGCGCTGCAAGCATTCCTTCAAGTAAACGATTTAAATGCTCACTTAAGGTTTCAATATACGCTTGGCTAAAGAGAGAAGTGTCGTAAATCCATGAAAAATGAATACCATTCTCTGTCACCTGAGCACTAATATCTATATCAAACTTAGCAGTGATTTCTGAACTATCTAATGGGGCAAAACTAACACCTGGAATGGTCAGTTCGCTTTGCTCATTGGTGTCCATACTAAACATGATTTGAAAAATCGGGGCATGTCGTGTGTTACGCGGCACATTACAATACTCAACCAATTGTTCAAATGGAATATCCTGATGCGTTTGTGCTTCAAGGTTAATCCTTCTGATGTGAGCTAAATATTCTTTTAAATTATCATGATCAGTGTTAGTCCTTAGCACCAGGGTATTGACAAAAAATCCGATCAATGGCGTTAACTCTACCTGCGTACGATTCGCCACAGGTGTACCAATCACAATATCCTGGCTATTGCTATGTTTTGATAACACTAGACCCAAACCTGCATGCAATAGCATAAAAAGAGTCATGCCATTTGCCCTGGATAAACGATCTAATTGTCCTGCTACTTCCGCATTCAAATATCCTTTAACGACATTGGATTGATGTGTGTTTACCTTTTGCTGAGAATGGTTTAAAGGTAAACTATGCACCAAAGGTATTTCTGATAACTGAGATTTCCAATAGTTTAGCTGTTGGGAATATTCATCACTAGCTAACCACTCATTTTGCCAATCAGCATAATCAACATATTGTATTTCCAGTGCTTCTAAAGGATCGCTTTCTCCTTTTAAAATGGCTTGATATTGGGCAATAAATTCTTTCACTAATACAGCCATTGACCAACCGTCAGCCGCTATATGATGTACGGTAAATATTAAAACGCCTGACTGTTCAGCGTCCTTAGCAGATAATTGTAAATACAATGCTCGCATCATCAAATCACTTGATAAGTCAAAAACCCGATCCTGCTCTTTACTTATCTGCTCTTTGATTTTTGATAACTGCTCAATTTTATTATATTTACTCAAATCTTGATGGGTTAAGGTAAAATCAAAATTCTCACGTATTACTTGTATTGGTCCTTCTTCACTCTCGGCATAAACCGTGCGTAAAACTTCATGCCGCGCAATCACCCGTCTTATTGATTCCTCTACCGCTAGCGTATCAAACTCCCCTGTCACTTTAAATGCCATTGAGATGTTGTATTCAGCACTGCTACCTTGAAATTGGTCAATAAACCATAGCCTTTGCTGACCACTGGATGTAGGAAGGTTGCCTGACCTTGATGTTTTTTTCTTAATTTTTAGTTTTGTTCCACTTGTTCGTTTTTTATTTTCAGCTATTAAAAATGCTATTAAATCACTTTTGTTTTCTTTTATCAGATTAACTAAGCTTCCATTCAAAGCATTCTTTGATGAAGATGTAGTGAGTTTGCCATTCGATAATGAAACTTCTATTCCAGCTCTGAATAATTTCGTAAGAATCTTTCTAATTTTAGACGAATCAATACTTCCTGTTACCATTCTATTGCCACCTGATTTTCTTTATTTTCATCATTCTTTTGTCGAGATACCATTAAATCCACAATCGTAGCCAGTTCTTCGATTAATTCACCTTCAAATATGTCAATTACCGTTAACTCGACATCAAATACACTCGCTATTTCAGCCGCTAGCCTCACCGCTAACAAAGAGTGTCCACCTAAATCAAAAAAGTTCGCAGTAACACCGATCTGTTCTGCCGGTATACTCAAAAGCGTTGACCATATCTCGGTTAATTTCTTTTCTGTCTCACTCCTTGGTGCGACATACTCCTCAAGCTGATCACTGCCATCTGGTGCAGGCAATGCCTTTTTATCAATCTTCCCATTTGCCGTAAGTGGCAAAGCATCTAATAAGACTATGGCCGACGGCACCATATATTCAGGTAAATCAGCGCTTAATATCTCCTTTAGATCCTTCTCTGTATAACCTGTAGAATCGGCATAAACAACGTAAGCTATCAGTCGTTTATCTCCTGCTTCCTCTATAGCTACTACAATTGATGACTGTACCTCTGGTATCTTGGATAAACGATGCTCTATCTCGCCTAATTCTATGCGGAATCCCCGTATTTTAACCTGATCGTCAACTCGCCCGATGAAAGCCAGATCACCGTCAGGTAAACAACGTACTAAATCACCTGTACGATACAAGCGGGATTTAGCATTATCGACAAATGGATTTTTAATAAATCTTTCTTTTGTTAACGCGGGTTGATTTAAGTAACCCCGGCCTAATCCAGAGCCTCCTATGTATAACTCCCCTGCAGCCCCTTTAGGACACAATTTCATTTGGGCGTCTAAAACATACACTTGGGTGTTTTGGATTGCGCTTCCAATTGGAACCAGATCTTTTTGAATAGAATGTTTGGAAAAATTAAAACAACATGTAAATGTTGTTCCTTCCGTAGGACCATATCCGTTAACAATTTGTGCAGAGGTCAACGAATCCTTTACCTTATTTATAGCTGATGCATTTAATACATCACCACCCGCCAATATCCATTCTAATGAAGGAAGGTTTCTGGCCATTTCACTCCATTGACTAAATAAGCCAGCAGTTAGCCATAAAGCTGTCACTTTTTCTTTTCTTATCACGTCATTAATTTTTAATAAATCAACCAGGCGATGTGGATAAAGTACCAATTTACCACTGTTAAGCAAAGGTCCCCACAACTCCAATGTTGCCGCATCGAATGATATGTTTGATGCTTGTAAAAAACAAGTTGTTTGATCTAAAACCATAAAGTTTGCGTTAATGACCAACCTATTCACACTATGATGTTCCACCATCACACCTTTCGGTGTGCCTGTGGAACCTGAAGTGTAAATAATATAAGCCAGGTTGGATGAGTTTTGAGCATCACTACGTGCAATGTTTTCCTTGGTATAACATTGCAGAGTCTGGGTAAAGCTATCACTATCAATCGTGATCACCTGCACGTTATCGGTAACATTCAAGGAGCCCGTTATCCCTGATTGCGTCAGTAAGTGTTTCAACCCTGTATCTTCCAGCATGTAATTCAAACGTGCTTCGGGGTAATTTGGATCAAGTGGTACATAAGCTCCACCTGCTTTAAGAATAGCTAATAGACCAATAACCATTTCCAGTGAACGTTCGACACAAATACCTACCAGAGTTTCAGTCCCAACTCCCTGCTCTCTCAGGTAATGGGCTAGCTGATTAGACGCTTCATTGAGCGCTTGATAAGTTAATTGCTTGTCTTCAAACACTATCGCGATGTTATTCGGGCTACTCGACGCCTGTTCTTCAAACAATTCATGGATAAGTTTATCTTGTGGATACGCTACTTGTGTATTATTTAGCTCACTCGTCAGATAGTGCATTTCTTGTGTTGAAAGCATGGGTAAATCACTTAACTTCGCTGATGGCGCTGTTAACATGCCTTCGAGTAAACAATTTAAATGCTCACTTAACGTATTAATATGCTCTGGGGTAAAGAGCGATGTATCATAAAGCCAAGAGAAATAAATACCCTCTTCTGATACATGAGCACTAATATCTATATCAAACTTACCAATAGTTTCTGATCCCTCTACAGGGGTAAAACTAACGCCAGGAATTGTCAGATCATTATGCTCATTGGTGTCCATACTAAACATTATTTGAAAAAATGACGTATATTGCGAGCTACGCTGTACATTACAATGCTCAACTAATTGCTCAAAAGGGATATCCTGATGAGCTTGGGCATCAATATTAACTGCTTTTACATGGTCAAAATATTCGGTCAGTTTGTTATGGTTAGTATCAACCCTTAATACCAGAGTATTGACAAAGAGGCCAATCAACGGCTCAAGCTCGGCTTGCATTCGGTTCGCCATCGGTGTACCAATCACTATATCCTGACTATTACTGTGTCGCGATATTACTAGAGCCAATGCGGCGTGTAATAACATAAACGGTGTCAATTTAAACTCGGATGCTACATGTTTTAATCGCTCAGCCAACTGACTATCAAGTTGATTTGTCACCACAGCACTTTGATGAGTTTTCGTCTCTGGTCGAGGATAATCAAGCGGTAGACCATGTACAACAGGAATGTCTGCCAGTTGTTTTGACCAATAGCTTAATTGCATATCCAGGATATCACCAACAAGATATTCTCTTTGCCATTGCGCATAATCTGCATATTGTATCGCTAACGGTGGCAGGGGATCTGCCTCACCTTGAACAATAGCTTGATACTGGATAACAAACTCGTTCAGTAAAATCCCCATTGACCAACCATCTGAGGCGATATGATGCATATTAAATAACAGTATATCCTGAACATCATTTTCTTCAGTACCTAGATGAATGTAAGACACTCTTACCATTAAATCCTTATTCAGATCAAAGGCTTTAAGACTATCTTGGGTCACCAAAGCTTTTACTTCTATGCCTTGTGCCATTTCGTCTAAATGGATCAAATTATGATGGGTAAGCTTAAAATCAAACTGAGTCTGAATAACCTGCAAGGTGTTTTCATTGTTTGTTTTAAATACGGTTCGAAGCGATTCATGACGCTGTATAATACGCGTTATCGCTTGCTCTGCTGCATCCTTATTGAAATCACCATCTATATTCAACGCAGCAGGCATATTATATTCAATACTGCCTTGCAGTTGGTCGATAAACAATACGCGTTGCTGGGCAAATGAGCTAATAATTGGCTCACCCGTTTGACGTATAACCTTAGTGACTTTTTCTCTCAGTGGAGCGTTGAATTCACCCTCAACTTGTAGGGCTAATGTTTGAATATTTGGAGATTCAAAAATCACTTTAATGGTAAGTTCCTTTTGCAACTGAGTGCGAATTTCACTAACCAGACGAACGGCAAGTAATGAGTGACCTCCTAGGGCAAAGAAATTGGCCGTTACACTGAGAGTATCGGCATCAAGTTTAAGTAATTTTGCCCAAATTTCGACTAGAGCTTTCTCGATATCATTGTCAGGCGCAACATATTCAGTTTGAATATTAATGCCATCTGGTGCCGGTAACACTTTTTTATCAATTTTGCCATTAGAGGTCAGAGGAAACTGCTCTAAGATGACAAACGCTGATGGCAGCATATAATAAGGCAATGTGTTTTGCAGGCAGTCTCGAAGTAAATTAACAAATATTGATTCATTTAATGCTTCCGGATCTTTGGCAACTACATAGGCGATTAAGCGTTTGTCTCCAGGTTCATCTTCTCGCACTAACACCAAACTTGCAGCAACATCATCGTTTTGTGATAACTGATTTTCAATCTCACTCAACTCTATTCGAAAGCCTCTAATTTTAACCTGTTCATCTGTTCTACCAATAAACTCTAGATTACCATCAGGCAAATAACGTACTAAGTCACCTGTTTTATAAAGTCTGTCATTCGCGTTGTCGCTAAAAGGACTTTGTATAAAACTTTCAGCGGTTAATTCTGGTTGATTTAAATATCCTTGTGCTAATCCATTACCTCCTATATATAACTCTCCTGTCGCTCCATAAGGCAGTGTCTGTGCATTAGCATCAAGTACAAATAAAGACGTATTCCCTATCGCTTGACCAATTGGTACTGCTTTTCTGGATAATTGCCCCATTTCTTTATTGCTGGAAACAAAATAAGCACTACAGCCTACAACAGTTTCTGACGGACCATATTCATTTACAAAGATCGCTTTTGTTAAGAATCTTTCCTTCAATCTTTGCAAATCAACTAAATTAAATTGTTCCCCTCCAACTATGATAACGTGCGCTATATCACAAATTTCATCAAATTTGGTCAGACTAGCCAGCCCAACTAAATGCGCTGGCGTTAATTTAAATAGACAAGGTTTGTTATTTTGAAGAAAACTTTGTTTCAATTGATTTAAGACATCGTCAGTTTCCTTAAATAACGCTACACATTTACCTGCATATAATGGTGTTAGCAATGTCGTTAAGGTTGCATCAAATGATAAAGAAGAGCTCACAACTGATTTTGTTATCTCAGCTGATAGATAATTCGATTTTGCATAACAAAGATAATTAACCACTCCCTGGTGTTTAACTAGTACTCCTTTCGGTTGACCGGTAGAGCCCGAAGTATAAATAACATAGGCTAAACTATGTTCATCTTGTGGTTGCAGCCGTGCCAAATCAGACGTTGGATAACCGGATAATAAACTCCTGACGTTTTCTTCATCTATCTCGATTCGCTGTATTTCAAACTTATCATTAATATGGGTCATTAAATCCGGTTGTGTGACTAAATGTTTTAGCCCCGTATCTTCCAACATGTAATTCAAGCGTGCTTCAGGGTAGCTCGGTTCAAGTGGCACATAAGCTCCACCCGCTTTAAGAATAGCTAAAATACCAATAACCATTTCCAGTGAACGCTCGACACAAAGACCTACCAGAGTTTCAGTCCCAACGCCCTGCTCTCTCAGATAATGAGCTAGCTGATTAGATACTTCATTGAGCGCTTGATAAGTTAATTGTTTATCTTCAAACACTACCGCTATGTTAGTCGGGTTACTCGCCGCCTGTTCTTCGAACAATTCATGGATAAGTTTATCTTGTGGATAATCTACCTGCATATCATTTAGCTCATGCGTCAGATAGTGCATTTCTTGTGCAGAAAGCATTTCTATCGCATTCACCCTCGTTTGGGATGGCTGTGTGGTCATTGCTAAAGAAAGTATTATTTGTTTTAGATGAACCGCTATCTGGTTCAATGCAGCTTCGGTAAACTGCTGTTCTTTCCCTTCGATTTTTATAGATAATTTTTGACTAATATGAGCACTTAAACTTAATCCATAATTTGTTTCTTCAAACGATTGAACACCTGTCACTTTAAGCTTGGCTTGAGAGGCTAATTCTCCAACTGCTTCATTTACAGGATAATTCTCAAAAATCACCAGACTATCAAATAACGCCATATTGAGTGATGATAACCGTTGAATTTCATTTAAGGTCAGGTAACTATATTGCTCTTGCGCTATCAATGTTTGGTGGATACTTTGAAGCCAGAGTTCAATGTTTTGTTCTTCATCAACTTCCATAACAACAGGCAATGTATTAATAAACAAGCCGACTATATTTTCAACACCCGTTATTTCTGGCGGGCGACCTGAAGTAGTCATACCAAAAACGACGGTGGGATCACCACTATATCTTGAGAGCAATAACCCCCAGGCAGCCTGAACAATAACATTGACCGTGGTTTTTACTGACTGAGCCAATATTTGCAGTTGTTTCGTTTGAGCCTCATCAAGACTGATTACCTGTTGCTGCATCTTCAATAAATCAATCTCTTTATCCTCCAGCTGTTGAGGCGAATGTTGAGGAGAAGTTAGCGGTAATTCTGTTCTACTTTCAACAATAAGTAACTGTTCCTGCCAAAAAGCCTGCGCTTGCTCCTGACTTTGCTTAGCAAGCCAAACAGCATAATCTCGATATGAACAAACAGGATCAAGTGAAACAACTTCTCCCCGAATGAGTGCCTGATAACAATCAATCACATCAGAAAACACCAACGGCAAGCACCAGCCATCAAGTAAAGCATGGTGATGAGACCACATAACTTCGTGTGTTTTTTGATCTAACTTTATAACGGTAATTCTCATCAAAGGCGCTTGCAATAACGAAAATCCTTTTTGCTTATCTGTTAATCGAATAGCCTCCAATCGTTCCTGTTGCTCTGATGGATTGCAAGTCGATAAATCTTCAAACAACCAGGGTAGCTCAACATTACGATAAACCAATTGATGAGCATTCCCTGTGTCTAATCCGACAAAAGCCGTTCTAAAAGCAAGATGACGTTGCACTATTTGTTGCCATGCCTGTTGGAACAAATTGACATTCAATGCTTCAAACGTAAACAAAGTTTGACTAATATAGCTACCTTTATCCAGCATGCCATGGAATAACATTCCCTGCTGTGTACCTGTTGCCGGAAATATATCTTCAACATTTTCATCATTTTCCACCTGCCATTGCACAAGATCTTGTGTGGTGACTTGTGCTAACGGAAAATCTGACGGCGTATAACGACCCCATACAGTGTCCACACAATGATTAATTAAAGCCTTTAACGCCCGCGAAAAATTATCCATTAAATTCTGCATTGCATCGGATAAGTACTGGCTTTTATCAAAGCTCAACGTAAAGTTCAAACAGCCATTGCTTACCATGCCATTCATTGATAATGGGTGTGATACTTTTCTTCGGGAGCTCATACTCTGTCCTGAAGACTCCTTCGCTCCTTTCAGATAAGTGTCAGTATTGACCACTTGGTCAAATTGCCCCAAATAATTAAATTCTATCTCAGACGAAGGCAGTTGCTCAAACTCAGCAAGGCCACTTAACTCACGTAAGACACCAAAACCAATACCATTACTAGGAATAGCACGATACTGCTCTTTAACTGCACAAATGATACCTCCCGGTGAGTCATCATCAGACAATGACAACGTCAACGGATACACGCTAGTGAACCACCCAACCGTACGACTTAAATCTAACTCATCGGTTAATTCTTCTCGTCCGTGTCCTTCTATATCAACGCGAACCACACTTTCACCACTCCACTGATGAATGCCTGATAGTAATCCAGCAAGCAATAACTCATTTATTTTTGTATGATAAGTAGCGTTACATTGACTAAGTAATTGTTCAGTTTGTTCCTTGCTCAGCCTTAAACTTACATCCCCTAACTCGGTTAAACCAGGATCAATACCTTGATTGATTCCTTGATTGATTCCTTGATTAATAGGAAGCTCACTTAATCGCTTAACTGGTTCAGCAAAGGATTTCAGCCAATATGACTTTTCTTGCAATAAAACATCACTCTGGGAATAACGATTTAAA
>SPKZ01000981.1_pt1 | contig 15682 bp, 14 predicted proteins | sample 2456571 | NCBI WGS metagenome assembly SPKZ01 (sample SAMN11192286, study PRJNA482655) | marine metagenome | biome: ENVO:00000447; feature: ENVO:00000244|ENVO:00000211|ENVO:00000569|ENVO:00002023; material: ENVO:00002151; isolation source: ocean water from marine abyssalpelagic zone ...
CCTTGGGAAAAATTGGAATTAGAAGTAACAGAGACCTCAGCTATTGGAAATTTCTCTTTAGCCAATGAATTTATATCTTGGTTAAAAAGTGTTGGCATTGGTTTGGCATTGGATGATTTTGGTACAGGAATGGCCTCTTTTGAATATTTGAAAAGTCTTCCTTTTGATATGATAAAAATAGATGGTTCTTTTATTAAAGATATGCACAATGATCCTATGGATAAAGCAGTTATAAAATACATACATGAAATTGCTACTTTGAAAAAACAAGAAACAGTTGCTGAATATGTAGAAACACAAGAAGATGTAGATGAACTTACAAAAATAGGAATCACCTATGGGCAAGGTTATTTCCTAGGAAAACCAAAACCCTTAAAAGAGTGGTTATAAATCAAAAAGAGAAGAAATCTTTTCTTCTTTGATTTCTTCTTTTTTATCTACTTCATCTAAACAAGAAACTTCGTTAAAAGAAACTTTATTTATTTCTTTTCTTACTTCTTGCATCTTAATATTCGAGCTTTCATATATTCTAAACATTTTATTTAATTCTTGAATATCACTGGAATTTAACCATGTTTGAAAATCTTGTTTTTCTAATACAACTGGCATTCTATGATGTATTTTAGCTAGTTTGGTATTGGCATCACAGGTAATTAAAGCAAGTGTTACTATTTTCATATTTAAATCTTTATCAAACCATTCATCCCAAATACCAGCAAGTGCTAAATACTCATTCTTAGAAGATGAAACATAAAAAGGTATTTTTTCTTTATTTTCTTTTTGCCATTCATAAAACCCATTAATAGGAATAATACAACGTCTGCTTTTAAAAGCTTCACGAAAGGTTTTTTTCTCAAAAATACTTTCACTCCTTGCATTTATATTCATAGAAGTCCTATCCTTAGCCCAAGAAGGTAAAAAACCAAAATGTCCGTATAAATAGTTGCCATTGTTTAAAAGGGCGGGAAGAGCAAGAGTAGGAGCTATATTGTAAGAAGGAGTAAGCTTTTGTACCATATCTAATTGTATTAGATTTTTACAGTCTTCTTTAAAGGGTCTATCATCATATATAACTAAACGGCCAGGCATATTTCTCTTTTTAAAGAATTTTAGCATAATTTCAAAATATACAAATAAGAGAAAGAAGTACAGCTATAAAAGTCACCTATTAATGTTCTTTTTTTACCAAATTAATTATAGTGATAACTTTTAAGCTTATTTTAAAAGAACTTTTAATATTATTTCACAAATTAAAAGGAAACAAAATGATAAAAAAAATAGCGATTACAAGTTTATTAAGTCTAGCTCTTAGTACAAGTCTTTTTTCACAAGAGTTGTATGTAAAATTAGGTTTAGGAACATCTAGTGTAGATTCAAATGTAAAGGGTGTTAATTTTTCAGGGGAATCAATACTAACTCTTGCAATAGGAACTAAAATACAAGAATTTGATATTGAACTTGAATACACATATGAAAAGAATAAGTGGAGAAATGTTGATACTAATGTGAATGGCACTGGCAAAACTAATAATTTAATGATTAATGGCTTTTATAATCTCAACTTAGATTCTGATTTTACTCCTTATGCTGGATTAGGACTAGGTAGTGCTAAGTTTGATAGCGGAGAAAATGATGAGACATATTTTGTATATCAAGCAATGCTTGGAGTAAATTATGCTTTAACTAAAGAGTTTGATTTAGGTCTAGAGTACAGATACAAAGATACAAACTCAGACAATGATTTAAGTTCAAACAATATTTTATTTGTAACAAAATATAAATTCTAAAATAAGATTGTTAAACAATCTTATTTTAAACGCTTCTCTTTTTTGAGGCGTTTTTTAATATCTTTTTGTCTCAATGGTGCAAAATCTTCTTTCACTTTTTTTCTAGCAGCCAATTTTTTTCTAATAAAATATACTATTACTGCTGATATCATCAAAGAAATAAAAAACTCTAACTCAAACATACACATCCTTTTTTTATATTATTGCAATCATAACAGAAACATATATAAATAAAATTATATAAGAATACTCGGATTAACATTCATAAATTATGCTTTCATTAATTTGGCTCTTATATCTTACACCCCAATCGTTTATTTCTATGTAACACATGTTGCAGACAAAAATAAAAAAAATCTCTATAATTAAATCGTAAAAAGCTTAACAAAAAAAGAACAATTGTTTTTACATATAAATCCAGGTGAAATAAGAATTTTTAGAAAATGATTATTTTAAACATTAACTTAAAAAAGGAAAAACAATGAACACGTCAAAAACATTTTTAGAGATTACATTAAAAATAAATGAAACAAACAGAAAAGCAGCAGTAGGAGTTTATACAAAATATAAAGCACCCTTTTTAACGGAAGTAAAAGGTGCAAAATCAAAAGACTTATTAATAAGAAATGAAGATGTACAAGTATTACATGGCTTTGATTCAGTAAATAACGCACAAGCATATTTAGAAAGTAAAATTTTTTCTAATGATGTAGTCAATGAATTAACACCACTATTAGAAGAAAGCCCAGAAATAAGAATATACTCTGTGTTTTAGAGGCTAAAAACCTTTCTTTTGAAGGGTTTTTCTAAAGAACGAGTAACAAAGGTAAATTATGAACAACAATTATAAAAAAAGAGTCTCAATTAATTCAAATACATTAAAATGGGAAGAATTAAAGAATAAAAATGTCTGTAAAAAGATTTTGTCAAAAGAGGGGATAAAAGAAACTGCCCTTATTAAAATAAATAAAAATTCTGTAAAAAATGATGATTCATCTCTAATAAACAGTGTTGAAATATTTGTACTTGAAGGCACGTATATTAATGAATTTGGCTCATTTGAAAAAGGTACTTATCTAAGACTACCCAAAGAAAGAGAGAAATTTGTTTCAAGTGAAAGTTCTTGTTTATTATTTCGCAAAAAAAATTATTTTAGTGATGATGAGCAATGTATTGTTAATACAAATACTTCTTTTTGGTCAAAAGGACATGGAAACTTGGAAGTAATGGGATTAGGGGATAATGCAGCTTTGGTTAAATGGCCCAAGAATGAGCGTTTTGTTTCACACAGTCATTGGGGTGGAGAAGAAATATTTGTATTAAGTGGTATATTTATAGATGAACATGGTTCTTATGAAAAAGGAAACTGGACACGTAGTCCTCACCTAAGTAAACATTTTCCTTATGTGGAAGAAGAAACAATTATTTTTGTAAAAACAGGACATTTAGTATAAGAAAAATGAAATTAGTTTCATTTACATTCAGCATATATCTCTGTATACTATTAAATAAATAAAAGCGAGTTAAGATATGGAAGCATTTGATTTTTTTAGGGATTTAGATAAAAAAGACGTTGATAAGATAAAAGCTAGCTCAAAATATGTCGAAGTAAAAAAAGGTACCATACTGTTTTATGAAGATGATATATGTAAAGATACTTTATATTTAATAGAAGGTAGTGTCAAACTTTCAATTAGTACTTCTACTAATGAATCCATACCTTTATATGATTTTTGTCAAGGAGAACAGTGCATTGTGAATATTGCAAGCACCCTGTCAGAAACAAAAGCAGTTGCAACGGCTGAAGCAAGTAGCGATATTAAAGGTTGGATGATTCCCAAAGAAACAATACAGTACCTTATGATTAACTCAATGAAGTATCAAAAATTTATTTTTTCTATGTTTACCCTTCGATTTGCAGCGCTTACCACCTTAGTAGAAGATATAAAATTTAAAAGACTTGATAGCCGCATACTGGATTTTACGCTCACATAAAAGTAATACTATTACCATTACCCATGAACAAATAGCCAATCATTTAGGCACATCAAGAGTAGTAATAAGCAGAGTATTAAAAGACTTAAAAAATAAACAATTCATAGAACTACAAAGAGGTAAAATTCTGCTTTTAAAATAAGTGGCATTAACTATTAATTCTAGTTTTAAATTCTAGTTTTGTAAAAACCTTTGTAAAGCTGTGAATTTTATTCTAGTTCAAGGCAGCATTTATTTTTGCTTGCGAGCATACTGTAGTATGTGAGTAAGCAAAAATAAATTCTAACGCAGAAATAGGATAAAAGGCGCAACTTTACAAAGGTTTTTTGGGTTTTTTTGGTAGAATGCGCTATGACTTTAGAAGAAAAACTCAAACAACTTCCAACCTCTGCTGGTGTATACCAATACTTTGATAAAAATGGAAGACTTCTTTATATAGGAAAAGCGAAAGTTTTAAAAAACAGAGTAAAATCTTATTTTAAATTTAGCCCTGTTTTAGCTCCTGCTGAAAAATTAGGTCCTAGAATTTTCAAAATGATTAGCGAAGTAGTTTCATTAGAGTGGATTATTGCACCCAATGAGAATGATGCTTTAATACTTGAAAACTCTTTAATTAAACAACTTAAACCCAAATACAATATTTTATTACGCGATGATAAAACCTACCCTTATATTTATATTGATTATAATGAAGATTTTCCTCGTTTGGAAATCACACGAAAAGTATATAAAGGCAAAAATATTAAATATTTTGGACCTTATTCAATTGGGGCTCGAGATATGTTGGCTTCTATTTATGATTTGGTTCCATTGGTGCAAAAAAAAGCCTGTGTAAAAGGCAAAAAAGCCTGTTTATTTTATCAAATAAAAAAATGCCATGCCCCATGCGAAGGAAAAATAACAAAAGAAGAGTATTCCTCTCTTATAAAAACAGCGCTGGAATATGTATATAACAAAAAAAAACTGATAGTAGAACTAAAACTTAAAATGGAAAAGTTTTCAGAAGAATTTAGATTTGAAGATGCTCTTAAAATGAGAGATAGAATAAAAACCATCAAAAAATCTGAAATTAAATCAGGAATGGATTTAGCTACAAGAGAGAATATTGACTTATTTGCTATTAAAGCAGGACCAAAAAAAGCAGTGGTAGTACGTTTATTTATACGAGAAGGAAAACTAACCTCTTCTTCTTATGATTTTATTAAACTCAATTTTTTAGAAGACAACTCTTCTTTGGATTTAAATGAAGCCTATAGCAGAGCTATTGTAAATTATTATGACAATGAAATACCGATTTTACCAAAAGAGATACTAGTAGCCATTGATTTAGATGAAAAAGAGTATTTAGAAGAATTCTTATATTCTAAATTTAATAAAAAAATAGCTATTATTTCTCCTAAAAAAGATAAAAAATATGCTTTAATGACCATTGCTTTAAACAATTGTAGTGAATTATTACGCTTGGAAGCTACTAAAAGCTCAGAAGATATTTATCTTAAATTAGAAGATTTATTTTCTTTAGAAACGACACCTAATAGAATAGAAACTTTTGACAATTCTCATATGATGGGACAAGCTACAGTTGGTGCTATGGTTGTATGGCAAGAAGGCTGGATTAAAAGTGATTACAGACACTATAATCTGGAAGCAAAAGATGAGTATGGACAAATGAGAGAAGTACTCTTAAGAAGAATTGAATCTTTTGAAAAAAATCAAGCTCCTGATTTATGGATTTTAGATGGGGGATCTACTTTATTAAAACTGGCACATGATTTAATAGCTTCACATGGGGTTAATCTTGAAGCCATAGCTATTTCAAAAGAAAAAATTGATGCAAAGTCACACAGAGCCAAAGGAAGTGCACATGATATTCTTCATTTTAGAAAAAATGAGAAATATATTGAACTGAAACTAAAACCAAGTGACCAACGCTTACAATTTGTTCAACGACTAAGAGACGAATCTCACCGATTTGTTATTTCCTTTCATAAAAAACAAAAAAGAACAGAAGATAAACAAATATCCTTGTTGCAAATCAAAGGAATAGGAGAAGGAAAAGTAAAAAAACTGCTTTCCTATTTTGGAACCTTTGAAGAAATTAAAACAGCAAACTCATTAAAATTGCAAGAGGTTTTAAATAAAAAAGACAGTGATTTAGTATTTAATCACTTTAAATAAGAGAATAATGCTATTCTCTTATTTTCATAGTCATAAAACAGTATTTTATTAACAAAAGGTTTCTTATGTCAAAAATTGTATTAATCAAAGAAAATTATTTTGCAAATTTGCAAATTCTTAGCAATCACCTGGGTTCAAAAGACAAAATTGCAGTAGTTTATAAAGATAATGCTTATGGACATGGTTTATTAGAAATGGCTACCTTAGCAAAAGAGTTCGGTATAACGAAAGCTGTAGTACAATTTTTCAATGAAGCCAAAGTAATAGAATCCCTTTTTGAAGAAATCTTAATTCTTGCTGATACTAATATCCCTACTTATTCACATGCTTTTCACATCACAATCAATGATTTATCTGACATCAATACACTTCCTAAAAACACGAAGGTTCACCTTAAAGTTGACACAGGAATGCACAGAAATGGAATACAGGAAAAGGACATAGAGGTAGCTATTTTAGGTATCTGCAGAAGAAATCTTGTACTTACAGGTGTTTACACTCATCACCGTAGTGCAGACAAATTATCCAGTGATTTTTACTGGCAACGCCGTAATTTCGCAAGAGTTAAAAAAACTGTTTTCACATTATGTGAAAAACTTTCTTTAGCTATTCCTAAGTTTCATTCTGCTAACTCAAGCGCTACTTTTAGAAGTAAAAATTATGAAGATGATTTTGCCAGAATTGGTATTGCTCAATATGGTTACTTAGAAAGCAACAGTGTTTTTAACGTACCCAAGTTAAAACCCGTATTAGAACTCTGGGCAAAAAAGATTTCAACAAGATTATTGAAAAAAGGACAACGTATTGGTTATTCTTCTACTTTCGAAGCTCCTTGCGATATGATGGTATCCAATTATGATATTGGATATGGCGATGGATTTTTTAGATATAACTCTAATAAAGCATATAAGACAGCTCAAGGCTATAATTTGTTAGGTAATGTCTCAATGGATAATATATCATTAGCGTGCGGAGAGAATGAAGTATGTTTGTTTAATGATGTAAGAGAGCTTGCTAAAATTAATAATACCATCTCATATGAAATACTTACATCATTAAAACCTTCTATTAAAAAAGAAATCAGGTGAAACTACTATTTTCTTTTTTATTTATTATTTCTTTTTTGCAAGCAAACATAATAAATAAAAAAGATTTTGATTATTATAAAAAACGCTTAGAAATAAAAGATGTTGAAGCCTATTATGAATTAGGAAAAACATATTATTTAGGAAATGTTGTTCCTAAAAACTATAAAAAAGCCTATTTATACTTAAAAAAAGCTGCCATTTTGGAGCATAAAAAAGCAAAATATAATCTTGGAGTCATTTACTTAAATAAAAATACAAAATATTATAATCCAAAACGTGCCTTTGAAATATTTGATGCTCTTGCAAAAGAAGGACAAGCAGCTGCTTTAAATATGATGGGAAATTTATATACGTATGGAAGAACAGTAAAAAAAGACTATAAAAAAGCCGTTAAATATTATGAAGCTTCATCAAAAAAGAAGTATGAAAAAGCCAATTGTAATCTTGCATATATGTATGCAAATGGAAAAGGTGTTTCTCTCAACTTTGGAAGAGCCCATATTTTTGCAAAAGTGGGTAAAGAGAGGGGTTTATTTATATGCAAAAAAGTTTGGAAAAACTTCTCTTTAGATAAATACCCAAGAGATGATGGTTGGAAGTTTAATTTTTACACCCAACCACATCGCTAATTTTTAGAAGAAGGTTAAAAACTTTCCCATTCTTCATCTTGTTTTTGTTCAATAAAAGCAGTATTATTACCCGCATAGTTTTTCAATTCTTTTTGCATACTATTTGTATTATTTCTACTAACATTTTTTGTTTCAAGTTCTTTTAGCTCAGGTGCAAAAGTAATTTTCGGGCTTGTATTTGAAGGAATTGTATTTTCCAATACAATTTTCTCTTTTCCTATAAATTCTTTTTCATTGGTACTTTGCACAATTTCTTTAGATATATTTGAGGTCCCCATTGCAATATCATAGGTTTCATTTGCTGCACTTGCGATTTGTTGTGTTTGCTGATCTTGTTTGTTAACCGCATCATTAATTTGTTCTATGCCTGCTTTTTGTTCATTAGATGAAACTTCAACTGTTTTGATCAACTCAATGGTTTTAATAATATTCTCATTTAATAATGAATATCCTTCAATCATAGAAGAAGATACTTCTTTTCCTTCGCTGGCTTTGTTATTTGCATTTTGAACCAACGCTTTGATTTCATTGGCAGCTTCAGCTGAGCGTGAGGCAAGGTTTCTTACTTCTTGAGCTACAACTGCAAACCCTTTTCCTGCTTCCCCTGCTGTTGCTGCTTCTACTGCTGCATTTAATGATAAAATATTGGTTTGAAAAGCGATTTGATCAATAACACTAATGGCTTCACTAATAGAAGAAACTTGATTGTTAATTTCATCCATCGCTATCATAGTTTTATTGGCTAATTCTTGACCTTGTTTTGTAGATTGCGTTAAAGAAGTAGCATATTCGCTCATTTTTGCTATTGAATCTGAATTGCTTACAATTGTGGAGGTTATTTCTTCTAAAGCAGCAGCAGTTTCTTCAAGAGAACTGGCAGCTGCCGTTGAATTTTGATTTAAAATATCAACATTGTTTAATAAAGAATCAGAAGAACTGTTTAAAGATAAACCAATTTTTTTATTATAAATTAACATTTCTGTCACCGAGTTTCCTAAAGTATTCACCCCAAGTCCTAGTTTTTCTAAATGTTCTTTCGTTCCTTTTGTATCAACTTTATTCATATAATTATAAGAAGAGTATTCAGCCAAAACATTAAGTACATTGTTTATATTATTTTCAAAATTACTTGCCATTTTATTTAAGAGTTTTGTTAATTCATTTAAAGAAGGATTTGAACTTCTTAGACTAATTCTTTGAGACAAATCCCCCTCTCCTAAATCTTGAAGTACTGTAATGGTTTGATCCATCACATATTTCTCTTCTTCTAAGTCTTTTTGTACTTTTTTAATGTTTTTATTAATAACAATTGACATTTTTCCTATTTCACTGCTTTTATCTTCATGTAAAAGTGATATCTTGGAATCTGTTTTATTTAAATATCTAAAAAAGCTCAATAAACCTAAAGAAAATTCATCTAAAGATTTTGCAATTGATTTAATAAACATACCTGCCATTATTACCACAAAAAGAAAAAAGAAAATGCTTGAAAATAAAATAAGATAAAAAGAAGAATCAGCCAGAGCTTTTTCTTTTTTTATACCCTTAAGTAAAGCGCTAGCTAAATAATCGTCCATCTTTTTTAAAGCATTAATTTTTACAGATATGGTCTCAAACCAGTATAAAGATTTCACTGAAAATAAAGAAGTTCCCAGTGTTTTTAATGCTTGATTAATACTGTCATTATTAGTATAACTATTGTTTGTTTGTTTCATATTCGTAAGAAGATAGGTATCAATTTTATCAATCAAAAAAAGTTCTTCTTGTTTTGTATTTTTAAGTGTTTTGTATTTTTGCACTAAGTTTTTAAAAGCAATATAATTTTTTTTAGCTTGATTTTTAAAAGTTTCATCTTTGCTAATATGGTAAGCATTCATATTATCTACAATACCATTGATAGCAAGTAAATCTTTCATTTTCGATACTAATAAATGTTTTTCCCCTGCTTGCAATAAAACACTTCTAATACTTTCAACTTCTTTTATTTTTTCCGTATTTACGAGTGAATGGTATTTTTCTTTCGTTTTTTCATTTGCATATTGTAAAAAGTTATTCATAAAGGCTTTTTGAGCAGAAATAAGATTTGTAAATTTCATTTTTAAAGCATTTGTAAAAGCATCTTTATTTAAAGCACTTGAACCAACAGCCCTTTCAATACCTGCTCTTTCTTTACTTAATAAAAAGTTGGAATAAGCAGATAATTGTTGAGACAATGCTGAAGAATCGGATATTTTAGATACTTCTATCACGATATTTAATAGTTTTGTATTGATATTTGTATAATAAAACAACGCTTGTCCTAAACTTAATTTAAAAGAAGCTACTTGTTCTCTAATAGAAGGCATTCTATTAATATCAAGTAAAACATCATCTAATAAATTTTTTGTATTTTGAGAAATTAATACCATATCATTCGTATTAATGAAATCATGGTATATTTTTAATTTTTCATTACTTTGTGTAATTTGTTGTTTAAGTTTATTTGAGAAACTAAGCCCCTTGCTCGATAAATATCCAGCAGTATTTCCTCTTTCTTTTTGTGTTTCATGAATTAACGCTGAAATTCTAATGGATAATTCAATACCAGTATTTAAGCGTTTAAGTTTCTCAACCTTAGTATAATCCCCCATAATAGATTTGTAAGCTAACAATATTAAAAAGATACTGGGTATTATTGCCAATAATTGTACCTTTGCTTTTATTGAAATATTTTTAAACATTTTATCTCCTTTTGCACTTATTAATTTTAGTGAGAAAATTTTATATAAATTTAGTAAAATTTACCTTGATTAAAAACAATTATTTTTTAGGTTATTCAAAAAAAAAGCATAAAAAAAGGCTATTTCACGTGAAATAGCCTTTTTAGTAATTATTATTTTTTAGATTTTTGATTGAATAAAAGCATCCATTTCATCAACTATTACTTCAATAGTTCTCTCACCATCAATTTGTTTTAACAAATCTTTGTTTACATAAAATGCTTGAATATCAGCTAAAGGATCAGTAAATAATTTCATTCTATTATTAAAAACTTCAACATTATCATCTTCTCTTACCACTTCTGCATCTGCAGCTCGTCCAAGTACTCTTTGACACGCCACTTCTTTAGATACTTGAACTTCAATAACACTTACTAATTCTACTTCTTTTTCAGTATTTAAGTATGTGGCAAGCTCAGTCATTTGCTCTGCTGATCTAGGATAACCATCAATTACAACAAGAGGTGTTGGTGCATTTTTAATAGCTGTTACAATTGTTTCAATTACGATTTCAATGGGTACTAAATTACCTTTAGATACGAAAGAGTCAATTAAAGCTCCTCGTTCACTTCCACTTGCAACTTCTGCTCTAAACATATCACCTGTTGAATAATGTGTAATGTTCTCGTGTTTTGCTGCAATTAATTCCGCATCCGTAGTTTTACCAGAACCTGGTGCTCCAATAATTAAAAAAAGTTTTTTCATAAATGTTTCCCCTATAAATTTTATTTAATATTAATTATAAATTATGTTTTTGCATTATATCTAAAAGCAACTTATGCTTTAAGATTCGATTTTTTATTTATTTAAATCACTTACAATTTTATAAGTAGTATCAATCATTTTTTTAAGCTCCTCTTTTGTAAAACAATAAGGTGGCATAAAATAAACGACATTCCCTAAGGGTCTAATATAAACACCTTCTTTTAAAGCCGCTTGAAAAATATCTAAATTAATTCTTTTACCATTTTCAAATTCTTCTAACTCTATGGCACAAATCATACCTCTTTGTCTTACTTCTGTAACATTTTTTAGTTTTTTAAATTTTTGCGTTTCATTTTTTATAAAATCTATTTTTTCAAGATTTTTTTCAATAACATTGTCTTTTTCAAAAATATCTAAAACAGCATTAGCAACAGCACAAGCAAGAGCATTACCCGTATAAGAATGAGAATCTAAAAAAGATTTTCCTTCGTTGTAATCGCAGTAAAAAGCATCATAGATATCATTTGTAAATAAAACCAAAGATAAGGGTAAATAACCACCTGTTAAACCTTTAGACGTACATAAAAAATCAGGACTAATATTGGCTTGCTCAATAGCAAATAACGTTCCTGTTCGCCCAAAACCAACAGCAATCTCATCGGCTATTAAAAATACCCCATAATCATCGCAGATTTTACGTAAACGTGTAATATAAGTAGCATCATACATTTTCATAGAACCAGCACATTGTACTAAGGGTTCAATTACAACAGAATTTACTTTTCCTTTATTATCTTCTAGAACTTTTATCATATCAGCAATAGCTTCATCTTCATCAAATATTGCAGGAGATTTAGCATGCAAGGTTTTAATTAGTATGTCTTCATAAATATCTTTATACAAACCCGAATCGCTAACTGCTAAAGCCCCCATAGTTTCTCCATGATAAGAGTTACTCAAAGATACAAATAAGGGTCTTGATTCTCCTTTATTTTTAAAGTATTGAAAAGACATTTTTAAAGCAATTTCAATTGCAGAAGAACCATTATCCGCAAAAAAAACTTTTTGCAGAGGTTCTGGTGTTAAAGCTATTATTCTTCTTGCTAAATCAATAGCAGGTTTATGAGTAAAACCAGCAAAAATAACATGCTCTAAGTCTTGTAATTGTTCATTAATTTTTTGATTAATGTAATCATTGCTATGACCAAATAAATTCACCCACCAAGAAGAGATACAATCTAAATATCTGTTACCTTCAAAATCTTCAATATAAGAAGCTTTTGCTTTTTTTATAGGAATTAAAGGAAGTGTTTCATAATCTTTCATTTGAGAACAAGGGTGAAAAATATGTTTTAAGTCTTCTTTCATTAGAGATGCATTATTCATTATTAACCTTTTGTATTTATATGCGTTTGTAGTTTATTTTATTTTATTTTTTGTAAAAAGAATAAAACCTAAGTTATAAATATTAGCAAGTACCCCGTATTTATAAATGTCATGTTCTATTATTGTAGTATCACTGGTATTTGCGACAGAACGAAGCACATCATAGTCAATATTGGGAGCAGTAAGTGTTTTTGCAATATAGTTTTCTTTAGTAAAAGCAGAAAATTTAGAAAGCTCATGCGCTTTTATAATTTCTTCTTTGATAAGAAAAACAGAAAAATTATATCTTCTTGCAAAATAATCCCATTTAGGTTCAAAAACATAAGCATTGTCTTTTTCACTTGCATCGTAGAGTTTTCTAATGCGAATAAATAAAGAATCAATTTCTTCAATTAATGAAATGTAGTTATTTACATAATATTTTTCATTTCTTTTATCAATTCTTATTAATTCTTTTAAAATATTATGCGAAATACTTATTAAATTTAATGGGTCCAGCCAAATATAGGGATTATTCTTCTTAGAAGTTAAGGGCAACCTTTTTATATTTAAAGAAATATCGACTATTCTAATATTTTTATTATACTTCTTAAATATATCAATAAAGTTGTTTTCATTATTTAATTGAGAGGTCATATACACAGTACTTTTAGAGAGTTTTCTTAATTCAAATTGGGAGTGATTATTGATTATTTTTGAGTTTTTATATAAAGATTTTACTCTTACTTTTCCTTTACCAATTTTTTCAACCAAATATTTATACGGTTCAAGAGTAACAACTACCGTTGTTTTTTGGTAAGAATAAAGAGTATTAACAAGTAAAAAAAAACAAATAAATATTTTAATTAACATTAAATCTCCTCAAAACTAGTAAGTAATATATAGTATATTATTATACAGCACTTAGATTAACTGCCGTATAATAATTAAATCAAAATTAAATAGATTTATCTTCTTTTTTAATTCTTAATGAAAGTTCTTTTAACTGCTCATTGTCAACAGGACTTGGAGCTTGTGTTAATAAACATTGCGCTTTTTGTGTTTTAGGAAAAGCAATAACATCTCTTATAGAATCAGTACCTGCTAAAAGCATGATTAACCTATCAAGTCCTAAAGCAAATCCACCATGTGATGGTGCTCCATATTTAAGAGCATCTAACAAGAAACCAAATTTTTCATTTGCTTCTTCATCAGAAATTCCCATTACTTTAAATACTTTAGCTTGAATATCTTCTTTATGAATTCTAATAGAACCTCCACCTAATTCTGTACCATTAAGCACAATATCATAAGCAATAGATTCAACAGATTCTAAATCATCATTATCCAGATCACTTGGGTTCTTAGGCATAGTAAAAGGATGGTGTAAGGCTTTTGTTCTTCCATCAATTGTTTCAAACATAGGAAAATCAACTACCCATAAAAATTCAAAAGCATCTTTATCAATCATACCATCAATCATAGACGCTAAATACAATCTAAATCGACCCATATAATCCCATACCGTTTTTTTATCCCCTGCTCCAAAGAATACAACATCTCCCACTTCAAGTTTAGTTGTACTTATAATAGCTTCTAAATCAGCTTCAGAAAAGAATTTAGTTAAAGGACCTTTAAGACCATCTTCTTTCATTTGAAAATAACCTAAACCCTTAGCTCCAAATTTTCTAACATATTCTTCAAAACCTTTCATTTGTCTCTTAGAAAATAAAGTATCTCCCTTTGGAACGCGTAAAGCTTTGATTCTGTTATTTTTAGAATCTTTTGCAATTCCTGCAAAGATTTCATTTGTTGAGTTTGCAAAAATATCAATCACATCAACCATAGATAAGTCAAATCTCATATCTGGTTTATCAGAACCATAGTTTTCCATAGCATCGTTATATGTCATTCTTTTAAATGTAGAAGGTACATTTTTCCCACATTTTGTAAATACATCATAAATTAATTTTTCAGCTACTTCTATTACATCTTCTTGAGTACAAAAACTCATTTCAACATCTATTTGAGTAAATTCAGGTTGTCTGTCTGCTCTTAAATCTTCATCTCTAAAACATTTAGCAATTTGGAAATATTTATCAAAACCAGATACCATTAATAATTGTTTGAATAATTGAGGACTTTGTGGAAGGGCGTAAAATTCACCTGGATGAACACGAGAAGGCACTAAATAATCTCTAGCTCCTTCAGGAGTTGATTTGGTTAAAATAGGTGTTTCAACATCTAAGAATCCCAATTCATCAAGCGTATTTCGAGCTTGCATTGCAGCAGTTGAACGAAGTTTAAAGATATTGTATGATTTAGTTGATCGCAGTTCTAAGAATCTGTTTCTTAGTTTGATTTCATCATTTACTTTATCGTCATTAATATCAAAAGGCATAGGTTTAGATTTATTTTCGATAACAAGTTTTTCTAAAACAATTTCAATCTTACCTGTTTTTAAATTAGGATTTTCAAGTCCTTCTCCACGTGCTCTAACAAGACCAGTACAAATTAATACATATTCATCTCTAACTGTTTCAGCATCACTTAATAAAGAAGGATCTGCAACCAATTGAACCAAACCGCCCTTATCTCTTAAATCTATAAATATAATACCACCGTGATCACGTCTACTGTTTACCCAACCTGCAACAGTAACAGTTTCACCAATGTTTTTTTCACTAACTTCTGTACAATAATGTGTTCTCAATTAATCGCTCCCTAAGGCATCTCTTTTAGACTACCTATTAATATAATTAGTCGCGATTATATCGAATTTTTACTTAAAGCCAAAAACTACTTTTCTAAGAGTTCATATCCATATACCGTTGCTCTGTAAAACTTAGGCGTATAAATAACTTCATTATTTACTACAGAATTAGTAATGATATTCCTTGCATTTTGATCATATAAATAATTAATACCTACAAGAATTGAATAATTAACCCAATTGTATCGTATATCAATATCTAATAAACTCAAGGTATCTTCTAGTTTTGCATCAACATTTTCAATTGAATTTGCTGTAATGAAATTTAATCTGTCTTCAAATTGTGTTAAAGAAATAATAAGAGGATTGTAATTTAATTGTGTAGATAAAATAACAGAAGGAACAATATCATAGACCCGTAACTGAGATAAAATAATTGATGTTTTGATAATAGGAGTGTTTA